>Ga0310786_10009609_pt1 | contig 12249 bp, 13 predicted proteins | sample AusTroGonzalo_MG_FD_203881 | JGI IMG/M metagenome (GOLD analysis project Ga0310786, IMG submission 203881) | Bovine rumen microbial communities from tropical cattle in Woodstock, Queensland, Australia - Gonzalo_03 (v2) (version 2) | ecosystem: Host-associated > Mammals > Digestive system >...
GACCCGCATCCGCCGTCGCGCAATCTCCCCGGTGATCTCCGTAAAGTCCTTCCGGATCAGCGGCTCCCCGCCCGTCAGCCGCAGCCGGCCGACGCCGCACTCGTCCAGCCGGCCGATCAGCCGCAGGATCTCGTCCAGCGAGGGCTCTGTTGATCTCGGGTTGCAGTCAGCCGCGTTAAAGCAATGCCTGCAGCTGAAATTGCACCGGCCGGTCAGGGCCAGGTCAATATAAGGAAAGCGCCGGTTCGGAAAAAGCCGGTACCGCTGTTCCGGCTTCAGTGTTTGCCCGTCCTTCCGGGGGACAATGAACCCTTCCCGCACGGCCCATTCGGGCTGCGGCGGCCAGGTTTCCGGATCCGCTGCTGTTTCTCCGTCGCATCTGATCAGATACAGGAATTCATCCGGGGTCAGCTTCCGCAGATACCGGTTCCCTGCCCGCTCCAGGAAAAAGGGTTCGCCCTTCCACCCGCGCAGGGAGAATTCTTCCGCCAGAATCCAGCGGCGGGGCGGCAGATTTTCCGGGATCGCCTTCTCCTGCGTATCGGTGAGTCCGGAAGAAGTGTCTTCGTGATGATTCAAGGAGGCCTCCTGTTTGCTGTGTGATGGATATGATACCGCGCCTTGTCTCCCTTTATTATAGCATGCTCGTCAACTGAAGGAGAATATCGCATGGTGGTTGAACTGAACAGATATTCGGTATACAATATGAACATAGTAAAGAATCAGATGAAGAAACGGAGGCCTCCGCCATGAACATTGATGAAAGCATCCTCAGCAAGCTCACCGACGAACAGAAAAAGAAGGTCGAAGCCGCAAAGACCCCGGAAGAACTGCTTGCCATTGCGAAAGAGACCGGCTATGAACTGTCCCCGGACGAACTGGAAGCAGTCTCAGGCGGCTATTCCTGGAAAAATCTGCAAACGATACGACTGTAATGTGGAAAATTAAAAACAATGCCGGAATTCTATGAACCGCATCTGAATCTGTCTGATGCAGAACATCATAACACCATGGGCGCGGTACTCTCCCTCCGGGATCCCGTGGACGGGAAAATACTCCGGTACGCCGTGGAAGAAATGAGGGCGCGTTTTCCGTATTTTTACGTAAAGCCGGCGTACAGGGGAGACGACCTGATCCCTGTGCCGAATGATCTCCCCATGACGGTTCGGAACACCTGGGAGCCGATCCGTTTTCATTCCGAAGCCTCCAACTTCCACCTCGCGGCCTGGAAATATAAAGATCGCCGTCTGGCGTTTGAGATCCCCCACTCCCTGACCGATGGGGCGGGTTTTTTGCCCTATATAAAAAGCACCTTGTTCCTGTACCTGTCAAAGGCAACCGGCCAGGCCTTTGATCCGGCCGGGTTCTGCCTGCCGGGTGATGTGATTCCGGAATCCGAAACGGGAAATCCCTTCGGGAAACTGGATGTCGACAGTGTGGAAGCCCCCTTCTATAAGAAGAAACCGATCCCCGATTTCTTTCGGCTGAATGACGCGGCGGGCGCCGGAAAAACGGTTTTTTACGTAAAGCTTCCCGAAGCGCAGGTCTTGCGGTACTGCAGGGATTTTGACAGCACTCCGAATGTTCTGATGTCCGTGGCGCTGGCAAGAGCGGCGAGACGCATGGATCCGGAAAATGAAAAAACATTTACCGTACAGGTATGCATCGATCACAAGGCGATGCTGGGGCTTCCCTGCAATTACCGTTTGTTTGTGGGCGTTATCACGCTGGATTTCCCGAAGAAACAGATTTTTGAAGATGCCGCCAAAGCATGCACGATCGCCCGCGGACAGCTGATGCTGCAGACGCAGCCGGAGAATTCCCTCTGGGAAATCAGGCAAATGAAGCGGATGCTGCCCCCTCCGTCCCCGGAGATCGCGCAGGCAAGCGCCTGTGTATCCTATCCGAACAACAGAAGCTTCGGACCGCTTGATCCCTTTATCGAAGAGCTGTTTATCGTGACTTCCCTGTCGAAGATCACGGATATTCTTTGTGAAATCTCATGTCTTAATCACAGTTTCTTCCTTGCGTTTATGCAGCCTTATTCTTCGGATCAGTATTTCCGATGCTTCCTGGCTGAACTGGAATCGGCTGGGATCAGTTATGAGGTTCTCCGCAGCGAGCCGTTGCGTATGTGCGGGATCTGAGCCTGCCGGGCCATCGCGTCTCTTCAGTCGGGTAAGCGAACGCAAATAATTACTTGCATTTCGGTTTTCAGACGAATGTCGGTAACTTTTTGCGATAAGCTATTGACACAGGCATCTCTTTGTATATAATAATTGTTACAGTTTTATTTCCTATTTTTTCAAGGAGGTTACTACAATGAGAAAACGGATACTTGTTTGCGTAACAGCCATGCTTCTGGTTCTGGCGATCTGCGCCTCCGCATCTGCTGCATGGATTAAAACCGGTAACGGCAAACCGGCGAACGGCCGCGGCGGCCCCGGGAGAAACTATCCTCTGATCACGTCCGTTGCTTACGGTCGTGAAGTCGTGGTCACCGGAGGCTCCAAGAACGGGTATACTCCGATTATGCTGCCCGGCGGCAGTGACGAAGTCTGGGTATTGAGCAGATTCATTGTGAATTCCAAGCCCGGCAAGTATACTCCCAGCAGCAAAACCAGCGGCAAATCCACTTCCTCTTCGGCTCAGAATGCCATCTACACGGAATTCAAAGCCGCGAGATGGGTCATTCCTTATAATGTGACCACCTATCATAAGCGTTCATCCGGTACGATCAATATGCGCTGGGCTCCCGCCAAGAACGCTCCGCTGATTCAGAGCTACGGCCCCGGCACGACCCTGTCCGTTCTGTGCGAACTGAAGGACTGGGTTCAGGTTCAGGATCCCGAAACCGGCAAGGTCGGTTTCATCCGGCATGACTTCCTGCAGCGGTAAGGATATCGGTCATCATTATTGAATCAAATAAGGAGGAAAAACACAATGAAGAAAATCATTTCCGTTCTGCTGAGCCTTGCTCTTCTGTTAAGCTGCGCAGCCGCGCTGGCGGAAACCGCCGAGAAAACAGAACTGGGCACCCTGAATATCAACGGTGAATTCACTCTGAACGCCGCCATCCCCGAAGGTTATACCATGGACACCATCAAAAACGATAACACCGCGATTATGGTGGTATTCAGCAGCGAAGACAAAGAAAAACCCCTTCTCCTTCTGAGCGTCGGCCTTGAGGATTCCTGGGAACCCGGCACCAAGCTGAACAACGTCAGCGAAGAGGATCTGGCTGAGATCGAGGCTTCCTTCTATGATGAGGAGGATCCGGTGGCAATCTCCTATACTGAAACCGAACACGGCACCAAGCTGCTCGTCGCGAAGTATGAAGAGAGCAACATGGTCATCTTCTATACCCTGTACGAAGGATATGAGATTGAATTCATGCTGACCAACGTGGATGCCACGGAACTGACAGACGAAGAAATCGCCACCTGCATCAAATTCCTGAGCGATCTGGATTTCGTGGCGCCCGAGACGCCCGCGGCCCCCGAGACGGCTGAGGCGCCCGCGGCGGCCGAGACCGCTGAAACCGCCGAGACGACCGAGACGACTGAGACGGCCAAATAAGATCAGAGACTGCTTTCTTTGCAGAGGATTCCGGGGAGGAGACCGGAATCCTCTTTTTTTCGCCTGAAAACCCGGATTGAAAACACGTCCGCTTCTGTGATAATATACTTTTATGAAGAAGATTGCATGTTTATTCCCCGGGATCGGCTATACCTGCGACAAGCCGCTGCTGTACTATAGCTGGAAGCTGCTCAAAGGTCTGGGCTGGGAAGTTGTTCCGGTTCCGTATACCGGTTTCCCCTCCGGCGTAAAAGGAAATCCGGAAAAGATGCAGCAGGCTGCGCATATGGCGCTGGAGCAGGCCGAAGAGATCCTGCAGGACATCGAATGGAGCGATTATTCCGATATCCTGCTGGTCGGCAAGAGCGTCGGGACCGTCGTCTGCGCCGCCTATGCCCGGCGTCACCGCCTGCGCTGCCGTCAGGTGCTGTTTACGCCGGTGGAGGCGACCTTTCAGTTTGCCGCCAAACAGTCCGTCGTATTCCACGGCACCGCGGATCCCTGGGTGAAGACAAAGGTGATCGAGGATCATTGTCATCGGATGGGGATTCCGTTGGTTGAAACAGAGAACGCGAATCATTCCCTGGAAACCGGGGAGATCGACTTTGACCTCAAAACGATGCGGAAAACCATGAAGATCGTCAGGGCCTATGTCCTTGGGGAGGAACAGCCGTGAAAATCGGGATTATTTCGGATACCCATAATCTTCTGCGGCCTGAAGTGATCCGGAACCTGCAGGGCTGCGGCTGTATTCTCCATGCCGGGGACATCAGCTCCCGGGGGATTCTGGATCAGTTGGAGCGGATCGCGCCGGTGAAGGCGGTCCGGGGGAACAACGATTTTGAATGGGCGGAATATCTTCCGCTGTCTCTGGACTTTGAGCTGGGCGGCCTGCGGATCTGTATGGCCCATAAAAAGAAAGACCTGCCCGCGGATCTGACGCTCTATGACCTGGCAATCTCCGGCCATACCCATCAATACGCTTCCGTCTGGCAGGAGTCTGCCGGCAGAAGGCGGACATTGGTGCTCAATCCGGGAAGCTGCGGTCCGCGCCGGTTTGTTCAGCCGATCACGATGGCAATTCTGAAGATCGGTTCGGACGGCTGGATTGTCGAACAGATCAATATCCCGCACGCTGCCGCGGAGAAAACCCCGAAGGCCGGCGGCGATCTTTACAGGCAGATTGAAGTTGTGGTGCGGGATGCGGAGAAAGGGTTGCCGGTGGATGCCATTGCGAAAAGGCGCGGGCTTGATCCCGCCCTGGTGGAACAGATCGTCCGGCTGTATGTAACGCATCCCGGTGTCACCGTGGATGGAATCATGACAAAGATGGGCCTTCTGGGAAAACTGTAGGGAGCGGCGCCGCCCTATCCGCCGTCCGTTTCGACATATCCGTACTGTAAGCGAACGCGCCGGGTGTTCCGGTTCGCTTATTTTCGGTTCTTTTCAATCCACTCAACCGCGAAGTCCACTAACTCACGCTGCTTCATCAATCTTACTTTCGCTCCGCCTATGGTTGCTGTATTTACAGGATGGGCAGCTTCAAACCCTGCGCCGATTTCAATAAAATCTTCGCCGTCGACAAACAGCGTTTCATATGCCTTCCAGACCCGCTTTCCGTTTTCCGTGACTGCGCTGTGCTCAACACAGGTATGCTTTCCCGGATACTCGGCGCGGACATCCGCCAGGTGGATGGAAGTATTCTTGTCATAATCCACGCCGATCAGCAATACCTTCCCGTCAAGTTCATAAAGCTTCCCGATCGGCGATCTGTCTCCGAAAATATCGGAAAGATCGTGGTTTTGCGTAAGATATTGCGCATGCTTCCCCCAGGCTGCCACAGATCGGGCCGGATGGTCACTCCTGACCACCCCCGGCCACGATCGGAACATCTCTGCCACGGCGCCCATCGTATTGGTGGGCGTAATGGCTTTATTGTATGCGGGCCAGTTCTCCCTGATTCTGTCCCAGTCGGCCTCATCGGCATCCCAGTGGACACCCGTTTCGGGATCAAGGTTTTTCCATGACTGCGTGGGCATCATGATGGTTCCGCCTTCTCCCACGGTCTCAATCAGCGCCTCTATCACAGCCTGGGCGCCGCCGCATACGTAGCCGATCTTCCCGAGCGAGGTATGGACCATTACGGAATCTCCGCTTTGCAGGCCGACACCCCTCAGCGCTTCTGCGATTTCTGACTGAATAATCGTTTTCATGTTGTTACCTCATCGTTATGGCGGCAGCTTCCGCCTGGTCACGCATTCTTCCCCGTGGGCATACAGCCCGCATACAGGAAACCTGTTTTTCCGCAAGACTTTTTTTTCCGATATCACGGCCGGAATCGTCAATGGGTTCTTTCCTGGCTGGACAGTTCATACGCGGGATATTCATGATCGAATTCATATCCGAGCTTTTCAGCGAGCCGGACGGAATCCATATTATGGGCGTCCCAGCTGGGATACAGGCCTTCTTCCAGGCAGCGCAGGATCAGCGACGCGCAGGCGATACAGGCCAGTCCTTTCCGGCGTTCTTCCGGAACGGTGTCCACTTCGATCTCGATCCCTTCCCGGTATCTTGTATAGGAGGATGCTCCCGAAACGATCCTGCCGTCTTTCAGGATCACGACGCCCCGGCCCAGCTCAAGATACCTGTCCCTGCTCCCGAAAGCGGAAACGAAATCGGCGGTCACCGGGTCCTTCAGGCACAGATCGTACAGTTCGGCGTCGATGGCCTTCCGTTCATATCCCGCGGGCAGGCCGCCGGCAATCCTTTGCAGGGCGTCGGTGTCAAACCTCGTGTCCTTTCGGATCGCGTAGCGGGTGAATCGTTTGGCGTCCGGCCGGCAGTCTTCGATCATCGAAGCCCATGCTTCGTTCTGCGGCACCATGATCACAAAGCCCTCAGGTTTGGCGAGGACAAGCTCGCGGTCCGGTTTCCCCGCGACGAACGCGAAACAGCCTACGGAGGCCATGGCGGATTCGGGATTTTCCAGGTCCGTCACAAGGATCCGTCCCATGACCTTCTGCAGGCAGGAGTAGATCAGCGTTTCCTGCCATCCGTCAAAAAGCCCGGCGGCAATCGCAGTGTTTTCCGCTTCGCGGATCATGTTTTCCCACTCCGTTTCCGTTAAAACAGTTTTGGCAGGAAGGCCCTGATGCATCTCCGCCAGACCGTCCAGTCGTGCCCGCCCGGGAACGTCTCCCGGGAGATCTTGAGCGGCTTCCCTTTCAGGTATTCGTCGTCCTTCGCGAAGCTGTCCCAGAACTGATCCTCCGTGCCCATCGCCCGGTAGAATACCTTATAGGCGGCGTTGAACGCCTCCGGATCACTGAGCAGCCGCAGATGCGGTTCGTCCTTTCCGTTTCCCCACGGTGCGCGCAGGAAGCCGCTGAAAAGGCCGGCGTAGCCGAACAGTTCCGGATGGGTCAGGGTTGTCAGCGCCGTATGGAAACTGCCCATGCTCAGCCCCGCCATCGCCCGGCTCCATTTGTCGGTCAGTACGTTGTAATGGTTTTCGATATAGGGAATCAGGTCTTCCGTCAGCACCCGCGGAAACAGGCTCAGATCCCGCGCGGCGGAACCGGTCCGGACCATGCCGTTGCCCATGACGATGATCATTTCCTTCATCGCGCCCTCCGCCAGCAGCCGGTCCGCGATCCGGCCCACATGGCCCTGATAGACCCAGCCGGTTTCGTTCTCGCCGTACCCGTGCTGGAGATACAGCACCGGATAAGACTTCTGCGGATCGTACCGCGGCGGGGTATACACGAGGCAGATCTCATGCTTCCCGGTAACGGAGGAAAGATAGTACCGCCGGGTGACGGCTCCATGTTCCACGCCCTCCAGATCATCCCAGCCCTCCATGTCCTCCACAGGGACGTCCACGAAGTTCATCGGCCGGCAGCACCCGTAGCCAATCGGCAGATAGGGACACAGCACGTCCGCGCCGTCGATCTTCAGGAAAAAATACAGGAAGCCCTTCCCCAGGTCAAAGGTCCCCTCCCAGGCGCCGTCCCCGGCGGCTTTCAGGGGATGCATATTCCCGAACTGGTCGATCGCGACCTCCTTAGCGTCCTTCGCGATGATCCGGAAATGCACCCGCCCGTCGGGCAGCACTTCGGCTCCCTGCTCGCCGTCCCGGTCAGGCTCTCCGAAATAGGGATCAAAGGAAACCGTAACATCCAGCGGCCATTTCTTTTCCATCTTCCGATCCTCCTCTGGTTTCATCTTCATTTGCGCTTTTCCACAAAAGTACGAACAACTTGCCTCTACTTTACCCGAAAAAAGCGAATCTGTCAATTCCTTTCCCGGATCCAGCTTTCTCATCTGTTTTTCATCAATTCCGAAGGAAAACACAATACATCTTTCTTCCTCCCGTGTTATAATGATTCCCGGAAAGCGGGTCCCGCCCTTTCCGTCTCCCGTTGCCCCGGTTCATGCATTCCCGGAAGGAAAGAATCGTCATGTTTGATACCTATTATTTTTCCGCCTTTATCGTCTCTGTTGTCCTCACAGGCCTGTACATGTTCATCTGGCACAGGCACTTCGACGTTCATATCACCCTGCTCTTCGCGCTGGTGCCGATCGTGAACCTCGGTTTCCTTTTTTTAGCCCGTGCCCAAAGCCTCGAGGAAGCCGTCATGGCCAATGAGATCGCTTATATCGGCGGTTGCTACCTGCAGCTGATGATCATGCTGGCCGTCTTCAGCCTCTGCCACATTCATCTGAGCCGGTGGGTCAAAACCGGCTTCTATGTCCTGAGCACCGTCGTCTATCTCTCCAGCCTCACCCAGGGCCGTCACAGTCTTTTCTACAAAAGCGTCACCTTTGTCCGGGCGGACGGGCACGCCACAATGCTGAAGGAATACGGCCCCATGCATCATGTCTTCCTCGGCATGGTCGTCCTTTATTTCCTGCTCAGCTGGGGCGCCATCTTCTATGCCCTCGCGAAAAAAAAGCAGGTTTCCCGGAAAAACCTGTTACTGATGTTCCTGCCGGTGGTGATCGGCATGTTCTGCTACTTCGCCGGCCGTCTGGTCTTCCCGGCGATCGAGCTGATGCCCGCCGCCTATGTCTTTGCCCAGCTGGTTTACCTGGTCATCGCGTACCGGATCGGCCTCTACGACGTCACCGATATCACGGTGGATACCCTTGTCCAGGCCGGCGATACCGGTTTCATCACCTTTGACCTGGGCCGTCACTATCTCGGCAGCAATCAGACCGCCCGGGGCATCTTCCCCGTCCTGGAGGAAATGACGGTTGACTTCTCCCTGCGCCACTACCGCCGGATGAAGGATCTGATCGTCCCCTGGCTCGAGGGCTTTGAGGAGGATTCCTCGAACAACCGCCATCTCTACAAAGACGGGGACAAAACCTATCTCGTCATTATCTCCTGGCTTTATAACGGCAAGCGCAGGAAAGGGTATGAACTGGTCATCACCGACGATACCCAGGACCAGGATCAGATTGAGCTGCTGAACACCCTGGTCGAAGATAAGACCAGGCATATCGTCGAGATGCACAACCAGCTGATCCTCGGCATGGCCACCATGGTTGAAAGCCGCGACAATTCCACCGGCGGCCATATCCGGCGGACCAGCAAAGGGGTCGAGATTCTGATCGAAAAGCTGAAAAAGGACCGCACCCGGTCCCTGGATGGGGACTTCTGCAAAAACCTGATCAAGGCCGCTCCCATGCACGACCTGGGGAAGATCGCCGTGGATGACGACATCCTGCGCAAGCCCGGCCGCTTTACCCCGGAAGAGTTTGAACAGATGAAAGCCCACGCGCCGGAAGGCGCCCGGATCGTTCACGAAATTCTCCTGAACACCGACGACGAAGCCTTCAAAGTCATCGCGGAAAACGTCGCGCATTATCATCATGAGCGCTGGGACGGCACCGGTTATCCGGAGGGGCTGAAAGAGGAAGAGATCCCGCTGGAGGCCCGGATCATGGCGATTGCCGACGTCTATGACGCCCTGGTCAGCAAGCGTGTCTACAAGGAAAAGATGCCCTTCGACAAGGCCAATGAGATTATCGAAAGCGGCATGGGCACCCAGTTCGATCCCTCCCTGCACGAGGCCTACCGGGCCGCCCGGCCGGACCTGGAAGCCTATTATGCCGGTCAGGATTGATTTATCCCCTGTGATAAACCCTTGTCTCCCCTCCCCGAATCCGCTATAATCACAGGGAACGGGGAGCGTTCTGTCCCCGCCGTTCCGGCTTCCCCCGACTGTTTCACGATCCGAAAGGAGTCCCTATGACTGTCAGACGCTGCCTGCCCCCGGTCCTCTCTCTCCTGCTTCTCTTTTCCCTCCTGTGCGCTTCCGCCTTTGCGGAAGTTTATGTCAATGAGGAAAAGCCTGCCGACTGGGATCAGCGTGATTTGCTGAAGGTCACCTTCTATGAGGAAGTGACCGACGAGGCGATCACGGTCGAATGCGGCGGAAAGCTCATGATGGTGGACGGCGGAACCGGTCCCTACTGGCAGCGGTTCTGGCCCTATCTGGAAGAGCACGGCATGACCCATTTTGATATCATGTACAACTCCCATCCCCATTATGACCATCTGCAGGGGGAAATGTACCTGCTGAAGCTGACTGATATTCAGGTGGACGCTTTTTATTCCCCCTTCCCGGAAGATCATACCCACAGGCTGCAGAAGCAGGCGGTGAAGCTCCTGAAGGACAAGAACATTCCCTATCACCAGCTTATGCCGGATGAGCCTTTCTCCTTCGGCGGGGCGGAAATCGTCATGTATTACTGGCCTGAAGGAAGGGATCCCAACGCCCTGAGCGGGACCCTGCATATCACTTTCGGGAATACGAAAATCCTGATTCCCTCCGATACGACCGGTGAAGCCCAGCGCTATCTCGTCGGCAAATACGGGGATCAGCTCAGATCCGATATTCTGAAAGTTCCCCATCACGGTCTCGGCCGGATGTTTACGGATTTCCTGCCCGCCGTCCAGCCAAAGTTCGCTGTCTACACCTCCTATACCAAATCGACCAAAACCTGTGACAAACAGCTTCAGAAATACGGCATTCCCTTTATGCACACCAGCGCCGGCACCGTCTTTATGGAAACCGACGGAACCGACTGGTACATCACCCAGGTCCCTCACCTGCTGGACAAAAAAGCCCCGATCCCGAAAAAATAAAACTTGACATTATTTCGGTACCGAACTATAATACAATCGTTCGGTACCGAATTTTTTATCTGCTGCTTCTGTTCAGCCGCGGTCCGGCTGAACACTGACACAAAGGAGTTGAAAGAAATGAACGAAGAAAAACGGAACCTTGACGCCGATGTGATCCTCTCCTGCCTGAAGCTCTCCCGCGCCATGCGCCGCTGCCCGCCGCCGCCGGGTCCCCATCCCTTCCCGCCGGCGGTCGGCCGCCTGCTGGTATGCGCGGCCGCCAATCCCGGGGTCTCTTCCCGGGAGCTGTGCGAAGCCCTGGACCTTCGTCCCTCTTCCCTCAGCGAGATCCTCGCCCGTGCGGAAAAGGACGGCTTCCTTTCCCGCGCCGCGGACGAGAAAGACCGCCGGGTCCAGCGGGTCACCCTGACCGACATGGGCAAAGCCGCCGTGGCTGAGATGGAAGCTGCCCGGAATGAGGACGCGAAAAAGAAAACCTCCTGCCTTTCGGAGGAGGAGAAAGCCCTGTTCTGTTCCCTGTGCAGCCGGCTCAGCGAGCATATTGAAAAGCTGGCCCTGGAACTGCCCGAGGGCATGATGCATGACGGCCCGGGCTGTCCGCCCTGCCATCCCGGCGAAGGCCGCCCCGGTCCCGGTTGTCCGCCCTGGCATCCGGACGAAGACCGCCCCGGTCCCGAAGGTCCCGGCTGTCCGCCGCGCCATCCGGACGATGACCGTCCCGGTCGTCCGCCCCTTCCCCCCGGCGGGAGATACCGCTGCTGAAAAAAGGCGCCGTTCCGTTAAGCTGGTATCTTACTCATTTGAAAGCCAATGTTTTCAAGGCTTGCAGCGTGATTTCGGTCACGCTGTTTGCTTATCCGTTAGTTTACTGCTCAGGATAAAACCAGCACCGCTCTCACATCCCCGCGAATATCGTCGGTGACCTGACTATACCGTTTAGCTGTCAGAATTGACCGTTCATCCCGAAAGTATATCATTTCGGGCTTCGGGATGGTATAAATATAGTAGATGTAACCATACTGCATACTGCAGATGCGTTCACACAAAGGAAGGAGGCTGAATCAATGGATTACAAGAAACTGTCCACCATCATCTTCATGATATCCGGCGTAGCGACGGTCGTATGGGGCGTGCTGGCCAACGACTGGTCCAAGTGCTGGCTGTGTGCCGTGATCGGCGGCGTGATCGGAGTCGCGGTCGGTATGCTCGGCGAGAAAAACAAGCAATAAGTCTGCTGACAAAGGAAGGATTCTTTTCGCTGTTTGTTTTCTGCCGGAAAGTGCATATAATAAAGCGATATAACGGGAAGCAAACGGAGGGATGGAGATTGAGCGGAAAGGTTGACATCCGTCTGGAAATCGATTCTTCCTGCCAAAAACCGGAAGTTATCATCCGGTCCGACCGGCAAACGGAATTAACGGATAGAATAATCAGTGCTTTGGAGCGCTGCCTGGGAAATGAGTATCCGCCTGTGATGGCATACAGGAAGGATACGCTGGTTTTGATTGCCCAAA
>Ga0310786_10009610_pt1 | contig 12249 bp, 13 predicted proteins | sample AusTroGonzalo_MG_FD_203881 | JGI IMG/M metagenome (GOLD analysis project Ga0310786, IMG submission 203881) | Bovine rumen microbial communities from tropical cattle in Woodstock, Queensland, Australia - Gonzalo_03 (v2) (version 2) | ecosystem: Host-associated > Mammals > Digestive system >...
GGATACTGTTCCTCAAAAGTCTTTCCTTTTTTAAAATCGTGATTATAGACCAAGTCTGTTTTTTTATTCAAATATGCCAACCCGTTCACATCTGGCACTTCATGAACAAACTCTAGATCCTCTTTATTGAACCAATTCTTAAAATCACTGACTAAAATCTTTGTTCGACCAGACAATGTTCCTCCGAATAACCAATCAAACGGATATGAAAAATCTTGCAGATGCTGTGCCCGAAGGGCCGTTGTACAAGGACACGCTGCCCCCAAACTGACAATCAAATCATATTGTTTTTTCATTTGGTAACTCCTACTACTTTCTCAAAAGTCTAATCAAACTTTATAATAAAGTCAAACACAAAAATGTGCTAATTCTGTCGACATAGCACATGAAAGGTTCTCCCTCCCAAATTCGAACGCTCATTTTCCCGGGTAAATAAAAATTCTGTTAAAAAAGATTGCAACCACACAGCATTTTCCTTACCCCAAAAAACCCAAGCATCCCTGGTCTTACAACTCTCCAAAACATCAGAGGCTTCTGCCGTAATTTCTTCTATTGTTGGAATATGAGCATCTTGACGCGCGCATATTTCTTCGGCCATACTAAAATCATATCCGTCTGTGGCAGAACAGAACCATAATTTTTCAGATTTTTTGACACAAACACCTTTTGCTTGATCTCGGGCAATTCTAAATGGATAACACCATTCATCCTCCCCACAATTATGATTATTTTTACAAAAATGATTTTCCCCTTCAAGTTGGCATTTATTATCAACCATTACACCACCGCACTGCACACAAACTTCAACATCTTTGATCAATGACAATAACGGGCACGAAAGGGATCGAACCCCTAATTTATCCGGCAAGTAATATCTATTTGAACACATTTCACCTTGCTGCCAATCAAATAACAAAACAGGTTCATGCGTCTCACAAGACCAACAGTTTCCCACCATATCCTTCAAAGGACGCATCCACGGACACTCGGTAGCATCAATCCGCATTAAAAGATCAGCCCCCTCTTCTGGCTCTGAAGGAAGACAAGCCCAACCAGGCACCAACCCTTCAGACACATATTGCGTCTGACGATTAGCACATGCATAACAATTTGATTCTACAGCTACCGGAATAATATCTTTTGTCAAACAACTAACACATTCCCCACCACGATAGATGGCACACCATTTGATAAAATTAACCCACTCATTAAACCATTCAAATGCCCACATAGCCATACAAAGAACAAAAAATAAAAACAACACTTTCTTCATAGTTTTTTCCTTTTATGTATAAGTGCGACACCTAATTCGAAAAGTTGTTGTCTTAACGCATCGTCTTCAATTTTATCGACCCTTGATAGCAACTCTTGCACCTCTTCATCACCCAAAGGCCATTCAACTTCCGCTGGAAATATTTCTGGCAATTTAATGCCTCCTTGTACCTGGCGAATTTGGCTGATCGCAGGATATCCGAAATATGTATTTATGCGTTCCATAACTCTGGCTTTTTGATGCTCAAAAATCAAGGCAAAGGAACCGCCGGCAGTCCGAACATGCAAAGTCCCATTTGTACGCTGTTTTTGTGGAAAAACAAGTCTAACAGGAATTACCCCTTTTGATAAATCTTCCCCAACAATTTCCGACCAGCAAGCGAGCAAATCAATATTGACAAAACCGCGCGCACCCAAAACATTTTGGGTCAACGAGCCCATATCCTTTGTCAAGCGAGCCAATCCTTCATATTTACGAGACCGAGGTTCTACTTTAAAACTTTCGCTCATCCTTGTATCTCTCCAAAAAAGATTGATAAAAGGCCCCAAAACGATTTTCTTCAATCGCGGCGCGAATTTGTTTCATTAAATTTTCATAAAAATGAATGTTGTGCCATGTCAGAAGAATAGATCCTAAAATTTCACCGGCCATGAATAAATGATGGATGTATCCTCGTGTATAATTTTGACAAGCAGGACAAGTACATTCGGCATCCAACGGACTATGATCATCCGTATGACAAGCATTACGCATATTCAATACACCATGACTGGTAAAGGCTTGACCTGTCCGACCAGAACGAGAAGGCATGACGCAATCAAACATATCTACACCGCGTGCAACACCACCTACAATATCACTAGGACGACCAACCCCCATTAAATAGCGCGGCCGATCATCCGGTAAAGCACAAGCCGTATAATCCAACACCTTAAACATTTCTTCTTGACCTTCACCAACGGCTAAACCTCCAATAGCATAACCGTCAAAGCCAATTTCAGTTAAGGATTTTATTGATTCTTCACGCAAATCTTGGAAGGTACCACCTTGTACAATTCCAAACAACCCGTAGCCTTTACGATCTTTAAAAGCCTCTTTTGATCTTTTTGCCCAACGCATAGAACGCCGCATAGATTCAAGCACTACTTTATGCGGTGCAGGCAATTTGACACATTCATCAAACGCCATGGTGATATCAGAATCTAACAAATATTGAATTTCCATGGATCGTTCAGGAGACAGGAAAAACTTTTCACCCGACAAGTGCGATTGAAAAGTCACACCTTCCTCCGTGATTTTACGCAAACCAGACAAACTCATAACCTGGAAACCACCACTATCCGTTAAAATTGGTTTAGGCCAATTCATAAATTTATGCAATCCACCGAAAGCAGCCACTCGTTCTGCCGAAGGACGCAACATTAGGTGGTAAGTATTACCAAGCAAAATTTCCGCCCCTGTTGATGCCACCGCTTCAGGAGTCATAGCCTTCACCGTACCAACAGTTCCTACAGGCATAAAGGCCGGTGTATTCACTTCGCCGTGTGCTGTTTTTAAAACGCCTCGCCTGGCTTTACCTTCGGTATTTAAAACTTTGTATTTTAGCATGTGATTAGTATAACAAATCTGCTTTTTAAGGTCAAGAAATAAGTGTATTTAATTTTACTAGACACAAATTTCTTTTTATGCTAAACTTACATACTTGTAATGAAAGGAAAAACATGGACTATCAAACAAAAGACATAGCAGCCCTTGAAGCCGAAGAACTTGAAAAGAAAAAGAAAGCCAAAAGAGAATGGATCCAGTTATTTTGGATAGCCTTATTTGCGCTGGCCATTCGATCCTGCGTTTTTGAACCTTACAATATTCCTTCCAGTTCAATGGTTCCGACTCTTTTGGTGGGGGATTATCTTTTCATCAGCAAATATGATTACGGATATTCCCGACACTCATTTCCTTTCTCAATCCCTTTGATTCCAAAGGGACGCCTATTTTCTCAAGCACCTAAACGCGGGGATATCGTTATCTTTAAATTTCCAAAGGACAAACGCACTGATTATATCAAACGGGTTATTGGTTTACCAGGAGATACCATTAAAATGGAAAATGGCCGTTTGATTATCAATGGTCATATAACAGACCGAACTAAAATAGGGGAAGAACAATGGCTGACCGAATCCGGTTCGCAAACTTATACACGCTATTCAGAAACTCTTCCTGGTGGTTTTGTACACAACATTTATGAAATCAACGACCGCATGCCTCTGGACAACACTGAAGAAGTCTATATTCCGGAAGGTCATTACTATTTGATGGGAGACAATCGCGACAATTCCCAAGACAGTCGTTATTTTGGCCTTGTGGCAGAAGAATTATTAGAAGGAAAAGCGCGCTTTATTTTTTATTCTACAAACGGGGATGGTTGGTTCTTTCAATTTTGGAGATGGCCTGCATTTGTCAGGTTAAATCGTATGTTCACGGAGATTCATTGATGCGAAAATTATTCCACGATACCAAATTGTTTGATGCGGCGATTCAATTGGCGTATGGCAGCAAAGCGGCGTCTTATGAACGCCTAGAATTTTTGGGAGATCGTGTTCTCGGTTTGGTTGTGGCGGAGATGTTGTACACCTCTTATCCCAAAGAAAAAGAAGGCTCTCTGGCAAAAAGATTTGTTGTCTTAACATGTGAAAAAACTTTAGCAGAAGTTGCGCATTTATGGCATTTAAATAAACTGGTTAAGACAACCGACGATGAATTAAGAAACAACGATTCGGTTTTGTCTGATGTCTGTGAAGCCGTGCTGGGAGCGCTTTATTTAGACCAAGGCTTAGATGCTGTTAAAAATTTAATGCTTCCGGTTTGGCAACCTTTAATGGAATCAAATCGTCAGGCCCCTCAAGATGCAAAATCGGCCTGTCAGGAATGGGCTCAGCGGCGTTTTAAATGTCTTCCCACCTATAAAATGGTTGAACAAATGGGAACAGAACATGAACCCGTTTTCAAGGTACAAATTCAAGTGGCTGAACTGACAGCATTTGGCGTTGGTCATAACAAAAAAGAGGCAGAAAAAGAGGCCGCACGCAACTTATTGGAGCAATACCATGGCTGATCAAAAATGCGCATTTGTGGCTATTTTAGGTGCCCCTAATGTCGGAAAATCAACCCTACTTAACCAAGTCATTGGAAATAAAATTTCTATTGTTTCTCCAAAGGTACAAACAACACGGGGAAAAGTACGCGGCATTTATACAAAAGACAATACACAACTCATTTTGGTGGATACCGCTGGCATTTTTAAACCATCCCGCCGATTGGATAGAGCAATGGTATCTGGGGCTTGGACCGAATCAAATGATGCAGACATGCGTCTTGTTTTGATTGATGCGGTGAAAGGCATTGATAAAAACACATCCATTGTTATTCAAAACCTTGATAAATCCAAACAAAAAGCCATTTTGGTTATCAATAAAATCGATGATGTAAAGACTGATAAGTTGGCTCTGTTGGGTGCAGAATGTAGTAAATCACCCGTTTGGCAAGATATTTTTTATATTTCTGCAAAAACAGGCAAAGGGGTTTCAGAACTGATGGATTACTTAACACAAAAAGCACCTCATGCCCCGTGGCTTTTTTCGGATGATGAAATGACCGACATGCCAGATCGATTATTTGCTGCTGAAATCACGCGCGAGAAATTATTTATGAATTTACAAGATGAACTTCCCTATCATTTAACAGTGGAAACAACTTCTTTCAAGGAAGCAGATCAAAGCATTCGAATTGAACAAAACATTATTGTTGAACGACCGGCTCATCGCATTATTGTTTTGGGTCGCAACGGACAAATGATAAAAAAAATTGGACAGCAATCCCGTATTGAATTGACAAAACAATTAGGCAAAAAAGTCCATTTGTTTTTGTTTGTTAAAGTGCGCGAGAACTGGACCGAAGATCCAAAACAATACAAACGATGGGGATTAGATTTTAATGCCTGAGTTCACCAGTTCTAATGCCCTTGTTTTAAGTACGAAGCCCCTTGGAGAAAATACTTTTATCGTTAGCCTATTCACGGCAGAAAATGGCCGGCATTTAGGGGTAATAAAAAAGAAACATCCCCCAGAAATTGGCACTTTATGTCAAGCAACATGGAAAGCCAGGCTTTCTGAACAACTTGGTTCATTTTATTTAGAAGAAACAAAATCTTATGCCCCTTTATTTTTAGACGATATGCCACGATTACATGTTTTATCTAATCTCTGTGCAACATTAAACAAAAGTCTGCCTGAACGCCAAAGTTATGCAGATATTCATGTCCAAACATTAAAGTTATTAGATAGTCTTCATCTGGACAGTTTTTATGAAAATTATATACATTTTGAAGTTTCTCTTTTGGCAGCGCTTGGCTTTGCATTGGATATGACATCATGTGCAGGTGGCGGTGATAAAAATGACCTGGCCTATATCTCTCCCAAAACTGGAAAATCTGTCAGCCGTGAAAAAGGACTTCCTTATCACACTAAACTTCTAAAACTACCTCGCTTTTTATGGCAAGATGCGACCGCTTCTTCAGAAGATTTGGCTGATGGTTTGGCACTAACGGGATATTTTTTATCCAATTATTTGGGTTCACTTCCCTCTACTCGAAGCCGTGTTTTATCAGATATTCAACGGAGGCAACATGGATAAACTTCTTCTCCTTTCATGCTGCGCCCCCTGCTCTGTGGGTGTCATTACAGATTTAGCAAACAAAGGCCAAGATTTTGCGGTCATGTTTTTCAATCCAAACATCCAACCGGAAAGTGAATACCTTCGTCGTTTGGAGGAAAATAAACACATCTGCACGGAATTAAATGTTCCTTTTATTGAGGGAGACTACCTGCCAGAACTGTGGCATCAGGCCACCAAAGGTTTAGAAAATGAGCCAGAACGGGGCAAACGCTGCGACAAATGTTTTTATTTAAGGCTAAAAATGGGAGCAGATTATGCCCGTGCTCATGGTTTTACCAGAATCACATCCGTTTTCGGCATCTCTCGCTTCAAAGATTTTGACCAAGTTTGCCGTGCAGGAAAACGAGTGGAAGCCGAAACTGGCATCCCCTATGACACTACAAATTGGCGAAAAAATGGCGGTTTAGAATATGCGGAAAAACTGGGAAAAGAAAAAAAACTATACCGACAAACCTATTGTGGTTGCAAACCAAAAAAATAATTGTTGCACTTTTAAAAAAAATATCTTAGACTGAGGAAACAAAAGAAGGAGGAGGAAAAATGTTTTTCAAAAAAAACAAATCAAATGAATCTGGTCGTTCTATGATGGAAATGTTGGCAATATTGGCTATTGTGGCCATTTTATCTGTTGGAGCGTTAGCCGGATTTCGTCAAGCAATGATGAAGCAAACCGTCAATGCACTCGTTCAAGCGGTCAATTTGGGCAGCATTCAAGCATTAACCGCCCTCACAACAAGAGTTTTTAAAACTCCGGATGAAATGGATGCATTCTTGAGCGAATTCAAAACAACAGTCAATGGCTATGTTGTGGACTTTAAAGCCCCAAGGGATGAAGAGTTTTCCGGGACAGAGTTCGTTGCAAAAATTACCACCAGAGAAGGTCATAAAATCAAAGGCAAAATGTGTCGCAAGATTTTGACAACTATGGTAGAAGTCAACGGCGTGTCTGATGTGGACTTTTCCATCGAAGATGTTGAAGATGAAAATGGTATGGAACAAAGCGTTACCATGCGTTTAAGCGGCAAAGCCATCGATTTAGATGCACTTTGTGGCCAAGATGTTTTGTAATATCATCTTATAAAATCTTAAACGGACATTGCTTGAAAACAGCGTGTCCGTTTTTTTTACATTCTCAAATAATTTTAGAGTTTTTAAAAAATTACTTGCTTTTTGGACTAAAATTTGCTATACTAACCAGGCTTTTTCAGAGTGGAAAAGTCTATTGGATTTTGTATCCGCATCCGATAGTTGTTCATTGGATACAGTAAGTCCACGATTTTATCGTTGGCCAACCAAAAAAGAATTTAAGGTATTTTATGGTAAGTAAAAAACAAGAAACACCAGAAATCACAGAAGATTTTGGTGCTTTATTAGATGAATATATGGGGAAAGAAACATCCCTGCAAGGAAAGACAGTTTCAGGAACTGTTACTCGTATTGATGATAACGAAGTCATCGTTGATGTCGGTTTAAAGTCAGAAGGAAGAATTCCTCTTTCCGAATTCGGCATTCAGGCTGTTAAAGTTGGTGACATCGTTGAAGTTTTCGTTGAACGTTATGAAGACCGTGAAGGTAATGTTGTTTTATCTCGTGAAAAAGCCCGCCGTGAAGAGGCTTGGGGAGATTTGGAACAAGCCATGACACGTGGCGAACATGTCAATGGTACCATCTTTGGTCGTGTTAAAGGTGGCTTCACTGTGGATTTGAAGGGTGCAACAGCATTCTTACCAGGTAGCCAAATTGATGTCCGTCCTATTCGTGACATGTCTCCATTGATGGGCGTTGAACAACCTTTTGCTATTTTAAAAATGGACAAAGCCCGTGGGAATATCGTTGTTTCCCGTCGTGCTATTTTGGAAGAAGCACGCGCTGAACAAACTTCCGAAATTATCAAGAATTTGTCCGAAGGTCAAATCGTTGATGGAACCGTCAAAAATGTAACCGACTACGGTGCATTTATTGATTTGGGTGGTGTTGATGGCTTATTACATGTCACAGACATGAGTTGGAAGCGCATCAATAATCCGTCTGAAATCTTAACAGTTGGACAAACAATCAAAGTTCAAATTATCAAATTTAACCAAGAAACAGGTCGTATTTCATTGGGCTTGAAGCAAATGGAAGCAGATCCTTGGGCTGGTGTTGATGCTAAATTCCATGTGGGTGACAAACTCACCGGTAAGATCAGCAACATTACAGATTATGGTGCTTTCGTTGACTTGGGCAACGGCATTGAAGGTTTAGTCCATGTTTCAGAAATGAGTTGGACCAAAAAGAACACACATCCAAACAAGATTGTTGCTTTGGATCAAGAAGTCAATGTCGTTATTTTGGAAGTGGACGAATCCAAACGCCGTATTTCCTTGGGCATGAAGCAATTGCAAGAAAACCCATGGGAAAAATTTGCTGCCGAACACAAAGTTGGCGACATCATTGAAGGCGAAATCAAGAATGTAATTGAATTCGGTGTCTTTATGTCCTTGACAGAAGATTTAGACGGTATGATTCACAGTTCTGATTTGTCTTGGGACAAACCAAGTGAAGAAGCCATCAAAGATTACAAGAAAGGCATGGTCGTTAAGGCCAAAATCTTGGACATTGATGTTGAAAAAGAACGTATTTCTTTGGGCATCAAGCAATTAACAGAAGATCCAATGGCTGGTTCTATGGAAGGCCTGAAAAAAGGTACCGTGGTGACTGCTGTTGTATCCGCCATTGAAGAAAATGGTATCGAAGTCGATGTGAATGGCGTCAAAGGTTACATCAAACGCACAGACTTGGCCAAAGAACGTTCCGAACAAAAAACAGAACGTTTTGCCATTGGCGAAAAAGTTGATGCAAAAATTACCTCCGTGGACAATAAAGGTCACAAGGTTAATTTGTCCATCAAAGCTCGCGAAATCGAAGATGAAAAGAAAGCTTTGGAAGAATATGGTTCCACAAGCTCAGGCGCCTCTTTGGGCGACATCTTGGGTGCGGCTTTGGCAAAGAAAGCCAAGAAAACCAAGAAAGACGAAGAATAATTTCTTTGTCGATTTTAAAGACGGGCGCCACACAGTGCCCGTTTTTATTTTTCAATATTACAAAAAAATCAAGGATACTTTACTCCGCTCCTTGATTCCAGACAAAACAAAAATGGTGCCGATTGTCTGATTCGAACAGACGACCTACTGATTACAAATCAGTTGCTCTACCAGCTGAGCTAAATCGGCAACGTTTCGCATTTTAACATAAAATATCAGAAAGTGCAAGAACTTTTTATCCGTTTGTCACTTAATTTTTCCAAGAACAAGCGATTTTCCTTGTTTTTTCAATCAAAAAAGCATATAATAACGCCATGAAGTTGAAGAATTTTTTATGTTTAGCCATTGACACTGCATCGGATTTAAATTCTGTTGCAGTTCTTTTGAATGGGAAGACATTATCTGTCCGACAATTACAATCCGAACGAGGTCAAGGCGAAGTTTTATTTTCCTTGATTCAAGAAGTGTTAGCAGAAGCGAAAAAAACACCTGCTGATTTAACACACATTGTTGTTTCCGTCGGTCCAGGCTCATTTACAGGCGTTCGCATTGGGCTTGCAACAGCCAGAGCATTAGGGTTGGCCTTGAAAATCCCTGTATTAGGCGTTAATAATTTTAATGCAACAGCATGGCACAATCCCGCTGCCGTCACCGTTGTACTAGATACAAAAAGATCGGATTATTTTACACAAACTTTTGATAAAAATGGCCATACAATGAGTGAGCCCTCCATACAAACGAGCGAACAATTACAAAAAAATCTTCCTTTTATTGCAATTGGAAGCGGAGCTAATAAGTTAGCAAATCAAATTCCTTGTGCGACACTCTCAGACGTGGCTTTGGCCATCAATCTCGGACAAATTGCCTATACTGCACCAGATTTAACCATTCCCCCTCACCCTTTTTATTTAAAGGATGCCGATGTTACGCTTTAACGGCAATGCTTATGCGGATGCTTTAACAACCATACATGCTCAATGTTTTAATAAACCTTGGGAAAAAGATCAATTTACAACCTTATTAAACTTATCATCCACCTTCGGTTTTATAGATGAAAAAGGCTTTATTTTATGCAGTGACCTTGGCCAAGATATTGAAATTTTAACATTGGCAGTTTTACCCAATTCTCGCCGCCAAGGGGTGGGATCGGAACTTATTCATGAAGTGCAACAACTAATGAAAATACAAAATAAGAAAAACTTATTCTTAGAAGTCAATTGCACAAATGAAGCCGCCATAGCCCTTTACAAGAAAAACGGCTTTCAACCCAATGGGATACGCAAAAACTACTACCATGAAAAATCCATGGTCTTTGATGCCTTATGTTTTATTTGGAAAAATCCAATTACTGCCGAGCAGGAATCTTAATTTGAGCAAAATAACCTGGGGGAATTTTTAATCCACCATACCGCACATTATCCCATCCGATAATTGTGGTAGATCTTCCTGTCACAGCCGTTGCGCTGTCAAAGAAATCCTTTGCCAATTTTTCATAAGGAAGGCTATTCATAATGTATAAAACACATGCTGCAGATGCTTCCACTTGCCCACACCGTTTTAAAGGTGTTTTGATATCCGGATTGGAAACAATCCCTTGTAATCCTTGGACAACAGGGGTAGGATCAGCGTTTGAACCACCAAAAATAACTGCGCCAAAAATCATACCAAACACAACAGATATAACAGCCAAAAGCCCTTGTCTTTGTGCAGGAGTTAATCTTTGCATCATTTGCTTAATAGGTGAAACTTTCTCATCTGGTTGAGCCGAATTTTCCGTAGAAGTAGTTTGTTCTGGCGTTTGAACAGATTGTTCGACAGATGGTTCTTCATGAACCGGAGATACTTCTTCTGTCACAGGCGCTGCCGCTGGCTGTTCAACTGGAGCAACTGGTTTCTCAACAGGTTCCGGGGTTACCTCTGGCATTGGTTCAGGAACAGGCGCCGCCTCTACCGGAGTTGTTTGCGGCTCAACAGGTGCCGCCTCTTGCACATTCTCATGCACAGGCTCATTAACAGCTGGAGCCGCATCAGAATGAGTAGGAACATTAAATGTTTCCGGTGGTGGTGGTGGGGCTTTAAATTCAGTCATTTCTTACTCCTTTCCGAACAAAACGAATTAAATTAAACCTTAATAAAAACATCAATTCAGCATCGCCAACAGGAATGCCAACCAATGCGGCTTCCTGATTAAGGGTAGTGCGAATATCAAACGAACTCATCACGGAATCAGATGAGGCCAAAGTCACCTTTGTATTCACATCACGATGATCCTTTATTTTTGTCTGCATCAACAATGATAAATTTGAATATGGCAATGTGTAATTAGAACACTCCCCAAGTTTAAAACGCATTTGCCACCCATTTGGAATAACGCTTTCGCCTGCAACCACTGGTTCAATCTGATAAAACTTCTTAACAGCTGCCAAAAACTCCGACAACATTGATCGAGAAGATAAAACGAAAGCACGTCCGATCAAAGCAGTACTACTGGAAGCCAAACGGCCATCCAATGAAGTCACAACACCTTGCCAGCCGCTTTTATCCAAAGCAAATACTTGGTAACCGATGATGTCCGCAGACAATAAATACGAATCATCCAAAATCTGTTGCACCAACTTCCGTGCCTTTCTCAACTCTTCTGCAGTTACATTCATACGAATTTGATAATGTTCCCAATCCACAGTCAATTCGGTAATCTGTTCTCCTCGCAAAGCATCCAAAACAGCCATCAAAACTGCTTTATTCCGTGGGACATGCACACCATACTCAGCGCGCCTAGAAATAATAAGTGTTTTTATATTGTCTTTATAACGATAAAAAATCTCTCCATAATCAGCCAACTGCTGTACAACAGAAGACAATTCACCGGTAATTTTCCGTCCATCTAATTCAATATATTCGCCCGGCGGAGCAACAACTTTTATACCTGCACTTTCTAACAACCCGCACAAAGCCACTTCAACAGATTTTCTTCGAAATGTATAACCGTTAACGGAATATCTTGGCAATTTATCACCTGTATCAAGCGGGTACAAGACAAAATCATCTTGATTCAATACAATTGTTGCAGAAACATTTTTTTCATAATTACTCGGCGTCTGGCAACGAAAAGGCAACTCTATATCCGCATATACCGCGGGCGAGTTTTTCTTAGTATTTGAATTAGCACTTGCCCCTACACTAAGCATAAGCGCAAAAAAAACAAATAGAATTCCCCTTTTC
>Ga0310786_10009611_pt1 | contig 12247 bp, 11 predicted proteins | sample AusTroGonzalo_MG_FD_203881 | JGI IMG/M metagenome (GOLD analysis project Ga0310786, IMG submission 203881) | Bovine rumen microbial communities from tropical cattle in Woodstock, Queensland, Australia - Gonzalo_03 (v2) (version 2) | ecosystem: Host-associated > Mammals > Digestive system >...
CGGTATCCTTTTCTCCCAGGTTTCCCTTGATCTCTTCCAGCACAGTATAGAATCCCTGCCCTTCCTCGTACTTGTAGTCCAGGGTGAGGTAGGGGAGGCTGGAAATGATGTACTCGAAATTGCTCATGCGCTAGCCGAAGAGAATTTTCTTGGTGGCGGGGCGGAGATATTCTCCAATCAGATCCTGGAAGGCTTCGTCCGTGAGGCTGATGAAATAGCTGCCATCCTTAGGGCCGATTTTGAAGCCGCCGGCCACCTTCTTGGAGAAGGAAGCCTCTACGCCTTTGCCCAGGGTCTTGGCCAGTTCTCCCTTCACGAAGGGTTCCAGCTCTTTCTGGAGCTTTTCCGGGAGAACCAGGGAGAGATCCATGGATTCCTGGGTGCTGAAGCGCTGGGCTACGGCGGTGATGACCTCCTTGAGGAAGGCGGCGCCGGAGAGCTGTTCCTTGACGGGCTCCACGGCCTTGGCTACGATGAGCCCTTCGATGCATGCCTTGGTGGCCTGCAGGGCCTGGTTGGAAGCCATCTTCACGTCCCCTTCCATCTTGATTTTATAATCGGCCGCTTCCTTCTGGGCTTTCTCTATGATGGCGGCAGCCTCTTCCTGGGCTTTCTTGACCAGTTCATCGGCCTCCATCTGTGCCTTGGCCAGCAGGGCTTCGCCCTCTTCCTTTCCTTTTGACAGACCCTCGTTGTAGAGTTTCTGGGTCAGTTCCTGGAGTTTGTCCATATGATTTGCTTTTTCAGTGTTATCTGTATAAGGGCAAATATAATAAAAACCCCGGTCATTTCCAATGCATTGTGTGAAGGATGCGTAATTAATACTATATTTGTAGTCAAGAGTAAATAAACGAACGCATTATGGACGAATACAAAAGCATTGATCTCAGCGCCTGGACCAAGGTGGGAGAAGGCGGCAACGGTGCCGTTTATGTGAATGAGGCCGAGCCCGGCATCCTGCTTAAAGTCAATACCCTTGACACTACCGAGAAGACCATCCGCGAAGAGTTCTATACTCCGCGGGCTGTATTTGAAACCGGAGTTCCTACGCCCGAATTGTACGAAATAGTAAAGGTGGGGGAATTTTTCGGCGTCAAATGCCAGGAAATCCCGGGCAAGAAATCCTTTGCCCGCCTCTGTGGCGATGACCCTTCCACCATCGATGTCCGGGCTACCCAGATGGCCAACCTTCTGAAGGAGTTCCACGCCAAGACCGTGAAGGACAGCGAATGGATCCCCTCCATGAAGGAGCGGATGCAGGAAGCGGCCGAAACCACGACCCTTGTTAGCGGCAAGGCCAAGGAAAGGCTCATTGCGTTTGTCAAGGAAATCCCCGAATGCGACCAGCTCCTGCACGGTGACCTCCAGATGGGAAACATAATTCTGGCCGATGAAAAGCCGTACTGGATTGACCTGGGCCGTGCCACGCACGGAATTCCGCAGTTCGATCTGGGACACTTCTATCTGTTCTGCAATATCTTCAGCCGTACCGCCCGCGTGCAGGAAATCGCCCACATGACCGACAAGCAGATGATCCAGTTCTGGAATGCATTCGCCCTGGCTTACAACGGCCCCGACAACATGGACGCTTTCGTGAAGGAGTGCCGCCGTTTCGCCGCCCTGGATATCATCATCCTGGGGATGGTCCAGAAACTCTCTTTCTCCGAGCGTTTCTTCCTGGGCACCCTGGCCAAGAAGATGCTGAAATAAATCATGAATCCCGTCTCGGCCAGACTCTTGAACCAACAGCTTATCGCGCCTCAATTCACTTCTCCGCATGAGGTGGTGGAGTGGATGGGGGCCTTGCAGGCTCAGGATTACAAGATGATGCGCTGGGCGGTAGCCATGCGCTGCAAGAGGCCTTCTATCAAGGCTTTCACGAAGGACTACAATGCCGGCAGGATAGTCCGCACCCACCTTTTCCGGACCACCTGGCAGCTGGTGGCCGGGGAAGACTTGCTGTGGATGCTGGATCTGTGTCGGGAATCGGCCCTGCGAGGCCTTCAAAGCTGGATGAAGACCAATGGCGTAAGTATTCCGGAGGCGGAGCAGGAGGCCGTGCAGCAAGTTTTTGCCGATCTTCTTTGCAGCAAGAAGTCCGTTCTCAAGGAGGACTTTGCATCGGCCCTTCTGGATAAAGGGATGGATATGAGCGACCAGCGCCTTTCCTACCACATCCGCCTGGCCGAATACTCCGGGCTGCTGTGCAGCGGAGACCTTACCCCTTTGAGAAGGACTTGCGCACTGGTGGCCGATAAACTGCCGGGCGCCCGCTCCCTTCCCCGGGAAGAAGCCCTGGCCCTGCTGACACGGAAGTATTTCCGCAGCCATGGTCCTGCTACCTTGCAGGATTTCGCCTGGTGGAGCGGCCTGGGCCTCAATGACTGCCGGAAAGGAATGGAAGAACTGGGCTCGGAACTCATCCGGGAGCGCTGGAAAAAGATGGATCTCTTCTCCCATCAGGACAGCCGTATCCGCGGATTCCGCAGCGGCTGCGTGCATCTGCTGCCGCCTTACGACGAGTACCTCATAGGCTACAAAACCCGCCACGTGGTGCTTCATCCGGACCATAGCCACCGTGCCCACAACAACAGCGGCATCTTCTGGCCGGTGCTGCTTCAGGACGGCGAGGTCATTGGCAACTGGAACACCTCCGCTGGCTCTGTAGAAGTGGATATCTTCAAGGAAAAGGCCTCCCTTAACGAGGAGGCCCTTCAAAAAGAAATCAATAGATATAACCTTTTTATCGGCCGATAGAACTGGCGACGATGGAGGCAACCACGGAGCGGAGACGGCTGGTGGAGCCTTCGTCCTTGGGGTGTACCCGGTGGGCCAGCACAATCACGGCGGTCTTGGTCTCGGGATCCAGAATCATGGAGGTGCCGGTGTAGCCGGTGTGGCCGCGGACGTCGTCTAAGCAGAAAATGTCACCGCTGGTGTAGGGACCGGTGTAGTAGGTGTCCCAGCCCAGGGCGCGGGCTACCTCGTAGGCATTGGTCTCGGGAACGGTGAACATCTTTTTCACGGTGAGCGGGCTCAGGATGCGGCGGCCGTTGTAGGAACCGTCGTTAAGGAGCGCAGCTGCAATCACAGCCAGGTCTTCCACATTGGAGAAGACACCGGCGTTTCCGGAGTTACCGGCATTGACCAGCCGGGCGGTGGGGTCGTGGACCTCGGCCTTGAGCACGTGGCCGTCTTCCTGGAGCTCGGTGGGAGCGCAGAGTTTGGCCAGTTCTTCCAGGCCCGGGCGGCAAGGCTTTTCCCCGTAGAGCGGGAAATAGGTGGTGTGCTCCAGGCCCAGTACGTCGAAGACGTTCTTCTGGGCATAATCGCACAGGCGCTCGCCGGTAACCTTCTGCAGGATGTTCTGCAGGGTGATGAAGTTGAGGCAGCTATAAAGCTGCTGGGTGCCGGGACGGAAGTTGCGCTTAATGCGGGTAGAGATGTACATCATGAGGGAATCCGGCGTATTCTCTCCGAATTCGGCGATGTAGGCGGGAACGTTGGGCAGATAGGCGGCCAGACCCGAAGAATGGGTGAGGAGGTCCTGGACGGTGATGTCCACTTTCTCATGCGTCTCAGGGTCTTCCCACGGCTGGAAATCCGGGAAATAATAGTTCACCGGATCTACCAGGCGGACCTTGCCCTGCTCTACCAGCTGCATGAAGGATAGGGTGGTTCCTACACACTTGGATACAGAAGCCATGTCAAACATGGTTTCCAGGGTCATGGTGTCCTTTTCGGGTACCAGGGACTTGTATCCGAAGGCTTTCTCATACACCAGATGGCCATTGCGCACTACGCCCACCACGGCACCGGGGATTTCTCCGGCAGCGATGGAGGCATTGACGGCACTGTCAATGAGGGCAAGGCGCGTGGCGCTCATGCCCTGGGACATGGGGGAGGCGCGGCGGATGCTCCCGTTGTCGACCTTCTGGCAGCAGGCGGCCAGCAGCAGGGCGGCCGCCGCCAACAAAGTCAGTTTTTTGTATAATAGCATGGTTATTAAATAGGTTGGTTTATCCGAGGAATCCCAGCAGGATACCGGCTGCGACAGCCGATCCTATGACTCCGGCCACATTGGGGGCCATGGCATGGGTTAGCAGGTGGTTGGACGGGTCGCACTCCAGGCCGACGCCTTCCGACACGCGGGCGGCATCCGGGACGGCCGATACACCGGCATTGCCGATGAGCGGGTTGATTTTCTTGCCCTCCGGCAGGAACAGGTTCATGAATTTCACGAAGCTGACGCCGAAGGTGGTGGCAATCACGAAGGAAGCCAGACCCAGTCCGAAGATGAGGACGGAACGGCCGCTCAGGAACACATCGGCCTGGGTGGAAGCACCCACGGTAAGGCCGATGAGAGTGGTTACTATGTCGATGAGCGGACCACCGGCCGTGGCAGCCAGACGCTTGGTTACACCGCTCTCTTTCAGGAGGTTACCGAAGAAGAGCATGCCCAGTAGGGGCAGGCCGGACGGCACGATGAAGGCCGTGCAGATGAAGCCCACGATGGGGAAGATGATCTTCTCCCGCTGGCTTACCACGCGGGGCTTGTTCATGCGGATGAGGCGTTCCTTCTTGGTGGTAAGGAGCAGCATGATGGGCTTCTGGATCACAGGGACCAGGGCCATATAGGAATAGGCCGATACGGCGATGGCGCCCATCAGATCCGGTGCCAGCTTGGAGCTGAGGAAGATGGCGGTGGGACCGTCTGCGCCGCCGATGATGCCGATGGCACCGGCCTCATTGGGAGCAAAGCCCAGTGCCAGGGAAAGCAGGTAGGCGCCGAAGATGCCCAGCTGGGCGGCCGCGCCGATGAGGATAAGGCGCGGCTGCGAGATGAGCGCGCTGAAGTCCGTCATGGCACCGATGCCCAGGAAAATGAGCGGCGGATACCAACCGTTGCGTACACCGTGGTACAGGATGTTGAGTACGGACCCTTCCTCGTAGATGCCAATCTTCAGGCCCATGCCGGTGGTAGGGTCAAAGAAAAGCGGGATATTGCCGATGATGATGCCGAAGCCGATGGGTACCAGCAGCAGCGGTTCCCATTTCTTCACGATACCTAACGTGATGAAAATGAGGCCGATGACAATCATCGCCAGATGCTGCCAGGTACAGTTGGCAAATCCCGTGAATTGCCAGAACTGCTGGAGGCTGTCTAAGATGGTATCCATTAGCCGATGGTTACGATGTCTGCACCTTCCAGGACGGAATCACCCTTGCGGGCGTGGATGGCGGTAACGGTGCCGTCCGATTCTGCGAGGATGTCGTTCTCCATTTTCATGGCCTCGATCACGGCTACCTTCTGGCCGCGCTGGATGGCCTGTCCTTCCTTGACGTCAATGGAAATGATGATGCCGGGAAGGGGAGACTTGATGGTCTGGCCGGCGCCGGCGGGCTTGGGTGCGGCTGCGGGGGCAGCGGCAGGAGCGGGTGCGGCGGTGGCGACCGGTGCTGCGGGGGCAGCCACCGGGGCATTCTCCAACTCTACCTGATAGTCTGCTCCGTTGACATTGACGGTGAGCATTTTGCCATCGGCCTCACCGATAGCTACGGCATAATCCTTTCCGTTGATCTTGAACTTATATTCTTTCATGGTGACGATTTTTATCTTGGTAATTTTCTGAATGTCAATGCTTTGTTATTCCAGCCGCTCTGGGTTCTGCTAATGGTGACTATGCCGGGCTCTACGTCGTGGACGGTGTCGTTGAAGTAGAGGTGAACGGCCGTGGCGATGGCGGCGTAAACATCACCGGAGTTCTCCATATCCAGGGCCACGGCAATGGCGGCGGCTACCTCGGCGTCCGGGGTTCCCTTGGCCGCCTTCTTGGGCTTGGGTGCGCGCTTGAACTTGCCGGAGAAGATGTTTCCGGAGAGAGTGTAGATGAAATACAACACGATGAGCGCGGCGAACACCACCGTCACGCTGATGAGGGTGAGGGTCCAGCCGTGGGGATCGGTTTCAAGCATTCTGTCCCCGCCCGCCGTAAGCAGAAAATTAAAGAGGTAGGTTGTCATGTTTCTTGGCGGGGATTTCTTGTCGTTTGCCGGCGAGCTGTTCCAGGGCGCGGATGACGCGGAAACGGGTGTTGCGCGGCTCGATGATATCGTCGATATAACCCTTCTGGGCAGCCTGGTAAGGGTTGGAGAAGAGTTCTTCGTATTCTTTCTTCTTCTGGTCGAAGATGGCCTGGGCGTTCTCGGGGTCGTCCTTCATGTCTTTGGCGTAGAGCACGTTCACGGCACCATCGGCCCCCATGACGGCAATCTGGGCCGAAGGCCAGGCGTAGTTGACATCTCCGCGCAGCTGCTTGCAGCTCATCACGATATGGGCGCCGCCGTAACCTTTGCGGAGGGTGACGGTGACCTTGGGAACAGTGGCTTCACCGTAGGCATACAGGAGTTTGGCGCCGTTGGTGATGATGCCGCCGTATTCCTGCTGCGTGCCAGGCAGGAAACCGGGGACGTCCACCAGGGTGACCAGAGGGATGTTGAAGGCGTCGCAGAAGCGGACGAAACGGGCGGCCTTGCGGCTGGCGTTGATGTCCAGCACACCGGCCAGGACCGCCGGCTGGTTGGCCACGATGCCCACGCTGCGGCCGTTCATATGGGCAAAGCCCACGATGATATTCTTGGCAAATTCCCTGTGTACCTCCAGGAAGGCCCCTTCGTCCACGATGCTCTTGATGACGCCATACATGTCGTAAGCCTTGTTGGGGTTGTCGGGAACTATGCTGTTGAGGGTGTCGTCCACACGGTTCACCGGATCGGCCGTTTCCTTGAAGGGGGCCGTCTCCAGGTTGTTCTGGGGCAGGTAGCCGACGAGTTCCTTGATGGTGGCTATGGCTTCTTCCTCGGTTTCGGCGGCAAAATGGGTGACGCCGCTCTTGGAAGCGTGGACGGATGCTCCGCCCAGCTCTTCCTGGCTCACCTGCTCGCCGGTAACGCTTTTGACCACGGCCGGGCCGGTAAGGAACATATAGGAAGTGTTTTTGACCATGAGGGTGAAGTCCGTGAGGGCGGGGGAGTACACCGCACCGCCGGCGCAGGGACCCATGATGCAGCTGATCTGGGGAACCACTCCGCTGGAGAGGATGTTGCGCTCAAAGATTTCTCCGTAGCCGGCCAGGGCATCGATGCCTTCCTGAATGCGGGCACCGCCGGAATCATTGAGGCCGATGCAGGGAGCACCATTGCGGAGGGCCATCTCCTGAACCTTGCAGATTTTCTCGCTCATGGTTTTGGATAGGGAGCCTCCGGTCACTGTGAAGTCCTGGGCAAAGACATAGACCAGGCGGCCACCTATGGTGCCGCAACCGGTAACCACGCCGTCGCCATCGGTATGGGACTGGTCCATTCCGAAGTGGGTGCAGCGGTGCTGGACAAACATGTCATACTCCTCGAAGCTGCCGGGGTCCAACAGGAGCTCCAGGCGCTCTCTCGCCGTCTTCTTGCCTTTGGCATGCTGGGCCTCGATACGCTTCTCACCGCCACCGAGACGGGCTTTCTGGCGCCTCTGAACCAGCTTCTGGATGTTATCGCTTTGTAAACTCATTATTTAAACATTTTATCTACTTCTTTCACGGCATCGGGCAGGGCGAATACGGCCACTCGGTCGTAGGCTTCGATGTGCGTATGACCCACGGCAATGAAGCTGTCTCCACCCCGGATGACGCCGCCAATGATGGCATTGCTGGGGAAATCAATTTCCTTGAGGATGTCCCGGGTAATTTTGGAGCCGGGGGCTGCGGTATATTCCAGGACCTCGGCGTCGGTACCGCTCATATAGCGGACGGAACGCACCTTGTCCGAGAGGGTAAACTTGTAAATGCGGCTGGCGGTGATGAGTTTCTTGTTCACCACGCTGTCCACGCCCATTTCCTCGGCCAGACGGATGTAATCCAGGTTCTCTACCTGGGCAATCACGCGCGGAACACCCATCTTCTTGGCAGCCACGCAGGTGAGGATGTTCACCTCGTCGTTGCCGGTGACGGCCAGAAGCGCCTGGTAGCCCATGAGGTCCTCTTCCAGGAGGAAATCGGCGTCGCGGGCGTCTCCGCAGGTGACATTCACCTCGCTGGGAAGGGCGGCCGATAAGGTACGGCAGCGCTTGGGATCAATCTCGATGAGCTTGACTTCGTCCAGTTTCTGGGCGGCCAGCTTCTCGGCCACCATCACACCAATTTCGCTGCCTCCCAGGATCATCACGCGCCGGATGTCAATCTGGTCCTTGCCCACATACTTGATGAGGGTGGGCATGGCGTCCCGGCGGCAGATGATGTACAGGTAATCGTGGAACTTGAAGCCTGTGTCGAAATTGGGGATAATGGTTTTGCCTCCCCGGGAGATGGCTACGATGCGGAATTCGGCATCGGCCTGCTGCTCTTTCACCTTGTGGGCGAAATCCTTCACGTTCATGTCCAGCAGCGGGGAGTCGTCGTCCAGCTTGAATACGGCCAGCTGTAGCTTTCCGCGGGCGAAGTCCAGGGAGTCCGTTGAGGAACTGTGCCGCAGCATGTCCAGGATTTCGTCGCTGGCGCTCTTCTCGGGGTAGAAGACCATGTCTATGCCCATATCCTTGAACAGGAGTTTGTTCTCGGGGGCCAGATAGTCTTCGTCGTCTATACGGGCAATAACGCGTCTGGCACCCAGCTTTTTGGCCAGCAGGGCGCTCACGATATTGACGCTTTGGTTCTTGAGGGGATTGACGGCTATGAAAAGGTCGGCCTTGGCGCAACCGGCATCCCGCAAAATCGGAATGGAGCTGTTGGGCCCCAGCAGGGTGGCCACGTCGGCCGATGAGGACAGGGTACGGATGCGCTCCGGGTCGTCGTCGATGACGGTGATGTCACCGCCTTCGGCACTCAGCATCTTAGCCAAGTGGGACCCAACCTGTCCAGCGCCTTCGATTATGATTTTCATTTTTTTACAAAAAATAAAAAAAATGTTTACGTTGCCCCTTCCCGAAACCCCTCCCCTCGGGGGAGGGACTTATAAAAGTCTCATAACAATATCCAGCAAAGTTAAGACTTTTTCCCGAATAGTCCTATAGGGACTATCCAACCCTTGTACAGGCCTTCGGGCCGATGGGCGTCCGGAATAAGCTCTCCGGGGCGGCGCAACTGCCGGTATTCGCGGTGGGCCTGAACCACGGCGCGGAAGAAATCCATCTTCCCCTTGAACAGGTAAACCAAGGCCGAAAGGCCGTCCAGGCACATGCGGATAAAGATCCGCCGTCGAGTCCTGCGACGAGATTCCCGGTCAAGCCGGGAATGACGAAGACTGCCGTCATGGCCGACTTGATCGGCCATCTCTGCCCTGAAGGTGGAAGGCAAGTTGTTTTCGAGGAGCAGCAGGTTATTGCGGAAGTTCAGGCGCAGCTTGAAGGGAGATTCGTTGGAAAGGGTTCCGCCGCCAATATGATAGACATAGGAGGCGGGGACCAGGGTGACTTTCCAGCCTCTGAGCTGCATCCTCCAGCACAGGTCAATCTCTTCCATGTGGGCGAAGAACCGTTCGTCCAGGCCGCCCAGCTCCTTCCATATGCTGCTGCGCACCATCAGGCAGGCTCCGCTGCACCAGAGAACGTTGGCCGGTTCGTCGTACTGACCATGGTCTTTCTCTACCTTCTGCATGATGCGACCCCGGCAGAAGGGGTATCCGAAGCGGTCAATGAGACCACCTGCCGCACCGGCATACTCAAAGGTGTCCCGCTGGTGCCAGGAAAGGAGCTTGGGGCCGCAGGCGCCGCATTCCGGGTGGCGGTCCATCCATTCCACAAGGGGCTTAAGCCAACCCTGAGGTACCTCGATGTCGCTGTTGATGAGGACGTAATAATCGGCCTCCACCTGCTCCAGAGCACGGTTGTAGCCGCCGGTAAAGCCGTAATTCTTGTCCAGCACAATGAGCGGAGTCTCCGGGAAGCGCGTTTTCATGAATTCCACAGAGGAATCGGCCGATGCGTTGTCGGCCACCACTACGCCGGCGTCCAGACCTTCGCAGGAGGCGATGAGCCCGGGCAGGAACTGCTCCAGGTAATTCCTTGTGTTATAGTTTAATATGACAACGGCAGTTTTCATGCGCTGAAGTCAACTTCCTTGAAGGCGAGGGTGGGGACCAGTTTGGAAAGGCACGGACGGGCGTCGTCGGCTACGGCCAGCAGGTTGTTCCAGAGGGTGAGGAAATTGCCGGTGATGAGCATCTCGCGTACGGGGTGAACGCGCTTGCCGTCTTTGATGACAAAGCCCTCGATACCGTAGGAGAAGTTGCCCGTGGCCGGGTTGGAATTGCCTCCGTTGAAACCCGTGACCAGGATTCCGTCGCCCACCTTTTTCAGCATTTCTTCCTGCGTGCGGCAGCCGCCAAACGGCAGCACTTTTACGCGGGTGGCATCTTCTATGGTGGGCTCCATCTCCATCTTGCGGGAAATGTAAGTGTTTAGGAAATATGTCTTTATCACCCCGTTCTGGATGATGGGCATCTCGCGGGTGGCCACACCTTCACTGTCGAAAAGCCGGCAACCGGTGTCGCCCGGGGTGCGGGGAGCGTCCAGGATGGTGAGGCCTTCGGGGAACAGCTGTTTGCCCAGACTGTCCGTGAGGAAGGAGTTCTTCTGCTGGAGGCTGTAGCCGCCCAGGGCGTTAAGCACCGGAGTAACTACCTTGGAGGCACATTCGCTGTCCAGGATAAGGGTGTATTTCCCGCTGGGGACGCTCTGGGGATTCAGTTGAGCCACGGCCCGCTGGCAGGCTTTCTCTGCACAGTCCTTGAGCTGCAGGTCCTTGAGGCGGGGAGTAGCATCCCACCAGTAACTGGAGAAATGCCGGCCCTCGGAGTCTTCCACGGTAGATTCGTAGCCGATCTCGAAGGAAGTTTCCGTATGCCGGGCTTCCAGCCCCTGGGAGTCCAGGGTAAGGCTGTCGAAAACGGAGTCGCTGTACTCGCCTTCCTCGGAGATGAGTTTCCAGGAGATTTCTCCACTCGCTGACGCTCGGTCGAAATGACAAGAATCCAGAGCCATTTGGCGTCGGGCTTCAGCAGTGAGGGATTCGTATTCGGTATCATACAGGCCCAGTTCGCGGCCGGTGAGGGCGTCCTTGGCCAGACGCTCGGGGGCGGGGAGGGCGCGGAAGGCATCGGCCTCTAGCATTTTGACTGTGCCGATGGCTTCGCGGATGAAGGCTTCCAGGCCTTCCTTCTCCAGGCGGTTGGAAGAGAAGGAGCCGAACCGGCCCTCTACGAACAGCTGCAGCTGCAGGCTGCGGTCCAGGGCATGGGCGGTCTTGTCCACCTCTCCATTGAGAAGGCCCACCAGGTTCAAGAGGCTCTTGGTGAGGGTGATGCGTACGGCATCGGCCCCCTGCTCCATGGCAAAGGCAAGGCAGTGCTTGGCCAGGGTTATCTCTTCTTGGGTAAGTAAGGCTTTCTCCATGCTATTCTCCTCCTACCGTTAGTTTGCCGATGAGCACCGTGGGGATGCCGCAGCTCACGGGAGCTGATTGCTCCTTGCCGCAGGTCCAGGCGCCGGGATCTATGGACAGGTCGTCCGCTACGCCGCGGATATCGGCCAGGGCGGCGGGACCGTTGCCAATGATGTTGATGTCTTTGACGGGTTGGGTAAGTTTCCCGTTCTCAATAAGATAGCCCGATTTTACATAGAAAGTGAAATCGCCTTCCCCAATCTGTACCTGACCGTTGGCGAATTCGTCCACGAAGATGCCTTTGGAGACTTCGGCCACCAGGTCATCGGCCTTGGCGGTGCCGCTTTCCATGTAGGTGGCGCGCATGCGGGGAATGGGGGCGTAGCGGAAGCTCTCGCGGCGGCCGTTTCCGGTGGGACGCACTCCGTAGTGGGCGGCCGATATGCGGTCGTGCAGGTACGAGGTAAGCACTCCGTCCTCCACCATGTAGGTTTTCTGTCCGGGGATGCCCTCGTCGTCGAAGTTGAGAGAACCGCGGTTGCCGCGGAGGGTACCGTCGTCTATGATCTGAATGCCCTTGGGGCAGATCTGCTGCCCCATCTTATCGGCAAAGATGGAGGTGCCTTTGCGGTTGAAATCGGCCTCAAACGCATGTCCCATGGCTTCGTGGAGGAGGATGCCGGATGCGCCGGCGCCCATGACGACGGGCATCTGGCCTCCCTTGGGACGCTTGGCGGCGAAGCGGTCATCGATGCCTTTCACTACGTCGGAGGCCATTTCCTGGACCAGGCCGTCGGTAAGCATTTCGGCCCCGCAGCGGA
>Ga0310786_10009612_pt1 | contig 12246 bp, 25 predicted proteins | sample AusTroGonzalo_MG_FD_203881 | JGI IMG/M metagenome (GOLD analysis project Ga0310786, IMG submission 203881) | Bovine rumen microbial communities from tropical cattle in Woodstock, Queensland, Australia - Gonzalo_03 (v2) (version 2) | ecosystem: Host-associated > Mammals > Digestive system >...
TGAATTTCTTTTCCAGATCGTCTTCCGGATTATCCCATGCAAAATGGATCTTTTTCAGTTTCATGTGGTTAAAGTCTTCTATGTCTTCGTCATTGACAAATCTTATATCTATTCCCTGGTTAAAGTTCAGCGTCGCTCCTGTTTCTCTGTACTGTCTCAGCAGATCCCGCTTTTCTCTGCAGGCTGTAATGTTGGGATCCATGATTTCAATGTGCTTTTGTCCGTTCCAGAAGTCCGATACGTCCGCCACTTTCCTGCTGCATCTGCCTTCCTTTGCTGCCACATGGCAAAAGCTGCATCCTCTTGGACATCCCCTGCTTGTCATGCTTACAGCAAAATTGAATTGTGGATATATGGAATAATCCGGGAACATGTGTTCCATCTCTACCGGCAGGTCCCTATGCTTGTCCTTGTCAAACACTTCTTTTCCATCCACCAGTTTGATCGCATATCCTGTCCCGCCTTTAATCACTTTGTCCGCGTTCATCGGTTCCGGAACGTCATTCGAATAAGCGTCAGAAAAGATTTTGCTCATGTAGACAATGTCGTAATGAAAAAAATCTGTCCACCACCATTCGACTTCATCCCCCTGCGCCTTGTGCCATGCACTGATTCGCATAAGCGCCAGGTTCGGAAAATGATGCCCGTCAACGTCAATCAGTCCAATCTTCATATCACTCGTTCCCTGTTCAGCACCGGATTAAACAGCACCATGGTCCCGCCCGTCGCCCGCGCTACCTTTCTCGCCTTTTCCAGGCTTTTCGTGCGCCATGCGTCGTATATGCTCCAGCTCCATCTCAGTTCCGGCTGTATGTAAACCTTTCCGACTAAATACTCCCCGTTCCGCCGGATCACAATCCGCGTCGCTTTCCGTACATTGTCTGTCATAACCGCATCTCCGGTTCCTGATGCGTCAGGATTTTGTCGTCCCACTCCGCCAGGCTTTTCCGGACGCCTTCACTCTGCATGGCCTGACAGATTGCTTTCAGCTGGATGATGCACTGCTCCAGCCTTTCAAACTGGTCTTCGCTTCCCGGCAGCGGCGTAAACCTCTTCCCGCCCACGCTGATTCTCCGCTGCTTGATTTCCAGTTCCTGAATGGCAAACCGTAGCGCATCAATGCTGGTCATTTCAGTTTCCTCCCCATATCCCGTTGTATCCCGCGCCGGTCCATTCAATCCCGCGGTTTACCATCGGATATTCCTCCGCGACTTTCCAGCGCGGCACATCGTCTTCCCGTACACAGATCCAGATTCCATTTGCGATGGTCAGCAGCACCATCAGTGTCAGCGTTACCTTCTGCCAGATCTTCATACACGTTCCTCCTTTATACTGCCTGCAGTTTCCCGCACTTTCTCCGCGCTATCTTCCCCGTGTTCGGCCGCAGCATGACCACCCTGTTGCTCATCCATGCTTCCAGTCCGCTTTCCGGCACCCGCAGGATCATGCTTTTCTTCGTCCCCATGTTGATGCATCCCGGCATTTCCACCATCCTCGCCCTGGCCGTGCTTTCGGATATTGCCAGCGCTTCTGCCACTTCCTTCGGCGTCATCATTCGTTCCATGGTCATGCTCCTTTCTAAATAAAGCTCAGCTGTACGCCTTCGCCCATATACTGATGGTTGTTCCATGCGTCCCTTGCCTGGCTGATCAGTCCTGACCACTCTGTCTGCTTCCCGCAAACATCACACCTGTAAGCTGTGTCGTGATATTTGTCTGTAACATTTCTTTTGACCAGCCGCGGATAAACTTCGCAGCATTTCTCACAATCCGTTCCGAAATACCATGCAAGATTCATTCCTTTAATCTGCATCAGTTTCTGCTCCATAACCGCTTCTTGCTGTGTCATGGTCATGCTCCTTTCATCTCCGGCTGGTCGTTGAAATATGCCCAAAGGTTCAGCCTGCGCTTCTCCGTTCCCAGCGCGCAATGCCGCAGCTCTTCCTCCAGCTCCATGTCGCGGTTTACAATCTCCCGCCATTCGATTTCATCCCAGTCGTCCCGCAGGAAACTGACCATTTCGTTCAGTTCCTGCCTGCTCGTCACCGCGAAATACTTCGGATCCATCCAGGACGCGATCCTGGCCCTGATAATGTGACTGATCATCGGTTTTGTCAGTTTCATGTTTAGGCTCCTATCACTGAATTTAATTCAGTATTGTTTGCAAAAAAAATCTGTTCACGCTGCTCCGGTGTAAGGTTAAGCAACGCGCACAGAATATCTATCTCCCTTACTGTGAAGTTTTTGACGTTGTTGATTTTTTCGCGCATAGTCGTGTAGCTCTTTATTTCCAATGCTTTCATAACCGCGCTGATTTTCAGTCCGGCGTCCTGTATTGCCTGCCGGAGCAGTTCTGTATTAGTCATTTTTTGTTCTCCCTTCAGCTGAATTTAATTCAGTTTCTGAGTGTATATTAGCAGGCTACTGAATATTTGTCAATATTCTGTTGAATATTTTTCAGTTTTATGTTAATCTTTCTTTGGGTGATGATAATTGACTATTTATGAACGCATCAGAGAACTACGCATCTCTCAGAAAATGAGTCAGACAGATCTTGCTATTAAAATGGGATATAAAGACGGATCCATGATTACGAAAATTGAATCCGGAAAAGTTGACATTTCTCAAAAGAAAGTGATTGCTTTTGCAAAAGCACTCGGAACTACTCCAGCCTATTTAATGGGATGGAAGGAAGATCATCCTGATGATCCATTAACGGACCAGCCTCGCACCATTGAAGCGCGCAGCTTTGCAAAAGGCATGGATAAACTTCCGCAGCAGGAACGTGAGCGGATCCTGAATATGTTCATTGCCGCTTATCCCGGGATCTTTGAGAAAGGAACAGACGACCATGACTCCTGATTATGAAAAAGCGGCCACCGTCGCCGCTGAAACGCTGATCAAGTACCGCATCGGCACGTCCCCCGTATCCCCGATGCATATGCTGAAAAACGCTCCCGGCGTCCAGGTCCGCACCTTTGAAGAAATGTCCCGCAGCTTTGATATGAATCGTCGGGATCTGATTTATCTCTTCGGTAATGCAAACCAGGATGCCGTGACCACCATGTTCCTGGACGGGGCCCAGCGCCGCTATCTGGTTCTGTACAACCGCCAGCTTCCGTCCGTCATTGTGGACCGCGCCATTGCCATGGAGCTGGGCCATATCCTGCTCGGCCATGACTGCACCCGCCCGGAAGACGTCCGCAATGCGGAAGCGAAAACCTTTGCCCTGCATCTCATGTGTCCCCGCGCGCTGATTCATTCCCTGCAGGCGGCCTGCATCCGCCTGACGACGGACGCGCTGGGCAGTATTACCGGCTGTTATCATTCCTGCCTGCAGCGCATGCGTTCCCTGCCGCCCATCCACGTTCCGGCGGAACTTAACCGCGCGGTCCGTGATTTGTTTACGCCTTACATTCATGCTTACTTTGAATTTCAGCGCCACGCGTCCCTGTCCGACGGATCCGAACTGGCGGATATGGGATCCTATATGGAAGGATATGAAGAATAATGGAATACGGCGTGATTTTGCTGTGCCTTTTCTGCACCGTCTGTGAAATTGGTGAAAACAATCGCATCAGGCGTAACCTTGAAAAGCATTTTGATGATTACGGCCATGTTCCTCAGGAATATCGGCCTTCAAACTTCGGCATGATTCTGATGCTGATTACTCTCATTATCTATTCCATTCTGAAACTGATTGAACTTTTTGCCAAAGGAGCATAATATGCCGCGCCAAAAAGAAAAACCCCGTGCGGACGGCCGCTACCAGCGCAAGTATAAAGGAAAATACTTTTACGCTGATACTCCGGAAGAAGCGGCCCGCCTGCGGGATGAATACAAATACCAGTGTGAGCATGGCATTGATCAGATCCGGAACATTACCGTCTCCGAATACGCGGATCAATGGTTGCCGCTGGCCAAAGCGTCCGTCTCGGATAAATGCTATAACGATTATGCTCTCCAGCTGGAAGTCCTGACGTCCGTCTGCGGAAACAAATATGTTAACGCGGTCGTCCCCCTGGATATCAAGAAAGTCTGGACTCATTATCTCGGCTATTCCGATTCCACAATCCGCCGCGCCAGGATGCTGTATAAAGCCATGTTCGCTTCCGCTATTGAGAACGGATACTGCCGCAGCAATCCTGTTGCGAAAGACTCCGCTGCCCCGCATAAGGGTTCTGTCGGTTCCCATCGTGCGATAGAAGACTGGGAACGTCGCATTATCGAAACCGTCCCGCACCGCATGCAGGCTGCCGCCATGCTGATGCTTTACGCCGGCCTTCGCCGCGGGGAAATGCTGGCCTTCAATGGTGTTGATGTAAAGCAGGATACCATCTGTGTCCGCCAGGCTGTCCGCTTTGAATCAAACCAGCCGATTTTCGCGGATCCGAAAACGGAAGCTGGCGTCCGTGATATTCCGCTGTTTGATAAGCTGCGTCCCTTTGTCGAAAACCTGGACGGATACATCCTGCCCGGGAAGAACGGAAAAGCCTGCAGCGAGACTGCTTTCCGGAACGCATGGGAAGACTGGAAGAATTCCATCGAACTGATGCTGAACCACTGCACACAGAAGCGCTGGTATTTCCTGACGCCTGAATACCGCGCCCGGGATCCGCGCCGCTATGATCAGATAAAAGTCCTGCTCTCCAAAGGAAAAAAAGAAGAAGCGGACGCGCTCCGCTTAATGGACTGGAAGGAATGGACCGTCCGCCCGCACGATCTCCGTCACTCCTTCTGCGTCATGCTGCGCGATGCCGGTGTAGATCTGAAGCTGGCCATTCGCTGGATGGGCCATGCGGACGAAAAGATGATTCTTCGGATCTATGACCATGTTTCCGACGTCCGGATCCGCAACGCGATTGACTCTGTAAACCGCATGAACAGCGACGAACGGGCGTCAAACGGGCGTCAGCAGACTGCTGGCAAGCGCCGCAAAGCTGTGTAATATCAACGTGTCCAGCGTTTCCCCAGTAAAGACTCCGACTCTGAAGGTCACAGGTTCGAATCCTGCCGGGCATACATTCCCCGGATCCTTTGATATCAAAGGGTTCGGGGATTTTCCTACCCTCCGCGCAGGCATCTAAAACACAACAAAAAACGCGAAAAAAGCGACAAATACAGACCAAACGGGCGTCAAACGGGCGTCAGAAAAAAATAAGGGATGATTAAATTTTTAATCATCCCCGTGATTCACTCCTCCGCCTGCATCCGGTACATTCCCTGCTTCACTCTGATTTGTGTTGCCGTCTCCATGTGTTTCGCATGCAGGTATTCGTAAAGCACCATCATTTCTTTCGGAGGTTCTCCGTGTTCCTTCCGGTAGTCTTCTATTTCCTTCTGCACTGCGTCATGCAGCTTATTCATGTGCTGCATTTCTTCGGTTGACAGTTCATAGAATACTTCCGCAACGTCAGGATATTCCCCGGACCATTTCATTGCCAGCTCTACATAGTCGCTTGCGTCGTGAAGTTCGTCGTCAATTTTCTCTGACAAACATTTGATGATCGTCATGCAGGCGTCCTCCGCTTATACGGTCGGTGTCAGCGCCGCGATAATCTGCTGTGTCTGTGCCGTCTGGCTGGCTGCGAGATTGGCCATGTTCAACTGGTTCTGCAAAGTCACGTTGGCCGCGCGCAGACTTTCTATCTCCTGATCGCACAGTTTTGACAGGATAGCGTTCGTCTGCTCAAGGATTGCCGCGCGCGTCGCGGATCCTTCTGTCTGCACGATATTCTGGGTCGTGCTTACCTGACTCTGCAGCGCATACATCTGCTGCATGTTTGCCATTTGCCTGGCGTTTTCCCCGATTTCCGCCTGGGCAAATCCGTTTGTCACGGCCGCGTTGATTCCAGCGAATCCGCCGCACAGTGTCGTCTGCAGGTCCCCGAATCCGGCCGTCATGCCGTTCTGCATGTTGCTGATTCCGCCCATCATTGCACTCTGGTCAAATCCGCGCTGCACGTTCGCGTCCACGAATCCGGCCGCGTTGCCGTTCAGTCCTCCGCCGAATCCGTTGTTACCGAATCCCAGGAACATGAACAGCAGGATGATCCACCATCCGGATCCAAAGTCGTTCATTCCGCCCGTCGGCATGACAGGCATATAGGTCGTTCCGTCCATTGTTTTTGATTCCTTTCGATTTATTTATCCTTAATCGGTTATGGCCACTCACCGAAAAGAATCAATTAAATGCATTATTTTTTATTTAATTGCTTGTTTTCCGCGTTTAATTTAAAAATAATGCGATTTTTTTACATTATTTCCCGCTCAGCTGGCGGATCATAGGAAGGATCCTCTGCATCACCGGACTGCTCACCTGGCCGGTCATGATCATGTGCTGGACCATGGCCTGCGGATCGTTCATAATCTCTTCCGGGATGTTCGCGCCCATGCGCTGGATAAACTCCTTCGGGTTTTTCTGCAGCTGCTGCAGCATGTTCTGCATGCTCTGATTCATCATGTTCATCCCTCCTTCACCTATATTTTGACAAAAAGAAAACCTGCTGGCGAGGAAGCCAGCAGGCAATTATGTGGCAACTTATTTACTTTATATGTCTGAACAGGATGCTTTCGTTCCTGTGTACGATGTTCCGGATCTGGCGCGGACTCATGTCGAATTCCTCCGCCAGCTTTTCAAACACGACGCCGTCGATCAGTCTGCGTTCCAGGATCTTCCTGTCCCGCTCATGATGGATGTATTCCGCGATCAGTTCACGGATCCGGCTGTTGGTATACTCCATTCTCCACCTCCGCCGTCCGCTGATTGATCAGGTCCAATATCTGACGTTCTCTTGTGGTGTTATTGCTGACCAGAAACCCGATAATAAACGATACAGTGATGCACATCACCAGGAATAATGACGAAAATACAATCATAATCCTTTTGTTGATTCTGTTTAAATGCATCACTGTATTTTCATGGACAAAAAATGGTATGCAGGCCTGCTTGTCGTCGCAGTTTTTGCATTTCTCTTCCATCGTTACCACTTCTCCCTGCGCTTTTTCTCCGCTTCCCTGTTCTTCCGGCTGCGTTTCATCTTCCGCTGCAGCAGTCTCCCCGGATCCCGGTTCCGGCCGATCTCGCTTACCAGCTCCCGCAGCTGCTCCTTCCGGTCCGTATACTCCGGACTTTTTTTGTTGTCATAGTTCTTCCGCTTTCCTGCGAAAACTTCCCCGCGGGCCGTCGGTCTGTTCGGCATTATTCTTCCTCCTTGTTAACTCCCTGCGGCATGGGCGGACAAGGCTGCTCCTCCGGTTCCGGATCCATTCCCGCCATCACGGCCGGATTGATCGCGATATCTGCCGGTTCTTCGTCTTCCCATGGCACATCGTAACCCATGGCCCGGTCGCTGTCTTCGACGCCGGCCGTCGTCGGGTCCACGATCACGCCGATCAGGCCCAGGAACGTCAGCACCTGCCCGACGATGTTCATGATGATGTTCTCCGTCACAACGGGGACGACGTCGAACAGTTTCAACAGGTTGAACACAAACCCGACAATCAGACTGATGAACATGCTCAGCCAGGTCTTGTTCCTGAAACGCACCTTCCAGTTAATCTTCATTTCTGTATCTCCTTCCCTGATTCTTTCTTCTCCATTTTGCGTATTTTCCTCTCGCCTGCGATCTCAGATACGCTTCATCCACACCGACGTCCGGCCCGTTGATACTGCGCGGTTTGCTCAGGTCCTGCTCGCGCAGTCTTTCTCCGCCGACGTCCCCCCTTCGGGATGCCCATTTTTCTCCCGCGGTTTTGTACCTGTCGTAAACGTTCAGATCTTGCTGCAGTGTCAGTGGTTCATCGTCTGTTGTTTTTCTTTTTCTGTTATACAGCCTTTCGTCTTTTTCCAGGTACTGCTTCCTTGAAACGTTGTACCGCGGTTCCTTCAGCTTTTCCAGCTTTTTCTTCGCCGCAATATAATCCTTACCTGCCATTCTTCTGCTTCTCCTTTGTCCGTTTCACCGCGCGTTCCAGCGCATAATCCCTGTATTTGATTCCTTTGTAATATCCTGCGAATTCATTTCTTTTTACTAAGTCTGACGCCCGTTTGACTGCTGCCGGTCTGTTATTCTTGTACAGTTTATGTTCCCCGCGTACAAAACCGTTTTCTGCAATAACTCCATGCAGGTCGTCGTTTGCCATCGCCTTCGGGACTTTTAACCCTTCCATGTTTTCCTGTGCTTCTTTCTTCCGTTGTCTCCTCTTGATTGCCTTCACTGCAGCCATGTAGTATTCCGAGCTTTTGCTGTACGGTTTGTCCGCCATTATTTCCCCTTCCTTCTCTTATAGTTCTTCAGCGTTTTCCCCAGCGCTGTTGTGTCGTTTTCCCACCATGGTTCATGCCAGTCCGCATGACCGTTCCGGATATCCCTGCCTGCCTGCTGCGCGTTGTTTTTTATCCGCTGGAATCTGTTCCCCTGATAGGTTTGCCCTGGATTGTCCTGCGTCTGCTTCATCCCGCCGATCAGCTGGTTTAGCATCTCCTGCTTTTCTCTTTTGATCCGTCCGTATTTGTCCTTGATTTTTTCCTTCGGTTTTACTCCTGTTGACATATCATCACTCAGCTTTCAATGCCCCATAAGTCTTTTTTAATCCGTTTTTTGTACTTGTCCGGTATCATCTGCAGCCTGACATTCTTTTTCCGTTTGTTTTCCTTGTACTGTTTATGCCCTTCCAGCGTCTTTCTCGTTTCTGTCATGTACAGGCCCAGGTCGCTGTACGGTGTTTTGTTTTTCTTGACCGTCGGTTGATTGCGTTCCTTAAACTCCTGCGCGTCTTCCTCCGCCCATTTCCGTTGCTGGATATAATCGTCCAGTCGTTTCCTGGCTTTTTCCCGGTCCGACATGCTTATTCTCCCTTCTTCATGTCGTCCAGCCGCTTGTGCGCGCTGGCAACACTCTGCTCCACCTTGATAATCTGCGTCCGCATATCATCAATATCCTTTTTGATTCCCCGGTATTCCAGCTTGATTTCGTCAATCGCGTCCCGGATATAAAGGATGTTCGCGTTCATTTTCGCGCGTTCCGTCGCCGCATCCTCTGTGTCGTGCGTCGTGTTCCGCCGGTATGACAATGCCGCGAACAGCACCGAACACAGGGATATGCATAATGCGATGATGGTTTCACTTGGCATTGTCCTCACCCTTTCTGATGTATTCGTCCATCATAAAACCTTTGTTCCCGCCATGCTCCACATAAGTCCATCCGTTGTCCAGGACTTTCACGGTCCGGCCTGTCGGGATCCTTTCAATGATTTTGTACTGCGTTCCCGGCCCGGTCCGCAGCGCGACGTTTTTCCCGGTCACGACGGCCTCGTCCTTCTCCGGTTCTGGTTCCTTCCCGCTGTAGTTCACGCCGGTCAGCTCTCCCCAGTGTGTCCATTTGCTGTCTGTCGCCTTCCCTTTAATCACGCCCTGCGTCGTGCTGGCCGCTTCGATCACTTCCCCGTCCCCGATGTACAGGCCCACATGGGAATATGTGCTGCCGTTCCATTTGAACACTGCGGTTCCTGCCTTCAGTTCCTTCCCGTCCGTCCGCTTGCCGGCATGCAGCTGTCCTTTGTCTGTACAGTATTTCAGGTACATGGTGTTGGATCCGTGATACATGTATCCGCCCAGCTGCTTAAAGGCCCAGCTGAACAGTCCGCTGCAGTCCGCGACGATATGCCCGATCCACTTGCTGCCGTATTTGCGTCCCTGCTCCCGGTCCTTGTCCGTCGTTTTCTCCAGGTCCGCCTGTTTCGCGGCCGTCCATTTCTCGCCCGCGGTTCCCCAGATATATCCCCAGGCTTCCTTCAGCGCATATTCGCATTTGTTGATCAGGTCCTGCGGCTGGATCATGGTTTCTTCCTCCTTTTGCGTACTATGGGCAGTTTATCCGGTATGATAATCACCGCGTCGATGACAATCATGGCCATGACGATCAGCGCAACAACGTGATACCATTTCATCCTGCATCCCCCCTGGTTTTAATCTATCATCCCCCTTCCCGTTTTGTTAGTCGCACAAGAAATGGACCGGCGTTTCCGCCGGTCCCTTCCGTCATGATTTCTTTTCCTTTGGTTTTTCTTCCTTTTTCGGTTCGTGTCCCTTCTCGCATCTTGGACAGACCATGCGGCCTTCCGGGATAATCTCCCCACAGCATACGCACCTGTTCTCCAGTAAGATCACCCCCTGTTTCATTAAAGGTCACTTTAAATTACAATCCCACATCCAATTTATACTTTGTCTGCGTTCTCCACATCTCGCCGTTTGTGACATTTTTCCCTGTAGTAACAACATAGTACATCTTGTGATAATTACCGCCGCCATTATCCAGAATCCAAAGTTCGTTGCCGCCTGTTTCATCAACATACTTTGGAACAGCAAACACGCCGGTATATTTCGCCGTTTCCGAAAATACAGTTACAGATTTAGCACCTGCGTAGGTGTTCCGATAATCCGAAGACGGCAATGATGTAGGAGCATAGTTTGTATCCATGCTGACTTTATCATCACCGTTTTTCTTTGTCGGGAACATAGCCAGATAACATGTAGTTGTTTCAAAGCTCCCAGACCAGATGATGTTCTGGTTGATTGTTAGCCCGTCACGGTTGAAGATATGCTCTGAACCATGCACACAAATTTCGGTAATATCATCATTTGGATCATACATTTTTGAAGTTTCTATAATGCGAACCTCCATGCAATCCGTCATTGTTGAAATATCTGATAATTCAACTAATGCACCGTCAACCAAAAACGCTATGCTCTGCATAACTTCATCCCCGTGGGCGATCCCACCGCTGAAATCACTTCTGCCGGAAAGATGCAAGGCGACTTCCCATTCTCCAGACGTTGTAAGTGCCGAATTTACTGTATAGTCATTGCCAACAGAATACGCATTATTAATGCGCCACACATCAGCTTTTATCGTTTCATCTTCGCTATGAATGAAATCATACCTTATAAATCCGTTTCCTGTTGGAATATAAACATACACACAATCAGCAGAACTTGAATACTGAACCTTCAGTTGTTTATTTCCTATAGATAACGCTTCCTGTATTTCGCTTCTAACTTGGCTTATTTGCATATCACCAAGAATCAATAAGTCGTTTATCTCATTGAAAGACATCATTATTGATAACGGATTTGAAACGGTTGCAGATACTGCGATATAATCACCATTCTGCAATTCAATTTTATTGGACGATGTTGGGAAAGAGCCGGAGTTATATTCTGTACATCCTGTTCCGCTGATATTGATCTGCCCGGAAGATTCCGTTACCGTGCCACCTTTAATAATGCACACCCTGTATATATTTGTATTCGTGCAGTAGAATTGCGTGTCTTTTGTTATCGGGAGATAAAATGTATTATACGAAGCGTTTGATTTTATCTCCATTTTTGTCGCACTTGCCCTTACACAATAATATCCAGATTTATATACCGCTCCCGGAACGGTTGTCGGCGTTACGCTTTTATATACTAAATCATTTTCAATAATCTGCCCTTTTATTGTTTGAATCATTTCCTGTGTTGTCTTTGCATCAGCGGCTTTTCCGCTCTGTGACATACTCTTGTCTGTGTAACCGTAAAATTTGAAGTGCATGGTGTCACTCACAGACACATCCGAATCGTCGCTTTTAGCAAACACAAACCTAAATGTGTAATTTCCGATATCGGCAAGATAAATAATGCTTGTATGCCATGTCGCTGATTTTTGCACAATACTACCATTCCATGTGCCTTTATATGTTGTTCCTTCATAGCAAAATACCATGAATTTATATCCGGTATCAACATTTACAGCGAAAGCAGAATTATCAAAATTCCCTGTACGCATCCGAGCGTTGTTTGTTGTGTCCGTTCCGGCTGAACTGCTGATAGCACCGCTCGACCACAAAGATGAGTTACTATAGATGGAAGTTAAAGCGCTCTTTAATGAAGTTAACTCTCCGCCCAGGTTAACCGCCGTTACATCCCCTGCGGCCCATGATCCGGAGTGCGAAGTATTAAACCTGTAAACGGCTCCATTGTACGTGACGTACTGTCCAGCGACATAACTCGCACTCGAACTGAACGCAGGTGCGAGGGATGTCCAGAGGGAAGAATAATCCGCAGGAATGGACGCAACGGCCGCTTCGATAGCGGAAATAAGTGTCTGAACGGAAGGGATGATCGTTCCAGGATCGACCACCGTGTCTGTTGTGCTTCTGTAAACATTCGCCACAACTGCCGCAATAGTTGTCACGACACTTGATG
>Ga0310786_10009613_pt1 | contig 12244 bp, 4 predicted proteins | sample AusTroGonzalo_MG_FD_203881 | JGI IMG/M metagenome (GOLD analysis project Ga0310786, IMG submission 203881) | Bovine rumen microbial communities from tropical cattle in Woodstock, Queensland, Australia - Gonzalo_03 (v2) (version 2) | ecosystem: Host-associated > Mammals > Digestive system >...
GCGTTCGGATCGCTGGTCACGTAATTGGAGATCCAGTCGCTCAGCCAGCGCTGCATGTCGGCGGCTTCCTTGAAGGAACCGATTTTGTCGCGGACGATGCACTTCAGGTAGTGGGCGAAACGGCAGGTCGCGAAAATATAGGGCAGACGGGCGGAAAGATTGGCATTCGCCGTTGCATCGGGATTGTCGTATTCCATCGGCTTGTTGACGGTCTGGCCGCCGAGGAACACCGCATAGTCCGTGTTCTTCCAGTGGCAGAGCGGCAGGAAACCGTTCTTGGAGAGTTCGGCCTCGCGGCGGTCGGTGATCGCGATCTCGGTCGGGCACTTCATCGCCTTTCCGCCGTCATCGGTCGGGAAGACATGGGTCGGAAGACCTTCGACCGCGCCGCCGGATTCCACGCCGCGGATGCGGGCGCACCAGCCGTACTGCGTGAAGGAACGGTTGATGTTGGTCCCCATGGCAAATGCGGCATTCATCCAGGTGTACTTTTCGCTGGCGCCCGCGCCGGTGTCTTCTTCAAAATTGAATTCTTCGACTGGGTTTGTATTGGCGCCATAGGGCATGCGGCTGAGCACGCGGGGCATGGTCAGCGCGACGTAACGGCTGTCTTCCGACTCGCGGAAGCTTCTCCAGGCAGCATATTCCGGCGTGGAGAAGATCTTGGTGAGGTCGCGCGGATTGGAGAGATCCTGCCAGGAATCCATGTTCATGATGGACGGCGCGGCCGCGGAAATGAACGGCATGTGAGCCGCGGAGGAAATCTGGGCCATGCCTTTGAGGATTTCGAGGTCCGGAGCCGTGTGATTGAAGTAATAGTCGCCGATGAGGCAGCCGAACGGTTCGCCGCCGGCGGTGCCGTATTCATCTTCGTAGAGGCGCTTGAAGATCGGGCTCTGGTCCCAGGCCGTGCCTTTGTATTTCTTCAATGTTTTGGCGAGGTCCTTCTTGGAGACGTTCATGACGCGGATCTTCATGTTTTCGCTGGTCTCAGTGTTGTTCACGAGATAGCTCAGGCCACGCCACGAACTCTCAAGTTCCTGGAACTTGTCGTTGTGGATGATCAGATTGACCTGGGAACTGAGTTTCTTGTCCAGCTCCGCGATGATGCTTTCAATGGTCTTGATCGCATTGTCGGATACGAGATTGGCATTTTCCAGCGCCTGACCGACAAGCGTTTTCACCGCGCTTTGGACCGCCAGATTGGCCTCGTCGGATTTCGGCTTGAACTCCTGGTTCAGAAGTTTCTCGAAATCAGACATCTCAACGGTTTCGGCCTTGAGATCCTGAACAGTAAGTTTGTTTGCGTCTGCCATAATCATTATTCCCCTTTCTTGTCCGTGATTTCTTTTGCTTTCGCAGACAGAGCCTTGAGCAGGGAGGGATCTTCCAGAATCTTGTTCAGGAGATCTTCCGCACCGGACTTGCCGTCCATGTAGGAAAGCAGATTGGCGAGTTCCTGACGGGCCTTGAGAAGCTCCTTCAGGCCTTCAACTTTTTCCGCGACCTTGGCCGGAGAAAAATCGTCCAGGCTTTCGAACGTCATGTCGACGGCGATGTTGCCTTCGCCGGAGATCACGTTCGGGACCTGCATGGTCACACGGGGCTTCATGCTTTTCAGACGGTCGTCGAAATTGTCGCAGTCGATCTCCACGAACTTGCGGTCATCGACTTTTGGCAGCGGTTCCGCGGGGTTGCCGGACAAGTCAGCCATCACGCCTGTTACGAATGGCAGGTTGACTTTTTTCTCCGCCCCGTACAGTTCCACGTCGTACTCGACCTGAACTCGCGGAGCGCGGTTGTTCCCGATAAACTTCTGTCCGCTCTTCTTTGCCATAGTTTTTCTCCTGGGTTATTTGAGTGGTTTAGGATAGTCTCATTCTTCGCCGGAATCGGGCTTGACGCCGAAGATTTCCCGGCCTTTTTCCAGTGCGTTCGGTTCGATGTCGCCGAGCAGATCCAGAAACGACATGTTCGCCATCCGGATCGCGCGGTTGACCAGCAACGGGACAGGATTCGTCGGTTCCGCCGACTGGAAATATTCCGCGCCTTTTTTCAGCATCAGCATCGCTTCCGTCCGGTTGGACGGTACAAATGAGTTCAAATCGAAAAAGGCGTTGGCAGAGTGGTTCGCCGCTCGGGCCGGCGCGGGCTCGTCCGAACCGGAAGCGGGTTCCGATTCCTGCTCAGTGTCCTGCACCAGCAGATAGGTCTCGTAGAATTTCTGAAGCGTGTCGAGCTCATCCGTCAGGGAAGAGAAAGACAGACTGCCATCCGAAATGAATCCGTTGACCGTTTCCTCAATATGGTTCAGCTGGGCTTTGATCTTGACCACGAGGTCTTTGCCCTGCTGCATTTCGACGACCGGGACGGACCTCATTTCCCCTTGGAACAGGACCGGATCAACTTTTTCTTCGCTGACATCCAACTCGCCGTTGACGATCAGAAGATCCCGCAGCGTGTATTTCTTTCCTTCGATCAGCCTGAGCATTCTGAACTTGCTGATGAACATCATCGGATCGCTGTAGGAGCGTGGCGGCGGCGCGATCATCGCGAAGATGTTCAGTCTCTCCGTCGGATCGTTGTTGTCGTCCGCATCAAGGAGCGGATAGAAATCTTCCCAGTACTTTTCGACAAGGTATTCCAGCACGGCAAGCGCGTCAGACAACCCTTTTAATCCGTCAAGGGAGAACTCTGCAATGCAGAGGTAAATTGCGACACGGAGATCACGGGTCGTTTCCCACAGCTTGAGGCAGGCATTGCGGAGGCCGTGCCAGTCCGGGTCGGTTCCTTCGATAATGGAGTCGCCCATGGCACTAGCCGGTTTTCCCATCGCCAGTTCATCCAGCTGAAGATAAAGCTGGTTGTATTCTTCCAGGGTTCCGGCTGGATGATCATCGGACACGGGAACAAGCATTTTTTCAAGATCCAGCATTCATTCAGCCCCTGATTCAGTTCGTTGAGAGTTTCCCTTGCCCGACCTCGTTTTGAGGAGACGGACGAGGTTGATCCTTATTTATGACGATAATATACCAAGCAAGTCGGAAAATGTCAAGAGAAAAAATAAGGGTTTTCGGTCTTTTTTTAAAAATTTTAAAAGAGGGCATCCCCTGAACAGATTGGATATGTGGAAGCATTGGTCAAGACCTTCAAAACAAAATGCATCGTTTTCATTGAAAAGCAATCGCCCGCATATTTCTTTGTGGTCATTAGCGTTTTTCAGTTTCTGAATGGTATACTCTAAACTGCTGGCTACCGAATACGTTAGCGGTCGCCTGCAAAACTTGCCGTTCAAGAAAAGTTTTTCCCGCCCGCACTTTTTACGAACTGAAGCGTGGCACGCACCTGTTCAATCGGCAGCGTGTCGATCAGGCTGTGAAGCTCATCTCATTCCGGTTCGCCGGTTGCCAGTCGCCTTGGAACTGTCTCCACCGCCTGCATCTTTACTCATTGGCAAGGTAACCGACAGGTTCAGCATCAAAGACAGTTCTGGAGCTGAACGTATCGAAGGCCCCGGCTTTGAAGAGCTTCCCGAACATGGCACAAGATTCGGCGTCTTTCTTAATACGCTAAAATGCCCGATTGTTCGAAAATCTTCTGCGAGGCGAATTCTGAAAAGGCGCCATTGTTGTAGAGTTCCGCACAGACCTCGGATTGTTCGGGGCCGAATTTGAGCGTGACGCTATCTGCGGAAACGCCGGAGACCGTTACGCTGTTCTCGCCGTCCATATAGGTCAGCGTTTCGGCGTTCCAGTTCGATTCGTCGCCGGAGAGGAACCAGAGCGTGACCGAACCCGTTGCAAGCTGTTCGATCGTATCCACGCCCCAGTTCTCGCAGAACGTGAAGATGTCGTTGCCTCCGCCGCCGTGCATGCGGTCGTCGCCGATGCCGCCCACGATCACGTCGTTTCCGGATGCTCCGACGATGCGGTCGTTCCCGGCGTCGCCGAAGAGCATATTCTTGCCTTGGTTCGCCCAGATGACGTCGTCGCCGTCGCCGCCGTAGATGGAGAGTTTACTCCCTGTATACTCGAACCGCTGGCTGGTCATGTCGACGATGTCGTCGCCTGCGCCGGCATTGATGTACCGAAGCCGGAACAGCCTGGCCGTATTTGCCTTAATCTCGTCCGGCAGTCCGGTGTAAACGTCGTCCAGGAAAAGCGCGTCACCGTTATCCGAATCGGTCAGGCACAGCGTACCCGGATCTGCGGAACCGAAGAAAAGGTCCTGGATCCGGCCCTTGCCCTTGGCAGAGACCAGTTCGCCGGTTCCAGACCACTCTTCATTGACGGAACCGACATGCTTCGCGCTGTACCGGCTGTTCCACGTACCGTTCGGCGTGGCGAAGAACAAATCGTCGCTGGCGTCGGATTTGGATTGGAATACTCTCGGTTTGTCATTCGTGTTGTCGGAAACGAATTCTTCGCCGACGTACCATGGATTGTCTTGCTCTTCATCTTCCGAGTTCGCCATCACGCGCCACTGATACGTCCCGGCAGGGAGGCCCAGTAGGTCGACCGCCGTGCCTGTCGTATCAAAATTCAACACATGTCCGAAGGAGTCCGTGGAGAGTTCCACGATATATTGGGGTGCAACGGTCGATGATTCCCACGACACTTCGTCTTTTGTCCCGGCCAGATTGTCCAGTTCGACGACATCCGTGTAATCATTGTCAATCCCGATCACATAAAAATCGTACGAACCTACCGCCTCTTTCAAATCGGAATTACCCTCCACGAGAAGATAGTTCATGGAGTCCATCATCAGGATGTATTTGCCATCGATGATCTCGGCGGATCGAACAAATGTCCCGTCCTTGTCGTATTCAGCGACGGTCCAGCCGTCCTGTCCTTTCAGCTGAATCTGGTATTGTTCCGTATGGATGTTTCCGATCCGATAATAATCCGTGTCGCCCTTGTAGGTGATCAGCCCGGAATAATACCCTTCGTCCAGCGGAGTCGCCTTGTCGATGGAACCGTTTCCGTTGACATACGCTTCGTTTTGCCCGCTCCCGGCGTAGTCGAAACGGTCGACGCCGGTCATGAATTCCGCGGAGGAGATAAGAGTAACATGGCAGTTCGTCCCGCTCTGAAGCTTGAGATAATAGTTGCCCTCAGCAAGATCCTCGAAAGAAACGCTTCCAACCCCCGATGCAATGATCGTTCCGTCGGAGGACATCAGGGAAATCGAGACATCCGCGCCAATGTCGTTGGCGGCGAAGAATTTTCCTGTGGACTTGTCCTTCGCTGTGATGAGGAAACTGAAGAAAGTCTCTCCGATCAGTTGAATGTTTTTGAAAAGCTCTCCCGTCCCCGAGAAACAGCTGAGATCGGATACGGGAACGGTCCTGCCCTCCACGAGCCCGTCGATGAAGGAGACATTGAACGAGGCAGGCGGGGAGATCTCGTCCGCATCCTGCTCCAGGAACATCGCGCACAGATCGTACAGCAGACCGCCCCACAGCGGATTGGACTTGTAGTTGGAAATGATGTAGGATTTGACCGTCGCGTCCGCTTTTTCCGTGGATTTCCCGGACCCCACAAGCTTTTCTGCCGTACAGACCGTGTTGCAGATGGCAATGCCACTTCCCATGCCGGAGGGAACGCTACGGTATTCGAGCACGATCGCATCCAGCGCCGTCATCACGTCGGCAAGAGCCTTTTTGAATCCTTCGGACGTGCTTGCGTAGTCGGGATCTTCCATAGCCTGGAGGATCATGTCGCCCAGGTCGGACTGTTGAACCTCGCTGCCATCATACAGGCATCCGTCCTGCTGCGCTACGAGCAGAGCATTGATAAGAACTGTCTTGTCTGCGATGTTGTCGGCCGCGGCGACCGCCTCGGCGAGGGCTTCCAAAGGCTCGGCGAGTTTGGAGGTCGTGACGTCGATGGAAGTGAGCATGGTCGCCTCGCCGGGGGTTTCGTCCTGCGCCTCCACGTTCCGGACCAAGATCGCCGCCATCTCCTGCGCGGTCATATCATGCGTGATCGTGTTGAAAAAGACGTTATAGTTATAGGTCGACATCCCGTAGGACGTAGGTTCCGAGGCCACGATGACCTCCGTACTCCCGGCCATTTGCGTTACCACGAGTTCCGAACCAAGCAAACAGTTGTTGAAAATCACGATCGGAATATTGCCTTTTTCCTTCACAAGTTCGGAAACTTCCGAAATCGTGAAGCAAGCTTTCCATTTCGGATCGGTCGTGAGGTCCCAGCACAGTTCGGCGTTCTCCCCGCCGTGGTCCCACACGATCAGGCCGTAATTCTCTGCAGGCGACTTCTCCTGCGCCCAGTCCACGAACCGTTCCAGCGTCGAGATGGAGCCGGTGTCGAGTTCCCCCCAGGATTCCCAGTCGACCGTCACGGTCAGGCCGGGACTGTAGGTGACCTTGCCGACGCGGGTGTCGGGCCAGAGGGAATCCCACTTGTATGTCCCGTTTATCGTCTCCCAATCGCCGTTCCCTTCGGTTCCTTCCGGGGGCCTGTCCGCCAGAACATAGACCTCGATCTCCGAGTCGATAGTCGCCTGCTGCATGGAGACGATGTCGTAGAGGGCGCAGAAACTGATGTTGCTGTCGGCGGCCATATAGACCAGATAAGTCCATTTTGCCATAGACGGCGTATCGTCGCCGACTGTAACAGAAAGCTCACTGCCTTCGTTGGTCAGGAGATAATCCGTGCCGTTGATGGTTTCCGTCTTGCCGACAGTGAGTGTGCCCAGGGATTCACCGGCGGTGTTCTTTACTGTGATCGTGTCGGCGAATTCCGTTGCGCCCGCCGCCAGCAAGTATATGCCTGATTCCTGGGAACCGGAAACTGTAAGGGTGTAATCCGGCGTCCCCTGGATGTGTGACAGGTCGTTGACCAACGCCGTGTTTTCGGGAGCAATGGCCGTAATATCGAAGTCGAGGATGCTCCCGGCGCATGCCGATACCACCGCGCCTTCAGCAATGGTCAGCGTCCCGGTGTGCCTGCCGCCTTTTGCGATTTCCAGATAACCGTCTGCATTTACGGTGGTCGAGTTCGCTGTGCCGTCGATGATTACATTCCCGCCGCTGTTCACGGTAATCCGGTTTGCCACGCCACCTTCGTAAATGTACAGTTCGCCAAAATCAACGCCGTTTATGACGGTCTCGTTTGCCGTTCCGAAAACGAACATGCATCCGAGGTCGTTCACAGTCGTTTTGTTCGCCGTGCCGCCCGATTCGACATGCATGCTTCCGGCGTTCACGATGGTCGTGTCCGCCACACCGCCATCGTCCACGGACATGTTGCCCAGTTCGTTCACTGTGGTATTGCCCGTTGTGCCGCCGGAGGAAACATACAGGTTGCCGCCGCTGTTCACAATGGTCGCATCAGCCGAACCGTCGGCGTAAACGTACAGTCTGCCGAAATCATTCACGGTCGTGGAGGTCGCGGTCGTTCCGGAGTGCAGCGTGGCGGAGCCGTTCAGCAACTGCAAATCCTTGAAACTGTTTGCGACGAACGTGACATTTGCACCGTCGGTGACATTGACGTATCCGCCGTTTTCCATGATCGCAGTCGCCGCGCCGCCCTTCTGAACATCCAAAAATCCGCCGCTGTTCACGGTGGCCGCGTTGACCGTGCCGCCAACGTCGACGTGCACGCTGCCGCCGCTGTTCACAGTGGTCGTGCCTGCTGCGCCGCCGTTGAACACATGCATGCTGCCGCAATCGTTCACGATGGTCGTGTCTGCCGTGCCGCCCTGGTCGATGATCATGCTGCCGCCGCTGTTCACGGTAGTCGAGTTTGCCACTCCGCCATTGAGGACGGTCACCTTTCCGAGTTTCCAATAACCGGAACCGTTTACAATTGTCTTATTCGCTGTTCCGGCGACGGACATGCTGCCGGATGCATTCACGATGGTATCGTTTGCCGTGCCCCCGTCCTCAATATACATGATGCCGGCGGTGTTTACCGTGGTCTCGTTCGCGATGCCGCCGCTGAAGACGTACATGAAGTCGTCGGTGAGAGAGATATAGCTGGAAACCTGCCCGGAAGAGACCTCGTAACCCATAAAACACCCCTTGCTTGTCCGGAGAAACGGACTGATTGTTCGTTGCGGAAACGGCATGGACCGTCCGGCTAATACTATACACATTTTTTCCTGAAATGCAAGGGCGAACGCCAAGTGAAAAACGATAAATCCCGTCATTTTTCAAAAACGCGGTTGAAAAAACGGAAACAACGGATTACATTATCCATCATTCAGTCCGCATCACGCAATCTTTCCAAACGAGGACGCCGCTTATGGACCCCACCGCCGAACTCCCAGAATATGACGATCCCGACTTCATCAATCCCGCATGCCCCATGACCATCTCGGTCGGCGACCCGGCAAAGGGGGAAGCGAAAGGAGAAAACGTAGGGGAGGGGACCATCTCCATCGACAAGCTGCTGAAGCAGTACAGCGACCGCGACCCCGGCATCTTCAGCATCGGCGGCACGTTCGGCATCGACAGCACCCTTTTCCAAGTGGAATTGAACAGCGTCTACGTTTCGGTCGTGAACGTCCAGGGCTACGCCAACGTCAGCAAGCTCCTGGTGGTCCAGGGGATCGTGTACGTCCGGGTCGGCAAGCTCATCACGATCTCCGCCACGCTCCTCGGCGCGTACGATCCCGACACCCTGACCCATCCTCTGGAACTCTTCAACAAAAAACCGGAGACCGAAGCGGAACGCGAGGAGGCCATGCGAACCCGGAACAAGTTCTACAACCTCTCCGGCGACACGATCCAGCGCAACGATTTCATCGGACAGGCAGGAGACAACAACGGCCTGTATTTCCTGCTCGACCCGAACGGTGCCGTGAAGGAAAAGGACTACGTCTTTACCGCGGTCGGCCTGCTGGACCTGGACTGGCTGAAGAAGATCGGCGTGAACTGCGGCCTGAAGATCGGCGCGATCGGCGCGTACAATGAATTCAAATCCGAGTGGGAAGTCGGGCTCGGTGTCAAGTTCACGGTCCCATCCGGCACGGAATGGCTCGCGGTCGGGCGCGTGGGGTTCAAGAGCGGCAGACTCAACACCCTCTCTCTCGAGGTCAAGGGCGAAATTCCGATCGGGCCCGTCGTCATGACGCAGATCAAGATCGGGGTCTCGGGCCTGTCCGAAACGGTACAGACCTATGCGCCGGGCCTGGGGGTGGCGTTCGGACCTCAGATCGACATCAACGCACTGAGCTCGAAATTCGCCAAGATGATCGGGCTGAAGACCGGCAAGTTCCGCGTGGCCGAGGTCGCGGGGTTCGGGGAAGTCTCCAGCGACTGGCAGAACATGAGCCTGTCCGTCGAGGGGACGCTCCTGGGGCTGCTGGAGATCAAGGGCGGATGGAAACGTGAAGACGGCAAGCACGAGATCACCCTGTCGGTCGGGACCAAGCAGTCCGAGACTTTCAATTTCAGGATCTCCGGTTCGGCGAGCTGGGGCGACGGCAGCCTGACCGTGAAAGGCTCGCTGGACGGGTCGTTCAAATGGGACTTCACGGCGCTGGGGATCACCTGGATCGGCATCAACGTGGGCGGAGGCGTCAGCGTCGTCTACAACCAGGTCTCTTCGCGGAAGACGCTCTCCATCATGGCGTACGGCCGTGCGACGGTCAAAGTCACGTTCGTCAAGTTCGGCGTCAACGTCAGCAACAGCTGGTTCCTCGACCTGTCTTCCCGCGGTCTCGCATACACCTGCACCAACACCCGGCTGGAGGACGCGCCGTCCGGGGCGAAACGTTCGCTCCGGGGCGTCGTCCCGGCGGACGAGGTCCCGGAGAGCATCCGGGGCGAGAAGATCGGCAGCTACAGCTGGACCTCGACCGAACTCGCGGAACAGGGACGGACGTACATCACGCTTGCCGTGCAGCATTCGCTCGTCGATCTGCAGTGGGTCCTCTACGGGGCGGACGGAGCCGTTTACACCTCGGAAGACCTGGGCAAGCCGATCCAGGTGAAGCATGTCAGCTTCTCTCAGCTCGAACTGACCGTTGACAACGCGGCTCAGGGCGACTGGAAGCTCGACGTCTACGGCAGCCGCAACCGCAACGGCGAGGTGCTGATGTACGCCGAAGCGGGCGATCCCGTCGAGACCGACGTGCGAGTCGTTTCCATGGATCGGAAGTCCGTCACGGTGGAATACCGGGCGCACGCGACCGGCGACCATTACCTGGCCGCGCTGTACATGCAGCGAGCAGACCGCCCCGACGACGAATACGAGGGGATGATCCTCGACTATCTGGAAGCGACCGAGGGCGAAGAGTATCGCAAGATCACCGTCGATCTCCCGGAAGACGTGCAGGGCGGACAATACAAGTTCTACGTGATGGCGCAGAGCACCAACTGCGCCGAGGTCGCCTACAGCGCCAAGACGGAGGCAGTGGAGCTCGCGGTCCGCACGGCTTCGCTGAAGGTGACGGATTACCGCGTGGAATTCCAGTCCGACGACCTGCAGACCGCCGCCGTATTCTGCACCGTCGCGAATGTCGGCAGCATGGACTCCGGCGACTTCACGGTGGAGGTCCTCCTCGGCGACAGCGAGGTCGGCACCGACGACGACCTGGTCCTGACCTCGACCACGATCAGCCTCGCGGCAGGAGCCAGCCGGGAGCTCCAGCTCGCGGCGTTCGTCCCGGAGGAATACGTCGGCAAGCACGCTGTGATGTCCGTGCGCCTGGACCTGGCGAACGCGGTCGACGAGGGGATTTTCGAGATCGACAACATCGCCATGAAACGGATCGCCCCGACCGTGCTGTCCGCCGGCGAAAAGGGCGAGGACGTGGCGTGGAAAGCCGTCGAGGGAGCCGTCCGCTACGACCTGGAATACGCCGTGGAGGAGGATTGGGACGACAGCGCCGTGCTGTGCGGCTTCACGGACAACGCCGTCCGCCTGGACCTCGCGCCGGGGCATTATTCGTTCCGGGTTACGCCCTACGACGCAGAGGGCAGGGCGATCGAGCCCGGCATCCAGGAATGGGACACCGCGATCCTCTTCTCCAGCGTGTTCGACCTGGTCCTCGACCCCGTGACGAATATCGTTTCCACCGATCACGTCGAGCTGCTGGACGGGATTTACAGCTGGACCTCGATCGAGTTCGGCGATTTCACCGGCACGCTGACCCTGTACCACGTGGACGGCACGCGCCGCGGGTACGACGACACGATCATGGTCGCCGAGGTGGTCGACGGCGAGGTCACGCCCGGCCCCGCCACGGACGACATCCTGCTTGACAGCGGGCTCTACTACTTTACCGCCGTCGGAGCCTGGAACGGCACGACGACCGAACTCTCGTTTTCGCTCTTCGGCGAACTCTTCCCCGATTTCGGGCCGGAACGGGGCGTCGTCTCGCTGCCGGACTGCGTGGACGAACAGGGCTGCTATTCCGAGACCGTGGAGGGCTGGGTCGGCGCGTTCGAGGAGGAGGACGTCTGGGAATTCCTGGTGGAGGACGCGGGCGAACTGAGCATCTCCGTGAACGACGCCGAGACGATCACCGGGAACCTGGTCGTGGATATCTTCGTCCAGAGCGGGGTCAACGGCCAGTACCAGCGCGCGAAGACCCTCACGGTCGACGCGTCCTCCTCGGGGACGCTTCTCGACGGATTCATCGTCACGAACAGCTTCTACGTCCGGGTCGGCGCGCGCGACAACGGCAAGGGCGAAGACAATTCCGAGTATTCCCTGAACCTGGACTTCGCGGCCTTTGACGATGACCCGCTCGACGAGGGCGAATGGTTCCTTGCCGCAGGAAAAGATCCGGTCAAGGTCGACGGCTGGGTCGGCTACCGGAAAGCTTCGGACACTTATCTGCTGTCCGTGGACACCGCCTCTGCAGGTCGGTACGACTTCAAACTCACCGGAGACGCCGCGGAGGCAATCCTGAATATCCGTACCGTCTCGGGCAGAGTCATCAAGTCCGTTGCCTTGAATCAGCAGGGAGAAGCCGTCCTCACGGATTTCGAGCTTTATTCCGGCGATTATCTGGTGGAGATCGACTCACGCAACAATGCTTTTGTCGGCAACAACACCAATTACACCCTGACAGTAAGCCAAAAAGAGGCATTCGATGTCATTTCGGACACCAACTTTGCCGAAGTTCAGTCTGCGGAACGGGGAGAAATGCTTTTCTTCGCCCTGGATATTCGGGAATCCAGTCTGTACGATGTGAGCGAACTGCAAAACGCGGGGCTTACCGTCTGGCTTCAGGAAGTCACCAGTCGCGGCAACCTGGGGGCTGC
>Ga0310786_10009614_pt1 | contig 12244 bp, 11 predicted proteins | sample AusTroGonzalo_MG_FD_203881 | JGI IMG/M metagenome (GOLD analysis project Ga0310786, IMG submission 203881) | Bovine rumen microbial communities from tropical cattle in Woodstock, Queensland, Australia - Gonzalo_03 (v2) (version 2) | ecosystem: Host-associated > Mammals > Digestive system >...
CATTAATAACATTTCCAGTAGGATATAAGTTGTCTAAAGAGTCGGAAATTTCTAATCTATTACCATTAGGTGTATAAGCAATAAATGGCTTAATCTTTAAAGAATTATTTAAAGTTCCAGCAGATAAATAATCGCTTTGTTCATTAACGATACCTGCATTAAAAATATTATCTTTAGTTATTCTATTTCTATCTTCTTGTCTTAAAGAATCAACAATCAACTGTATATCTTCTACAGTTGGCATCATATTTGTAAAAGCTGGAAATGTATTTTGTGACACAATTAAACCTCTTTAGAACTTATATATAAAATCTAAATGATATTATGAATGTTGAAGTATCTCAGTATTGGAAGCTAACAAATAAGTTGAGTCATTTGCTAATAAATTATTTTCTAATACATTAGGATTTATATAATCATCAATGTTTAAACTATATTTTGTATAAGCAGATTTTAATAAATCTAAAATATTTTTTATTTTATCTTTATCTATATTCAAATTAAAAAAATTAGTACTTCTAACTATAAAAGTAAATAACTTCTCATAAGAATTTATTAACATAACTTCATTTTTATTTTTTGCTTCAGTAAAAAATTCTTTAAAAATGTAATAATTTGATTCTGGATTATAATAATTTCTATCTTCAAAATTTATAGGATCTGGTCTGGTCCAATCATATATTGGATTATTATTAATATCATATCCAATAATAGTGGCTTTTCTTAGTATCCAAGGATAAAAATTTTGTAAAGTAATTAAATCTGGAGTATAACCGATTAAATACTTTAAAACTTCTTTAATATAATTCCAAGCACCGCCATTTTGATACCCAATCATAAGATTTCTTATAATTCTTCTATACTCTTCCATAGTTAAACCATCTACATTAGAAAATTTTAATAATTCTCCAAATGTATCTTTTAACATATCAGGTAATGATTTATTTATCATTAAGCGCTCTTTTTCATTTTCAATATAGTTAAATTGAGTATTTAATACATCAGCAACAGCTTGAAATATATAATACATATTAGCAGACTTAGCTTCTTTATTATAGGCATTAAAATCAGCTACTGTTTTATACATTATTTCTACTAAATCTTTTCTATAATCTTTTCTTATTACGAAGTTATGACTATCAGACCAGATATCTTCAAAAGTTATATCTACAATTGAATTTAATCCTTCTACACTTACAATATAATCTTTAGGATCTGTCTTTAGTCTAACTTTAACAAAATAATTTGTTTCTTCAAATTTATCTTTATTAAAAGGAACTATGGCTGAATAAACCATATTGCCACGATATGTTTGCTCTAATTGCGAAAATGTAAAAGTTTTAAGATTTATAGAATCAAAGGTATTTACATTATCTATATAGATATCAAAATCTACATTAGTATGAAAATCTAAAATTTTATTTATTTGATTTTCTTCTAATAAAGATTTTAAAGAATCTGTATCTACAACCCAAGATATATCTAATGTACCATTATCTAATCTTATTGCCAATATATCATAACATAATGAAGATTGCGGAGTTATTATCATATTGAAACCCCTATATTTACATTTTGTCCAGAAAGATTATAAATTTCAAAAGAAAAATTTAACACTTTAGGATCATTACTCGGAAGTACTTGAAAGTTATCTATTTTTATAACTTTTTCTTCATCACTTAATAATTCATAATTTTTCATTTGATTTGTTTTAATATAATCTATGGCTTCTTGTATTGTATTTTGAGCTTTTAATAAAGTTAAAACAGTTTTTGGTTTTCCAATTAAATTAGGTAACTCACTACCATAGTCCTGATCAAAAAGATTTGATTTTAATGCAGTAATTAATATTTTTTTAACACTTTGAATCATTCTTTCAAATCCTTCTGTAATTATTGGTCTTCCAAGAACACTTATATAAATATCGTTTGTTTTATTTGTACCTTCGATACATTTTGGGCAATTTTCTTGATTTGTATAATAGGTAGCATAATAACTATGTTTAGGATAAATATCTGATCTAACATCAACCTCAATAGTATCTATATTTAATCTTAAAGTTTTATGGTCGGTTCCTAATTCATATTTTAATAATGTAGGATTCAAGACAAATAAATTATCTTCATCGATAATTTTTACAATCAAATTATTTCCAAACACTGGGCGCTTTAAAGTAGCGTAATAAGTAGGATATGAACCTTTTATTTCTAAAAGTTCATTGATAATTCTATGATTACAATTATTATTTAATTTTAAGTCCCACATATTATTCAAAACTTATATTAATAGAATTTTCATCTATATCAATATATTCTCCGTAAGTCAAATTTAATTGATTTTGAGTTATTTGATCAGAGCGTTTACAAAATATAGGAAATGGATATATCATACTATTAATATATTCTGAATAAGTAGTAGTTATGAAGGTAAATAATGAATCTTGACTTAAATCAGCACCGAGACGCAATGATAAAATATAATTTGAAATACCACTTATTATTTCATTTTTAATCGTATCTGTATTATAATTATATTTAAGTTTAATAGTCGTAGAAAAATCTATTAATACTGGAGTGGCTTGTGAAACCAATAAATTACCTAGAACTAAATAATTTTGTAATACAGAATTTAATTCTTCTTGACAATTTTTTATCAATTCATTGTATGAAAAATTTACAACAACTTCGCTATTAGCATCAGGAGTTCCGCTAGCAGTTCTTAAAAACACTAATCTATCATTAGAATAAATTGTATTATGATATATAGTTTTATCATCAGAAACTAAAGAGTAATCTACGCCTTTTTCTAATGTTTTTGATTCACCATTTACAATAGCATTCACTGATATAATATCTGTTACTGGTTTATTCGGTAAAGCATATTCTACAGTAGTATTAATATATGTAAATCTATAATCTGTTATTGTAGATTCTTTTGCACCTCTAACATAACTAATAGCATATCCAGCATTAGTAGGCTCGATAACAGAATTTGGATGTAAAGTTTTTACTTCTTGTACTCCTTCTACAGAATTTAATACTGCGTCTATACCTGATTCTATATTTTTTGAATTTCCTATGATTACATTTTGAATAGTTTTAGCAAATTCTTCATTAGATTGTTTATCAGTACCACCAGTTGTTGGAATATAATTATAACAACCAGTAATATTCGCGATACCTGTAGTTAAAACGGTTATTGTACCTATACCTAAATTATATTCTGAACCTAGTGATGAAGATCTTATTGGAGCAGTAACTTCATAAAATCCTGTTTGAGAATTATACTCGGCAGAAGTAGTCATATATACTGTTTTTGTAGTAACAAAAGTATAACTATTTCCACCTTCACTCATTAAAGTAGATACAATAATTCCGCCACTTCCATCATCAGCGCCAATCTGAATATTTTCATTAGGTCTTGTCACAGATCTAAAAGTTACAGAACCTATGGCGTTAGAACCACTACTTCTAGTTACTCCATAAGTAGCACCTATTTCATCTAAATCTTGTTCGCTTATCAATGAAGCATTTTGTACGAAAGTATTTAAATAAGAAATATAATCTAATTCTTCTGATAGGGCAGCAATTTGAATAGATTGTGGATCTACAAAAACATCGCGTAAAACAGATCCAGTATCGACTTCTGCCGTTGGAAAATTTTGTAATATTTGAAGAATTAAATTATTCTTAATTTGTTCTGCACTTAAAGCCATTTTTATATCCTTTTCTATATATTAAATTTAAATGATAATGATGTTATTTTTTAATAGGTATAGAATTTATTTTATCTAATACATCTGGTAATCTTGTGAGCTTGGCAGTTAATTTAGGAATTTCTGTACTTACATAAGTCATTGTTAATGTAATATCTGCTGCCCTTCCTACGGTTTGTTCGTATTCCATAGTATATAATTGTGCAGCCGATCTAGCCCAAGAAATAATGGTATCTATACTAGGAGGACTGCTCAAAGCTTGAAGTAATGACTTAATAGATTCAATTTTGTCTTTTAATCCAGCTAATTTTGATGTTTGATTTTCTTGTTCTTTCATTAGCATATTTTTTAAAGATGTTATTTGATCTTCAAAAAATTTCTTTAATTGATCTATTTCTTTTTGAGAAAATTCTCTACCAGATTTGATTGCTTCATTAACTTTATTATCAACTTGGTTATTAAAATTATCTATTTGTTTTTCAATAGTTTCAAAGCTTTGTTTCGTAGAATTGTATATTGGTGTTTCCATATTATTTTAACTCCACCGTTTTAGATAAAATATCCTGCATTTGTACTGTTACTTTAGGCGAATCTGTTGGAAACCCTAAATTTCCAGTATGAGTATGAGAATTATATGCATTTATAAGTTCAATAAGCAAAGTTTGTAAAGTATTTCCCCAAACTGCTTGTTGAGTAGTTCCATTACCTAAAAAAATACCACTACTAGTAATTTTTATTTGCTCACCATTACTTATTGTAGCAGTGATTACACCATCTTTATCTATTTGTAAATTACATTTATTAGTATTTACTTCTATATTTCCTTCACTATCAAAATCTACTTTACAATTATTTTTATGTCCTAGTACTTGAAATTGAATATTATTATTGAAAGAACTTTGTTTGACTTCTTTCGTTCCTTCATTGATGATATCTTGTCCTATTGAAATTTCCCACAGACGATCGCCACATTGTTCACCACATTCTTTACTTAAATTAGGAACTCTAGAAATTAATTTTGTTGTTCCATATTTATCAAAATATAATTCACTATTCCCATTTAATGAAGTTAAAGAAATTTCTCCTTCTTCAATATATCTAATTGGAGATGGGCGTATAGATTTTATTATGGCTACATCAGCCTTTACATCTCCATATTCATTCAAATCTGGCAATAAAGTATTATCGGACAAAGCGCCATGTTCATAAGCAGAACATCTCGCCACTATATTTAGAATTATAGGACTATTTACACTATCAAATCCTAATAAAACGATATCACCAACTGAAGGCAAATAATTTAAACCATACCCTAAATATGAAACTAATTCTGGAATATGAACTTTTTCAAATATATATGGTTTTCCTTCTAGAACTTCTACATCTACTGTTCTATAAGAGGACTGATTTAGTATAGTTTTAGTTTTATCTGAAGATCTAGACATCGGATCATAATGAACGGCTTTAATAACACCTCTTAATATTCTATCCATATAAGAGATATTTGCCATTCCTAAAAATGGTGCATTATCACCCATTAAAACTCTATATACATTATCGCTCATTCTTATATTCCTTTAATTATAGTTCCGCCATTATCAATAATTTTTTGTTCTTCAGCTGCTTGTTTTAAGGCATCTTTTATAGTATTTTTTATAAGACTTGTATTTATATTAAAATTTAACCTTTGAACCATCGGTATGTTTGGTATAGATTTAACTTTTAAATCTACTTCTAATTCAACACCTTTTGATGGACCTTCAGGATTTATTATATTCCCAATATCTCTTTTACTAAGTTTTTTGTCAGTTTTATTAGTTACTTTATTTATTATAGTAGAAGTTTTTGCTTTTATTGTCTTATCATATTGATTTTGTTTCTTTAATTGTTCGTCTTGAATTGTTTTAGCATTTTTATATACTTCTACATTAAAAGGCAAAGCCCAGAAGAAATCGTCTAAGAAACATTGACGAACATTATCTGGAGTATACATAGTAGATATTTGTAATTCTAAATCGTAATTATCTTTAGGATAATTCCAATTTTCTACATAAATGCCGTATATTTTTTTAGATAATATATCTGGACTTTGTAAATCCATTGTTTGAAGAATATCTAAAATATCTTGTACGTTAAAAGCCCAAGATAGTTGATTATTTAATGTAGTATTTTCATTTATTTTATCTAATGCTTTATCAACATTAAATTCTAAATTTAACCTTCCATTCAAAGAGATTGAATCTTTTACAGCACTTTTAATTAATCTTTCAGTATTAGATTTTCCTTTTTCATTTCCAGTATTGTTTGCGTAAGCCAAGATTTCTCTCGTATATGTACCATTTAACGAGGTAGTAAATTCTCCGCCTGCATTATAAGAATGCGAATAAGATTCAATATAAAATAGTTTTCTTAAAGATTTTATATAAGCATACTTTCCTAACTTTAAATTAGGCTCACCATTCATACTAACTCTTATATTTGATAAAGCTTTTCTATTATACTTAGACATTCTTTGTCTACCGGCATATTGAACAGCAGAAATATTTGTTAATCCAGGCATAGAAAATGGTTGCATCATTTTTTCGCCATATTTTTTAATAGAAGCATAATCTTTAATTACATTATTGATAAGATCCATATTAATATCGCTATAAATATATTTAGCTTCTACGACTTGAATATTAGCAATATTTTCTGTATTTTGAGTTTCAGAAAAAGAAGTTATTTGAGTTAAATTATTTGGATCAGTATCTTTATGTAAATGCATTAAAGTTAAATCGGCTACTTCAAAATGAATTGTACCATACGGATCATCATAAAAGTTAAATTGAAGATCATCAGCTATTCCTTTTATAAATTGATAAACAGTAGAATAATCGGATTTAAACAATGAAGACCAGTTTTCAAATGCCCATTGATAAGCTGGTTGATCTGTACCTTTAATTACAAATAAAGACGGACAGTCTCCAAATGTATCTGAAGGTAAGAAAGTATGTTTTATTACATGTATTTCATCATCAACTTTTTTTGTAAATAATTTAAAATATTGTTTAACTAATTCTAAATATTTTTCTTTGAAATCAGCTGCTGCTTTTCTTAAATTATCAGCTCTAGTATTTAATTGTTTCTGTAGATTTTGTAATGTTTTTTGTTCAGAAGCTGTAATTGTTCTATTAGGATCTGTTAAATATTCTATTTGTTTTTTAAGTTGTTCTGTCTCCATATCGGATTTTACAGAATTAGATTTGTCAAAAGCATCAGTAAAATTATCATAAGCTTCTTTAATAGAAGGAATATTGTTCAATCCAGAATAGGTCCTCACAACTAAATTATTTATAACATCGCTATTTTCTATTGATATTTTTCCATTTTCATCAGCAGTTTGTATATTTTTATATGCCGAAATAGGAGTAATAGCACTATATGAATCTTTAGACGCTGGAGCTTGTTGAGTTATATATCTTGTCCAAGTCAATTTTTTAGAAGGACCTGTACAAGCTAATGTCACAGTTTGCTGACCATTAGTGAATGAAAAAGCATTATTAATATCATTAATATAACCAGTAAATATAGTAGTAAAAGGATCAGTATCAGAACCTATATAAGGGTCTCTTAAATAATCTATAGTTGTATTTTTAAAAGAATTAAATAAACTATCTTGTATTGTATTTTTTCTTTGATAACGAATAATTATAATATCATTAGTATCAAAATAACTTTTTAGATGAGTATTATATTTAGTTTTATCGTCAAAATTTTTAAAATTATATAAGAAATCTTTATTATTTAATATAAGCTCGGCGCTAGATTGACCATTTACGCTAAAATTTGTATTGAAAGAAACAACGTTGACTAAACCGCCTTTTGATTGACCATCAATCTGAAATACAAAAGCAAATTTACTAAAATCTAATAATGGACAGTTGCGAAGTTCAAATAAACTAGTTAAAAAATATAAATCACTAGGTTTATGATTACCAAAAACTGGTCTATCAACAGCATCTTTTAACCATATCTGTGTATATAACTGCTCATTAGGATAATTATAATCGTCTGCAGTTAGTTTTTCTTTGCCTATAGAACCGGACTTTATATAAGGGAATGTTATTAATGGAGTTAACTTAATATTTCTTTCATTATTATTTAAAGGATTTATTCTATCTGATAAATTTGATTTAAATAAAAAGTTATCATCATTTTTAGTGATTACAGAACCATAATCATTACTCAATAAAGAAGCATAAATCTTCTTAAAACTTTCTAACTCCTCGTAAGGAACTTGTTTAATAATATATATCTTACAAGCATTATTTGCTGTATAAGATATATTATTTTCAGCTGAAAGAATTTTCATTAGATAAATATTCCTTTAAGCATTTTGTCGGCAGATGTAGTCATTGTTTTAACATAATCTGCTAGCTCGCCAACTTGTGTAAATAAATTTAAAGCTCTGGCTTCTGGGAAATTACTTATTAAAGATTGGCTTAACCAATCCGTTGATGAATTTACTACTTTAAAAGTAAAATTATAATTATACTGTCTAGGTTTATCTGTAGCCGATTCAGTATAAGAAAAATTTGTAAAATAACCCCAATAAATACAATAATCATAAATTATAAAAGATTGAGCTCTTTTAGCATATCCTTCTCTTATAGATTTAAGAAGTTCTGAACGATATGAAGATTTATCTTCTGTTATTTTATTTTCGTCATCTTTTACAAAGGCATTATATAATGATTTTTGCCCTTCATAAATGGTGCCATAAGTAGATTTCATCATATCCATTAAACTGCCTACTCTTTCTTTATCTGTTTTATAAATTTGTTCAAGTTTTAACATAAATCTATCTACATCTGCCCATTGTTTGGGACCATGCTTAGCAGTACCAGAATTATTTACTAAATCATTAATTGCAGAAGATGTATTAGCAGTTAAAAATTCATCTTTTTTATAATGTTGAGGAACACCTACTTTAGAGGCAGTAACTCCAGAAACATTTATCGTATCTAGTTGGTTACCCCAATGATTTATAACCCAGCCAGAATTTGTGAGCTGTTCTTGAACAATTTTATTAGAAGTTTTTTGAAATGTTTGCGGATTAGGTCGCATTACTAAAAGTAATCCCATATCCAAATTGCCTATTAACATCCGTTTCATTGCAGTTCTTACATCTAAAGCCATTTGTTTATCCTCATTTTTCTATATATAAATCTAAATGATAAGGATTTATATAATTACTTTTAATTATTTACTTTTTCGCGAAAAGTTATTATAATATAATATATAAGGTAGTTATTTGAAGTATATAAGGAGGTTGATGAGTATGAAAACTTTTAACGATGCCGACTATTATATAGATTCATCTTGCGTAGGATTTGAAGTTATATTATTTATAATTATATGTCCTCCAATAGCTATTTATTGGTTATTTAAATGGCTATTTAAATGGGATCAGTCTTGAGAAGTTTGTCCCGGACTTGCCAAGGTAATAACGGCTTTTATACCTTTTTGAATAGATCCTATTGGATCTATAAAATTTTGTATTGGTTGTAAAATAATATTACCTATATTTTTATTATTTTCTAAGTAAGATCCACCAGCTAACCAACCACCTTTTATTGCTTTTCCTAATGCTTCAAATGCACCAGTTAAATCGGTAGTTTCTTTAATAAGGTCAGATTCAGCTTTATTTAATTTATCTAATTCTTCTTTAGTTATAGGCGGCTTTAAGTTTTCTAAAGGTTGAACTAAAGAACCGCCAGAAGTTAATATTTTTTGAACTTCTAAATTCTTCAAATCTCCGGTCATCTGCCCCCAAGATGTTCCGCTTTGTAAAGCTAAAGCTTCTTTCCAATCTGCAGTACCCATTCTTTGAGCCATTTCTGGCGCAATTTTTTCTATATCTCTTTGCATTTGCTGACCGCCGCGTCTAACAAGACCAGCAACTGCAATCATATCTCCACGAGCATAAGCTTCTTGCAATTCCTTGCCACCTAATCCTCTTTCAGCTAGCATAGCACCAACACCTGCTAAAGTAGAAGTTTCTGCCCCTCTTCTACTTGTAAGTCCTTTTGTAAAATCAGCTACGGTCAAAGTTCCTTTATTTAATTGATCTTCAAATTTTGCAAACATTTTTGCACTAGCCATACCATTGATATTATTTGCAATTAATGTTTTATTCAATTCTTGATAAGCATTAATAAACTTATCGCTTCCCATTACATCTAACGATTTTGTTGCCTCAACCAATCTATTATTAAACCGTCTCATATTATCTGGAGACATTCCTATAGAACGTTGTTGCAACATTAAGGAGTTAACTAAATCAGGATTTGCGCCAGCTTGTTCAAAAGCTGCTCTCGTAGAAGCCCAAGTTCTTGCAAATTCATTTCTATAAGGTTTATTTTCCCACATAGCTTGTCTTCCAGACCAGCCAACGTTAGACATCAAAAATTTGTCATAATCCTTACTATTTTGACCAAACATTGTAGTTAAAGTATAAGTTTGAAAAGCTCTTGTATAACGATCACCTTTTATATTGCTAATTCCGCCAGATAATCTAGAAGATTCTGCACTAAATTTTGTGAATGAATCTATCGCTCTAATAACTGCTGTACTTAATGCTGTCATGACTGCATATAAAGGACCACCCATAAAATTAGCAATTCTTGGAACAGTAGAACCTAGTTGTCTAAACCCAGATAATATATTACCACTTAATATAGATTCTATACCACCAGCCATTTGTCTAGCGCGATATTGAACTGCCATATCATCTTTTGTTGGAGTAGAATACAACCAATTCTTAGTTCTTGACAACCATGATGAATTTTGCTGTTCTTTCAAAGCTTGTTTTGTAAGATTATCTGTATATTTCTGAGAAGCGATCGCCATTTTTGTAAATTCATTGCCCATACGAGCAACACTCTTTACAGTTTCTTGGCCAGTTTTAGCAAATTTTTGCAATGCTTCTTCAGTACTTAAAAGACCTTCTTCCCATTCTTTCATAATAGAAGAGGCATCTCTTTCAGCAACTTTTCTAATTTCTTGCTCACTAAGTCTATATTTATCCATATCTGCCATAAAATCTATTCTTCCTCAATTACCGTTGGAATATCTTCCTCTTCTACTAATTCAATTTCAAAATTATCGCTCTTTAAACCTTGTTTTTCCATTAATTTTTGTATTAAGAGTTTATTTTCTTGTTCTTCTGATTTCTTTTGTTCTTCTACTTTATGAATATGATTAAATAATTCAATAGAGTACCAAGGTTTTCTCTTTTCTAATGTCCTATCATCAAATTCATCTTTTTCTTTAAAATCTTCTTGTAAATTCCAAATCGCCCATTGATAATCAATATCGGAAAAATTATCTATCTCTTCTTTACTAAATATCTTTCTTAACTTCCAATAAATTCTTAAATCTGGTAATTTCTTAAAATCTATTGGCTCTTGCTTTTTTAATAATTCAATATATTTATTAACTAATATATTAATTACTTCTGGTTCCCAAGATTCTATTTCTTGTTTTATTGCTTCTTGTTCTGTTAAACCTCTTTCTATACCCTGTTTTACTTCGCTAAAATCGCTTAAATTTAAGTTTTCTACTGCTTTTAACCCATTTGCTAATATATCCACCTTATTTAGTGATTTAAGCGGTTTTGAAAGGTCAAATGTAAAGGTTTTATTCATTACCTTAACCTTTTTTAGTAAAGATTGCTTAAATATAGAAAGAGGGTCTAACATAAATCTATTTTACATTATTTAAAAAACTTGCTTCTTTTTCATACTTTTTATCTTTCAATTTCAGCATATCAAGATAAAATAAATAGATTAAACTTGACAAAGAATCATCCCAAGATTCTATCTCTTTTCTAACTAATTCTTTCTCATTTCCACCTTTACTAATTTCTACTTGAATATCGTCAAATTTACTTATAGGAGTTCCATCAATACTTACAATACATACGGCTAAAGTTTCTATCTTGCGAGTATTGAAAGTACTTTCATCATTTAATGAAACCGTCTGTCTAGCTACTTCTTTTTCAATCTCATTAGATTCCTTTGTATCTAAACTTCTAAGTAGAAATTTATGATTTTGAATATCATATTCCTTTGTAAAACTTTTTTTAAATTCACTCATTGGGTTTGCCATATTCGTTTTCTCCTTTGTTCTGAATATATAAATTTAAATGATATAGACAATAAAAAAGCCTAGTCATTAAACTAGGCTTTGAGCAATTTTAATACTTGCCACAATGCGCCGGAGGGTCAAGCGCAAATTTATTATTTACTTCTTTTTGTTCTTGTTTAACAATTAAAATTAATATAATTCAGCTATTACTGAATTACAAGCTTCTTGTACATTTTGTAATTTTTCATTGATTATTTGTTTTTTGCTAGCATCAAGAGAATCATATTTATCATATACATTTTTTCTTATTTGTTCTAACAGCTCATTTATATTTGGAATAATTCCATTTAAGATCCAGCTTTGTTCTCTATCAGCTTTAACTAATTTTGTAAATTT
>Ga0310786_10009615_pt1 | contig 12244 bp, 8 predicted proteins | sample AusTroGonzalo_MG_FD_203881 | JGI IMG/M metagenome (GOLD analysis project Ga0310786, IMG submission 203881) | Bovine rumen microbial communities from tropical cattle in Woodstock, Queensland, Australia - Gonzalo_03 (v2) (version 2) | ecosystem: Host-associated > Mammals > Digestive system >...
CTGCAGCGTGCCGTTGCCGAGCGAGGATACGCCGGTCAGCCAGTAACTCTGCCATGAGAGGCTGAAGAACAGGTGCTTGGACTGGAGCGAATATTTGATGGTGTTGCTCAGCCAGAACGGGTTGTCAATCAGGAAATGGTGCGGATAGAGTGAGGCGTTCTGGAGGTTGACGACCTGGTACTGGGTTGGAATCTTCAAGGGGTTTGAAGAGTATACGGGTTTTTGGCTGCCGTAGAAATAGATGCCGTTCTCGTCGTAGAAGCCATAGTCTTCGGGGGCGCCGTCGAACTGGGTGGTCCACTGATTGTAGTAGAGCCGGAAATTGGTCAGCACCGACACTTCATGGTGCGTGTTCGGACCGTTGAACGAGAAACGGAAGGGGATATCCAGCACGGCGTACGACGACTGCTTGAGTCCCTTGGCGGGGGTATGATAGCGTCCTCCAGTGGTGCGGTAGGCCCAGCCCCAGTCGTCAAGGTTGTTGTACGAGCCGCTCTGGTAGGCGTAGACGCCGTTGTAGTAGTCGGGCGAGAGATAGAGCACATCTTCGTAGGAATAGCGGCAGCGGAAATTGCCGAGCGTGATGTCCATGGCGAACCAGTCATTCGGCGTCATATGTATGCCCACCATCGCCTCCCAGTTTGGGCTGAGAACAGAGTGTTCGCGGACCAGAATACCGTCGAACGTAGCAGCCAGTTGGGCTTGCAGCTCCACTTTCTCCGAGAAACGGTGGCGTGCCTCGAGGGTCAGTTGATTCTCGAGGAGTCCTGCAGTGAAAGGGTGCGATTCCGTTCCTATGTAATTGTATGCCCAGGCATCGGTGGAATCGAAGTCAATCGCGCAGAGATTGATGTTGTCGTAGGTCCATGTGGGTCGGAAATGCAGCAGCGAGTTGTAACTATCGAGGTGCAGGTTGAGCCAGGGGTTGATGTCGTAGCGGTAGTTGACCGCCCAGTTGAGTTCGTGGTGTGCTCCGTTGGGATAGAAGGGCTCGAAACCCTCGCCATCCTGGTCGATGAGGTTACGAGAGAAGATGAGGCCAGTATTGCGGTGGACGTTGTTGTAGGCGTAGTTCAGGCCAGTCGTCAGCGAATGTACCCCATTGGTCCAATTGGCACCCTTGGACGTATAGTAGACTCCCGCGTTGTAGGTTTTTTGCGTCGCCACCTCGTTGTCGCCGAACATGAACTCGGAGTAGAGGTCCGTGCGGCTCTGGTGAATAAAGTAGTAGTTGAGGTTGCAGGGCAGTTGGCCATCCAGCTGTACTTTGTAGTAGGGCGCTACGTATTGTCCGGCGATACCACGTGGGCCGAATTTGTTCAGCATGCGCTCGCCCCAGTTGCCATAGACGTGTTGGTAGAGCCGACGTCCCTGATAGGGAATGCCATAGGTCGCTTCGCCCTGGAAAGCGCCTTTGATATGGTCGCGCAGGCTGAGGTCATTGCCCTTCTGATTGCGTTGCGAGGCCGTCTGGTGGAACAGGTTGATGAGCTTCTGCGTCGAGGGGTTGATGCCGCCCAGACCGCCCATGTTGTTCGACAGCCACACTTTGTTCGCCCGGACCGAGTCGGTCACGAAGTCAATCGTGCCGCGGTGCTGGTTCAGGTAGAGGTTCTGCTCCTGCATGTTCAGTTGGTAGTACGTGCTGCCGGACTGGAAACGCCCGTCAATACGGAACCCGTTCAGGTACAGCCGGTTCCAGCGGTACGAGTTGCCTTCGATGGAGAACACCATCTGCTCGGGCAGCCCCCATTCGCCTGTCGTCTCGGTCTCGTAGGTGACGTAGTCGCTGTAGTTGTCCAGGTAATGACGCAGATCGCCGTTTTGGTACCACTCGCGGAAGAACTCGCTGTTGACGCTGTCCACGCCAAAAGTAGGGAACGCCTCTGCGAAAGCAGCCGGCGCTGTCAGCATGCTGATAGCAACGCTGAGAAGCGTCAGTTTAATATGTAAATTTGTAAATTTATTGATGTGTAAATTTACCATGCGGATAGAAGTTTGGCTGTTACTTGAAATTGCTGAAGAGATTGCGGAAGAATGAGCCTTTGTCGGCGTCGAAACTCCTCGGTGCGGCGTTGGGCGATTTGTGGAAGTTCTGCATCCACTCTTTCTCCTCCTTCGATAGTTTCTCGGGAATATAAACAGTAATGTTGACAAGCATGTCGCCTTGTCCGATTTTACGTCCGTATTGGTCGATTTGCGGTAGTCCTTTGCCGCGCAGGCGCAAGGTTTTTCCGGGTTGCGTACCTGCGTCAATATTCACTTTCACTTTGCCGTTCAGCGTAGGAATTTCCAGCGGAGCACCGAGTGCTGCCGTCGGGATATCTATCATCAGGTTGTAGATGATGTTGCTGTCGGAGCGCATGAACATCTTGTGGCGCTCTTCCTCTATGAGAACAAGCAGGTTGCCCGGAACGCCTCCGTGAGGTGCCGCATTACCCTTGCCCGGTACGGTCAGTTCCATGCCCTCAGCAACCCCGGCCGGAATTTGTATAGCAATAACCACTTCGTCGCGGACGATACCTTCGCCGTTGCAGTGCGGACATTTGTTTTTGATAATCTTGCCTTCGCCTTCGCAGTCGGGGCAGATTTCCACCTGTTGCATCTGGCCGAATATCGACTGACGCATGCGGGTGACGCGTCCCTTGCCCTTGCAGGTTTGACAGGTGTCCATGATGCCATCAGCAGAACCCGTGCCGTTGCAGTGCGGGCACGTAACAGCTTCGCGCACTTTGATTTTCTTCTCCACGCCGGTAGCCACTTCCTCAAGCGTCACCTTCACTTTTACGCGCAGGTTATTGCCGCGACGTGTGCGAGGACCACTGCCTCCGCCACCGAAGAACGAAGAGAATCCGCCTCCGCCGTAACTGCCGCCCATGCCCCATGATTCGAACAAGTCGCTGAACTTGGAGAAGATGTCGGACATGTCCATATTTTCTGCCGAGAAGCCGCTTGCTCCACCCATGCCGGCAAATCCGAACTGGTCGTAACGCTGGCGTTTCTGCGGGTCGCTCAGCACTTCATATGCTTCAGCGGCCTCCTTGAACTTCTCCTCTGCGGCTTTCTTCTCCGCTTCAGAGTCGTTCACGTGGCGGTCCGGGTGGTATTTGAGTGCGAGTTTCTTGTACGCCTTCTTTATGTCGTCTGTTGTTGCCGTTTTCGCGACCCCCAACACTTCGTAGTAATCTCGTTTTTCTGCCATAATTGTATCTCCTTATGCTCCGACAACGACTTTGGAATAGCGAATGACTTTGTCGCCGAGGGTGTATCCTTTTTGGGTGCAGTCGATGATTTTACCTTTCTTGTCTTCGCCCGATTCGAGGGTGGTGATAGCCTCGTGTTTGTCCACATCGAACGGTTGGTCTTCCGTAGGGATAGCCTTGACATCGTGGTCCTCAAGGAACGCAATGAATTTCTTGTGAATCAAGTCAATTCCTTCGCGCAGCGCATTGACATCCTTAGCCTCTGCCATGGCTTTTTCTGCGCGCTCGAAATCATCCACCAATGTCAGCATATCTTTGAAGATGCGTTCGCCGGCTGTAGTTTGCAGTTCGAGTTTCTCTTTTGCTGTGCGCTTGCGGTAGTTCTCAAACTCTGCCATCATACGCAGGTTCTTATCCTTCAATTCCTCGATTTGCGTCTCGGCTTCCGCCAATAGTTCTTCTACATTCGAACCTTCTTGCTCCGTTTGCTCCAGTGACTCGTTCTCTTGCTCCAAGAGTTCTTCGTCTTTTATTTCGTTTTCTTTTTTCATCTTAGTACAATGTTTTCTTTTTTGTCTTCAAAATCTGCGCCAAAAGGGTGAAAAGTGTCAAAATGGCAGACGCGCGCGTCAAAGAAGTGTCATAACGTCGCGGAAATGTGACACTTTGTACGTACTTGGCAGGTCGGTCTCGCCTTCGTGGATCCAGAGTTGGTCAATGCCGGAGGCGATGGCACCCTGGATGTCGCTTGTCCACGAGTCGCCAATCATCAGTACCTCGTCGGGCTTCCACCCGCCGCGTTCCAGTGCTATTTCATAAATGCGCGGGTTGGGCTTTTGACAGCCCACTTCTTCGGAAAGCACGATGTCTGCAAAGTAGTTGCGCAGGCCGGAGCGGTTGATTTTTTTGTATTGCACGGACACGAATCCGTTGCTCAAAACCACCAGCGAGTACTTGCTGCTCAAGTAGCGGACCACTTCTTCGGAGTCGGGCAACAGCGAGAAGAACTGCGTTGTCATCGTGAGGTGTTCGTCTTGCATTATTTGCGCAAGGCGTATGTTTTCCTCCGGACAGAGCGGATTCTCGGCCATACAAAGCGGGTAGAACATGCGGTCGAATTCCAGATAGTCTTTCGTCACCTCGTCCAATCCGTAGCGCCGCCAGAGGTCGAGGTTGTGCTCCTCGTAGATTTTGTAAAACTGCTCAAAATCAGTGTAGTGTGCCGACAAACCATGCTTGTTGAACATTGTCTGAAGCGATTTGTAAGCGGCATTGCTGAAATCGCCAATTGTGTCGTCCCAATCAATTAGTATGGCTTTGTACCGCTTCATTAGTCGAAGAGCGTAGGGTTGATTTCGAAGCGCGCTTTGCCGATGGGCAGTTCGCGTTTCAGGTGTTTGTAAGCCAATTCTGTAACCTCACGTCCGCGGGGCGTGCGTTTGAGGAAACCTTCCATAATGAGGTAGGGTTCATAGACTTCTTCTATTGTGCCGGCGTCCTCACCCATGGCTGTGGCAATGGTGTTCAAACCGACCGGTCCGCCCTTGAATTTGTCGATGATGGTCGTCAATAGTTTGTTGTCCATTTCGTCCAGACCGAACGTGTCGATATTCAACGCTTCCAATGCATAGCGAGTTATGTCCAGGTTCACACGACCATCTCCTTTGACTTGTGCAAAATCGCGTACGCGGCGCAGGAGTGCGTTGGCAATTCGGGGCGTACCGCGACTGCGGCGTGCTATTTCATCAGCGGCGTGCGAGTCGATTTGGATGTTCAGCAGTCGTGCACTGCGTCGCACGATTTTACCGAGGGTCTCCGCATCGTAGTATTCCAAATGGCTCTTTATGCCAAAACGTGCCAGAAGCGGCGAGGTAAGCAGACCGCTTCGGGTAGTAGCGCCGACGAGGGTGAAGTGGTTCAAGTCGATTTGAATCGTACGCGCAGACGGACCTTTGTCTATCATAATATCAATACGATAGTCCTCCATTGCAGAGTAGAGGTATTCTTCTACTATGGAACTGAGGCGGTGGATTTCGTCGATGAAGAGCACGTCGTTTTCCTCCAGCGAGGTGAGCAGTCCTGCCAGGTCGCCGGGTTTGTCGAGCACGGGGCCGCTGGTCACTTTGAAGCCTACGCCCATTTCGTTGGCGATGATATTCGCGAGTGTGGTCTTGCCCAATCCCGGAGGACCGAAGAGAAGAGTATGATCGAGGCTCTCATGACGCCCGCGGGCGGCTTGCACGAAGACGCGCAGGTTTTCCACTATCTTGGTCTGGCCCGAGAAATCATCGAATGTCAACGGTCGCAGGGCTTTATCCTGCTCGTCCGCTGTCATTTGTTGGCTATGTATATCAAATTCATTCATATTCGTTGTTTGTCGACTCTCTGAAGAGTTGTTCTACCTGCGAGAGGTCCTTTGTGTCCGCACGCACGACGCCGTGGTCGAGGATGACGACGCGTGAGCACATCTGCCTGACTTCCTGCAAGATATGTGTGGATAAAATCACAGTTCTGTCCTGTCCGAGGCGACGAATGAGGGCACGGATTTCATCCAGTTGATTCGGGTCGAGGCCTGTGGTCGGTTCGTCCAAAACGAGCAGTTTCGGGTCTTGCAGGAGTGCCTGCGCGAGACCGACGCGTTGGCGATAGCCTTTGCTCAGTTGACCTATCTTTTTCGTGACCTCGGGCATGAGTCCTGTTTCGCGGACAACTTCTTCGACACGCTCTTTCCCAACATGCCCCATTCGTGCCATAAATAACAGATACTCGCGGACATACATGTCTTCGTAGAGCGGGTTTTGCTCCGGCAAATAGCCGATGTCTGCCTTTGGCGGTACGCTGACAATGCCTGAAGTGGGTTGGCGCAGTCCGACGAGGACTTTCATCAGCGTGGACTTACCCGCGCCGTTAGGCCCAAGCAGACCGAGCACCTCACCTTCGCCTATCTTGAGGGAGACATCGCAGAGTACCGGTTGTACGCCGATTTGGACGTTGATATGTGAGAGACTAACCGACATAATTTATCATCGTTATGGCTGTCATGGCTTCCACTACGGGCACTGCCCGCACAGCCACGCATGCGTCGAAGCGACCTGGAATACCTATTGAAGGTGTGGGCTTGAACACTACACGGAAAGTGATGTCCGTGCCGTCCGTAATGCCACCCGCAATGCCGCCGCTCAGGTGATTAATTTCGCTGCCGCGATGTCTCGCCGAATTAAACCCTACGCCGTATTCGAAGCCTTTGCAGGCGTTGATACTCAGCATGGCATAGGCAAGACGTGCTTGTACTTTGTCGAAGATGGGTTCGCCCATGCCTGCCGGCACGCCGCTTATTGTGCAACTGACAATACCGCCCACGCTGTCGCCTTCCTTCGCCGCACGTTCGACTTCTTGAAGCAGGTCGGATTGTCCAATTGTTGAACCATCAATAACTTGTCCAATCGTCAGTCTGCCAATTGTCATTAGTTCGGCCTTAATGGTAATTCCCTGCTCCGCCAATAACTGCTTGGCTATAGCACCGGCCACGACTCGCGAAACCGTTTCACGGGCAGAGGCCCTACCGCCTCCGCGCCAATCGCGAATGCTGTATTTAGCTTGGTAGGTGAAGTCTGCATGTCCAGGGCGGAAGACGTCTTTCAGGGTTTCGTAGTCCTCGGGTCGTGCAGATTTGTTGCGAATCAAAAAGGCAATAGGTGTCCCGAGTGTCACGCCTTCCAGCAGTCCGCTGAGCCATTCCACTTCATCAGGCTCCGCCGCGGCACGGGAAGAAACACCCGGCACTTCCGTGGTTCCGTGGTTCTGTAAACCAGTGGTTCCGAGTCGCCTGCGACGGAGATCCTCCGCGATGAGTTCCATGTTCAGCCGAACCCCTGCGGGACAGCCGTCAATGACGCCTCCAACGGCGGGTCCGTGACTCTCGCCGAAGGACGTAAAACGATATTTTTCACCTATGCTATTCATGTTTGCGCACAATTTCGCGCTGCAAAGATACTGCTTTTTTCTGACATATGCAAATAAAATGTGAAAAAAGTGTAAAATAACTATCTATTCTGCTACTATAGTGGTCAGTAGTTGCAGTGCAGAGAGGTTATTGCCAGTGAGAATAGTATAGGTGGCATTCTTCTGCAGCGTGGGCGAGGCAAAGACGATAGTCATGGTCGCGTAGGCCGGCGTTTCAAGCTGCGCGATTTCATTGCCGCCAGCGTCTTCAATACGTACGTAACGCTGTATGTCGCTCAGTTTGTTCAGTTTGATTGCCGCCTGCGCCGACCTGCTTGCTGAAGGCCGTTCGCTCTTGAATCCCAGTCCGACAACGAGTCCACCATCGCAGTAGAAATGATTGACGTCGAATGCCGCCTCAGCACCTTCCGGTCCGCAGCAACAAATTGTGCCGCCGTTGACGAAGAGGTTGCCTTTTGAGTCCAGTCCGTCGTTGGTCAGGCTCGTTGTGAATGTAAACCCGCCGTTGACGGTGACAGACGAGCCAGTTTTAATCGGGTCGTCGTAGGTGGCGAGGTAGTTTCGACCACCGTTGATGAATACTTTCCGAACGGCCGCGAGTCCCACGGCGCCGTTGTGCCCGAGTGTCTTGATATGCAGTTCGCCGCCGTTGATGTAGATGTTTTCTGCCATCACAGCACGCGCGCCGAGAGTAGGATTGGTCAGGTAAGAAGCGTCTGTAAGTGTCCCGCTACCGGTCATGAGCACATAGAGACTCCCGTCCTCAAAAATCACGTCACCAGAGGTCATCAGACACTTCCCGTCGAACTCGTCATTGTAGAAATTGAGAGCAAATGGTGTGTTGACGGTGATGTCGCAATTGGCTGATACCGAAGAGAGTAGTGTGCCCGATTCGGCTGCAGCCAGTTTACAGGGGTGCTCGCTCGTTATGGTGATTTTTCCGGTCTCGGAGCGCCCGCTCACGAGCACCGTCACGCCTTGCAGGTTTGTCGATAGCGAAACGGAATCGCCCGCCACCACCGCCGTGATGCTATCCAGATTGCCGGATACAAAGGCCTGAGAGCCCTCGAAACGCACATACACGTTGCGCTGTACGAGAAACGTGGTGTCCACGGTAGCAGTTGCTTCGCATACAGGTGCATAACGCGTATCGAAGCGGAAATGACGCTTGAGGCTATCCGGTACAAAAGCCGGCGAGTCGTATATGCCCACGTTGTACGTGCGCACTTCTTTAATATTGTCAATGAGGTAGCTCCGCGTCACGTCCTCGCGCACAACGACCATCTGACTGTCACTGAAGTTAATCGATTCGATACCTTCCACCGGCTCCTGATTCACCGTACCGGGTAGGACGACAGTGTTGTCCTCGTGCGAAGAAATTACGTCAAAACCTAACACATAGAGAGCCTCCGGCGCTGTTTCCCGGACATATTTCTCCTCGTCGTATGGGTCGTGCGTCCAACTGTCAGAAGCCATTTTCTCGTCAAAGACGGCATAGTTGGTTTCGAGGAATGCCATCATGAATTCTATCTCTTCCTGCGGCGTTGCGGCAATTTTGACAGTGTGGCGGTATGAAGACGTCCAGCGCGCTTTTTCGCGTTCCCAAGCTCCGGATTCCGCAAGTTGGTTGCCGTATTTTTCCATGACAGCCCGAACGTTCCGGAGTGACAACTGATGCGTGGTTAGATACTGCCAGCGGTTGTTCATCTTAGTGGCAAATCCGTCAGGGCGTAAATTGTTGGTTTTGAAGCGGTGAATGAGGTTGTGGTAACTCAGTTTCTCGCCCCAGGCCATCTGCTTCGGGTCGTTGCCGGCCTCGTCTCCACCGGCCAAGCGTCCGATAGAACCATCCAAGTCCCAAAGAGTGAAAAGATACTTCTGCTCCTTATCGTAGTTGCGCACGCTTAGATAGTAGTTTTTCTTCTGATTGTCAATGAGCTGGAACGCCTGGATGAATAGGATGAAATCGATGACATTCTGCTCGTAGAGCCAATTCTTGTAGTCGGTTTTGAATGATGAAGAGTTGAGTTTGTCTATCAGTTCGCAAATGGGGTCGAAAAACGCCTGAGTTGTCGTGTCGTCAGGGTACTTCTGTTCCCAGCCGTACGTGCCTTTAGAAGCTTTGTATGGCCATAAAAACGAGTCGTTTACAGGCAGAGAATCATAGGCATTCAAGTATGTTTCGGCGCACTCCCAGTTGGCTTTCCATAGCAGGCCTCGTTTGACTTCCGGCGCCGTTGCTGTAGCGACTTTCGTCTTTTTCAGGTTGAGTTTCTTGCGGTCGATTTTGTCCGTAAAGCAAAACAGACCGTAGTAAGCGCCGTTCATGAAAACCTCTACGAACTCGCCTTGCGTGCCGTTGCACTGGTAGCGGTTGTCTTTGGCGTACGGCAGGTCGTCCACGCTGTTCCATAAGTCCATAAGCACGCGATTTCGCATGCGGCTGAAATCGGTGTACTCCGCCGAGAGAATCCAATCGTCGTCTTTGCGGTAGCCAAGCAGATGTACGTCGTACGTGCCGCTGTCGTTCACCAGTTCTATGTTGAGGCTTTTCTTCGGGGCGGAGCCGGATGTAGCACCGCGAAGACGTGTGCGGATTCGGGAGTTGAAGCAGGCCATGCCGCCTATTTCGTCGTCCCGCAATTTTGTCCGGCACCGCGCGTCAATGACGCTCATGTGGCCTGCGTACTTGCGCGTATGCTCCTCCGTGCCTTTGGTGATAGAGTAGTTGTCCGACATGGAATCCAGCGGGCAATCTATGACGATAAATGGCAACGTGCTGAAAACCAACGCCCATGGTCTGCTCACGCTGTCCGTGACAATCAATGAGTCGCCACTTGGTGTTACGCTACTATATCGACTTTCGTCCCAACGCCAGGTCCCGTTTTGTGGCTGACGGACGCCAGGCTCTACGGTTGCGTACAGTTTGCCCGCAGAGGAGTCCGCCACAAGGGGCACGCCGTTTAGCCATAACCCGCAGTCGCGCTGGCCCCATGTCGTACTCGCCACCGCGGTCAAATATGCTATAAAAAGACTCTTTTTCATCTATTTGAAACTACCCAACGTAGTGGTGATTGTCTCCGCGACGAAGTCGTATTCCGTCACAGGGACGTCGTTGAACGAATGTGCGTAACTAAGTATCTTGTAATGGTTTCCCACTTGTATTTCGCTGTTTGTGAAAAGCGCGCAAACGGTGTTGTACGTGTCAGGCGTCGGAATGGCGCGAATCACGTTGCCGTCAGCGTCTGCCAGCGCCAATCCGCGGATGTTTTTCTTCACGTAGCAGAGTACGCTGGCTTGCGTGCTCGAAGCATATGGTGCGCAGTTGCGGGCTCCCAAACTTGTGATTTCGCCGCCTGTCACCTTGAACGTCTTGCCATCGGTGTCCAGCCCCATTTGGTCCACATCGGATCCAATCGTGTACAAAAGGCCGTCATACATGTACAAATAACCTACGTCGAAGCCGTCGTTTTCCGTGCTGCAAATCAGGATGTCGCCGCCGCGTATGTTGCAGCCCGAGGCGTTCATGCCGTCGTCCACGCAGTAGCTGCGAATCTTGCCGCCATTGATGTCTATCGACCGTTTGGACTCAATGCCCTCGGCTGCAGCGCCTCCTGAGCAACGCACGTAGATATTGCCCGAGTTGATGGTCATTTTGCCTACCGATTTAATACCCTTGGGCGAGGCCGCGGCTTCGTCTGTCTGCCCGTGGCTGTCCTCATGTTTCACCGCCGGAATACGTTCTCCTCCCGTGCGTACATATATGTCCGCGTCGTTGATGGTCAAGGTCCCGCCGGCATTGATGCCCTTTCCGCCCGTACCGGTAGAGAGACATTGCACCTCGCCGCCGGAAATAACCATGTTGTCGGCGCTCTTCAGCCCGCTACTGGAACTATAGTCCTGCTCCGTGGCGTCCCAGATGGCGTCGCCTGCGGTGATGACTTTCACGAGGCCGCCGGTAATGGTGAGGAGCGAATCCGAGGCGAGTCCTTTACCAGCATCGCCATCGCTGTAGGTGCGAACCACGCCGCCACCGATGATGATATTGTCTTTGCCGTAGATGGCCTTGCCTTTCTCCGCATGGTTCACCACATGCACCAGTCCGTCCATGACATGCACGTAGTCGTCCGAGGCGATGCCGCATTTCTTGTTAGCGTTCACGTATAGTTCACCATCGCCGGAAAGGCATATCTTGCCTTCGGCAAAGATGCAACCACGCTGGTCCTCGCCTTGCACTTTCGTGTAGGTTGACCCATCGGTCAGGCTGGAATAATTCAACCCGCCTTCCATTACTTCGATGAACAGGCGTTTCTTGCCCTGGCTGTTGATGACGGGGCCGTTGGGGTTGGTCAGGCGCAGACCAAACAAGCATACACAGGCTTTCTTCTCGCTGTAGAGTTTGAACGACCCGTTGTTGCTGTGGCCGCTCAGGACGAACCACACGCCGCTTGCCGCTGTATGTACTGTCACATGCGCTCCGTTGCGGGTTATCGTTACGGAGTCCAGGTCGCCTGTGATGGTAGCCGTGGAGTCATGGTACGTGATGTTCACTCCCAGTCCCGATCTCCATGAGTGGTGCGACTTGAAGTCGTCGTAGTATGGATTCGTCGGGTCGGTTATCTCAGGTTCGGGCACCACGCGCTGGGGGTCGGCGTCGTTATCGAAGGCGATGTCGTAATCGAAGTCAGCCCAATACCGCTCAGGCATTACCTGTGGGCGCCACGTGTCATATTCGCGGAGAGTCATGCGGTCGGTGCCCGCCACATCCAGCATTGTGGTATCTCCGGCGCGCCAAAAAGTTACCTGCGCTGGGTTATAACCGATGCTGTCCACGGCGTTGACAATACGTGTCCGGCCTGCTTGGTTGATATATACATTGCGTTGAGGATTAACACGTTGTCCCATCACCGTAACAGCGCTTGAGAGACACCAAGTCAACACAATCCAAAGGAAAAACCTCTTTCTCATCGCACCATGAATTTTATGCTTTTGTCGCCCACTTTCAGCACATAGGTTCCTGCGGGCAGTGCGTTCAGGTCGATGCTAAACTGCTTTGACACCAACCTCCCTGTCACGTC
>Ga0310786_10009616_pt1 | contig 12244 bp, 7 predicted proteins | sample AusTroGonzalo_MG_FD_203881 | JGI IMG/M metagenome (GOLD analysis project Ga0310786, IMG submission 203881) | Bovine rumen microbial communities from tropical cattle in Woodstock, Queensland, Australia - Gonzalo_03 (v2) (version 2) | ecosystem: Host-associated > Mammals > Digestive system >...
GTCTTTTAAATACTTTCCCCATACCGAAGAAGACCTGCAGGAGATGCTCAAGGAAGTCGGCGTTTCGTCTGTTCATGACCTCTTCGCCGACGTGCCTGAGACAGCTCGTTTCCAGCGCGACTACGAGTTACCCGATGCATTGTCCGAGACAGACCTGCGCCTCTTCTTCGAGCAGCTGACGCATCCGCTCAACACACAACAGCTCATCTGCTTCGCAGGTGCTGGATGCTACGACCATTACGCCCCCAGCGTCGTACAGAATATCATCGAGCGCAGCGAGTTCCTGACCAGCTACACCCCGTATCAGGCTGAGATTTCGCAAGGCACGCTCCACTATATCTTTGAGTATCAATCGATGATTGCCGAGCTCACGGGTATGGACATCTCCAATGCCTCCATGTACGACGGCGCCACAGCCACCGCAGAGGCTGCCATGATGGCATGGGGCAATGCTAAGAAAGCTACTCGCGTGCTCGTCGCCGAGACCATTGACCCGAAGGTGCGCCGCGTAGTTGATACCTATGCCCACTTCCACGGCTTCCCCATCCAACTCATTCCTGCCAAGAATGGCGCCATCGACTGCGATGCGCTCGACAAGGAGCTGGCCGAAGGCGGCGTAGCTGGTGTCATTGTGCAGCAGCCCAACTATTTCGGTATTGTCGAAGACTACACGGGTATCGCAGAAAAGGTTCACGAACAGAAAGGCCTCTTCGTCATCAATGCAAATCCCAGCGACCTCGCTATCTTAAAGACACCTGCCGAATGGGGCGCCGATGTCGCCGTGGGCGAAGGTCAGAGTCTCGGCATTCCCATGACTTTTGGCGGCCCAGGCGTAGGCTATATGGCATGCACAGAGAAGCTGATGCGCAAACTGCCAGGACGTATTGTGGGGCAGACGCTCGACAACCGCGGCCAGCGTGCTTTCGTGCTGACACTCCAAGCTCGCGAACAGCACATCCGTCGCCAGAAGGCAACCTCCAACATCTGTTCCAACCAAAGCCTCATGGCCCTCTACGTTACCATCTACCTCAGCCTCATGGGCAAGGAAGGTCTGCGCGAAGTGGCCGAGATGTCTTACGCTGGAGCTCACAGTCTCCGCGACAAACTCGTAGCCACAGGTAAATTCAAAGAAACCTTCCCAGGTCAGCCTTTCTTCAACGAGTTCTGCCTCGACTACGACGGCGACCTCGATGCGCTCTTGGCTGAAGCCACGGAGTGTGGCTATCTCGCAGGTGTGAAAGTTGGCAAGAATACGCTCATGCTAGCAGTCACGGAGCAGCGCACACCAGAGGAGATTGAAGAGTTAGTGGAAATCATGAAGGGTTTTAAAGAAGAGGAGGTAAGAGCATGAACAGGACATTATACGGAAACCTGATCTTTGAATTGTCAAAGAAAGGTCGCAAGGGTTACTCTCTGCCACAAGACTACGACCACACACACACCACAGCCGAGCTGCCCGAGGCGCTGCGCCGCAAGGAGGCTGCCCGCCTGCCAGAGTGTGACGAGCTGACAGTTGTACGTCACTACACAAACCTCAGCCACAACAACTTCGGCGTCAACGACGGCTTCTATCCTCTCGGCTCTTGCACAATGAAGTACAACCCCATCATCAACGAGGAAATAGCCGCCATGAAGGCTTTTGCCGGCCTGCATCCCCTGCAGCCCGCAGAGACCTGCCAAGGTGCGCTTGAAGTTTATTATAACCTCCAGCAATCCCTTGCTGAACTGGCCGGATTAAGCGAGTTTACGCTGAATCCCTGCGCTGGTGCCCACGGCGAGTTGACAGGTCTGATGGTTATCAGGAAGTATCATGAAGCAGCTGGAGATGCCCGCACCAAGGTCCTCATCCCCGACTCCGCTCACGGCACCAACCCCGCTTCTGCTGCCGTTTGCGGCTTGGAAGTTGTTGAGGTGAAGAGTCTGGCCGACGGCACCGTGGACGTTGACCACCTGCGCCAGCTCCTCGACGAGATGGGTGATCAGGTAGCGGCGATGATGATGACCAACCCCAACACCCTCGGCATCTTCGAGCCACGCGTGCTGGAAATCACAGAGATGGTGCACAAGGCTGGCGGCCTGATGTACTACGATGGCGCTAACCTCAACGCCCTGCTCGGCGAATGTCGTCCAGGCGATATGGGTTTCGACGTCATGCACATCAATCTCCACAAGACGTTCTCTACGCCTCACGGCGGTGGCGGTCCTGGCAGCGGTCCCGTGGGTGTACGTAAGGGGTTGGAGCAGTTCCTGCCCACGCCACGCGTCAAACTGGAGCCCCCCCATACTGCCCCCAAGGGAGCTTCGGCACCTATGTTCACAGTAGTCTTCGGTAATGTGTCCCCCTCGGGGGACGACGGGGGGGCCAACACTCTCGGCTCCGTCGGCTCCTTCTTCGGCAACTATGGCGTTATGCTCAAGGCTTATGCTTACATACTCTCCCTCGGTCGCGAAAACGTGAAGATGGTTGGCCCATTGGCCACCTTGAACGCCAACTACATCAAGGAAAGCCTGAAGGACGACTACCTGTTGCCCATCAGCGGTTTGTGCAAACATGAGGTAGTCTTCGACGGTCTCGTAGATAAAAGTACAGGTGTCACGACGATGGACGTGGCCAAACGCCTTCTCGACTATGGCTACCACGCTCCTACCATCTACTTCCCCCTTCTCTTCCATGAGAGTCTCATGATTGAGCCGACGGAGAACGAGAGCAAGGAGACTATCGACGCCTTCATTGATGTCATGCATCAGATTGCCGCCGAAGCCAAGAGTGACCCGGAACTGGTTAAGAGTGCACCACACAACACACCCATCGGTCGTGTTGATGATGTGCTTGCCGCCAAGCAACCCGTAACAACATATTGGAAAAGCATAGAAGCATGACAGACCTGATCATCATCGGCGCTGGGCCAGGCGGCTACAAAGCCGCAGCCCATGCCGCCAAGCACGGCCTCAAAGTCACCATTATTGAAGAGGGGCACGTGGGCGGCACCTGCCTCAACGTAGGTTGCATACCCACGAAGACTTATGTGCATAGTGCATCCTTTGAGGAAGCTCGAGAACGTCTGGGACAGGTCGTTTCCCAGCTTCGTGCAGGCGTAGAGGGAATTCTTTCGCATCCCAATATCACATTAGTACGTGGCAGGGCCTCTTTTGTTGATGGCCACACCGTCCGTGTGGGTGATGATCTGTTCACCGCCTCGAACATCATCATCGCTACGGGCTCTGACAGCAAACTCATCCCTGTGCCAGGTATTGATAGTCCCAATGTGGTCGATTCCACGGGCCTGCTCCAACTCAACACCCTCCCCAAACGACTCTGCATCATTGGTGCCGGTGTGATTGGTATGGAGTTTGCTAGCGTCTTCAACCGCTTTGGTTCTGAGGTAACAGTCGTTGAGTTCCTCAAGGAATGTCTGCCGGCCCTCGATAGTGATATCGCCAAACGGCTGCGCAAACTGATAGAAAAAGATGGCATCAGCTTCCATCTGCAATGTGGCGTTAAGCAAATCGCAAATGGTGAGGTTTTCTTTGAAAATAAGAAAGGCCAGATGGAAAGCGTTGCCGCCGATATCATTCTGGTGGCCACAGGGCGCAAACCCCGTACCGAGGGATTGAACCTCGAAGCCGCAGGCATCACCCTCGCGTCCAATGGCACCATCCCCGTTGATGAGAACTACAAAGTCTCCTATCGGGAAGATTTAGAGGAGGACGCTTCCCTTTATGCCATTGGCGATGTCAATGGCTGTCAGATGCTTGCTCACGCAGCTGAGATGCAAGGCCTACACGTGGTAAACAATATCCTCGGCATCAAAGACAACATCCGCTTCGAAGTAATGCCTGCAGCTATCTTTACTGAGCCCGAAGCTGCTTGTGTAGGTCCCTCCGAGGACAAGCTGAAGGAAAATGGCACACCTTACGAATGCCACAAAGCCTTTTATCGCGCTAATGGTAAAGCGTTGGCAATGGGCGAGACCGAGGGCATGGTCAAACTTTGCTGTGAACCTGAAGAAGGCCGATTGCTCAGCGCCCATATCTTCGGAGCTCACGCTGCCGACCTTGTGCAGGAAGTCACCGCCTATATCACACTCGGAGCCACCCTACAGCAACTGCGAGATACAGTACACATCCACCCCACCCTCTCCGAGATACTGATAGAAGTCAATTAAACATTTTCCGAATACATTGAACGTTCAAAAACTATACAAATCGATACATAGCGGGATGACGCGCGCCATGCGCCGCGTCTTCCTCGCCGTGGAGATTTATCTCCAGCGCAACCTCTCAGGTCATGCGTCGGCATTGACTTATTCTAGTATCCTCGGTGCTGTGCCCATCTTGGCGATTGTATTCGCGATTGCACGTGGTTTCGGCTTTAGTGCCTTGATTGAGGAGAAGATGAAGTCCAACGTGCACTTCACCCCCGAAATGACTGAGACCATCATGGACTTTGTCAATTCCTATCTGGAACGTGCCCGCGGAGGAGTGTTCATTGGTGTTGGTCTCATCATGTTGCTATACACGCTTTATAGTTTGACTTCTAACATTGAGACCGCCTTCAACCGCATTTGGTGCGTCCGCACCTCTCGCAACATCTATCGCGGTGCTGTCAACTACGTCAGCGTCTTCTTCCTATTACCTGTGGTGATTGTCATCACTTCTGGTTTGCAGATCTTCCTTACTGGTATCGGCAATTTCCTGCCCGCATTCACCTTCGTCAGCAAGAGCATCGAGTTGATGGTGCAACTATCCCCCTATGCGTTGGCCGTCCTTGCATTCATTCTATTATACAAGTTGATGCCCAACACAGAAGTCCATTGGCGTGCGACGATCGTACCTGGCCTCGTAGCGGGTGCCGCCTTTCAAGGATTACAGTGGTTCTACATCAACTCGCAAATGTGGATTTCCACCTATAATGCCGTCTATGGCTCTTTTGCTGCAATCCCGCTGTTCATGCTGTGGATGCAAATCTCGTGGAACATCTGCCTCTTCGGAGCTGGCCTCAGCTATGTCCATCAGCATGAAACGGAACTTGTTGCAGAACGCAAGAAGCCAACAGAGGCCCCAACGCAACAACAACTTGCCGATGAGACACTAGACCGTATTCAGGAGCTCATCCAACACTACCGTGAACAGTCATGAAACGCCTTCCTCTCCTTGCACGTATTCTCATCGCTATTGTAATTGGCGTCATACTTGGCCGTTTCTTGCCAGAATGGCTTGTGGCCGTATTCTCCACTTTCAACGCACTATTCTCTAATTTCCTGAAATTCCTCATACCCCTCATCATTGTGGGGCTCGTGATGCCAGCCATTGCCGACATCGGCCGATCGGCTGGCCGCTTATTAGTCATCACCGTATGCATAGCCTATGGCAGTACGGTTCTCTCCGGTCTTTTTTCCTATAGTGTATCCGCTTCCGTCTTCCCCTACCTCATCACCGCCTCCCCCGCAATGGGCGCCGTGGGAAATGGTGCGACTTCAGTTACCCCTTACTTTACACTCGCCATTCCACCATTGTTGGATGTCATGAGTGCCCTCGTTCTCGCTTTTATCGTTGGTCTGGGGATGGCATATCTGAAGCTTCCACGCCTCAAAGCTGCCGCCGATGAATTCAAGACACTCGTAGAACAAACAATTGCCTTCTGCGTCATACCACTCCTACCTATTTATATATTTGGTATTTTCCTTGAGATGACCTATACAGGCCAAGCGTGGCACATCCTCATGACCTTTGCCGCCATCATCGGCGTCATTTTTGCGATGCACATTCTACTCCTCCTCATACAATATGGCATTGCAGCCCTCATCTCACGCCGCAATCCATTTCGCTTACTCGTCACTATGCTCCCTGCTTATTTCACGGCTCTCGGAACCTCTTCAAGCGCAGCCACGATTCCAGTCACCAAGGCACAAGCCGTGAAAATGGGTGTATCAGAAGAAATAGCCAGCTTCACGATTCCCTTATGTGCAACAATTCACATGAGCGGTTCCTGCATGAAAATTACGGCCTGTGCCGTGGCACTGATGCTTATGGAGGGGCTTCCATTCACAACAACGATGTTTATTGGCTTCATTCTTATGCTTGCCGTGATGATGGTGGCATCTCCAGGTGTCCCTGGCGGTGCTATCATGGCCGCCCTTGGTGTCCTCACCTCACTCCTTGGCTTCTGTGAACAAAACTGCGCCCTAATGATTGCACTTTATATCGCTATGGACTCTTTTGGCACCGCATGCAACGTTACAGGCGACGGAGCCATCTCCCTCATCGTGGACCACCTGAAGGATTAATATTTGTTAAGAAACGGCCACTCTTGATGCTAGTTTCAACGATTATCCGTAAACTTACGCCAGAAACCTATAAAAAAGTACCGCTATGAAGCATTTTGCCCTTTTCATTGCAGCCGTAATGGCTTTGTTTTCAGAGAGTTTCGCACAAACTGCACGTACGAAGTTCATCAACGCTAACGCAGAGGTTATTAACATCGAGCTTTTGCGTCAACATGAGTCACCCGTACAAATGAGTCGCATCCTTATGGCCGGCTACAATACCATTTGTATGCCCATGACGCTAAATGCCAATCAGCTGCAAACAGCAGCCCCTGGTGCACGTGTAGAACGTCTAGCCGCCATGCGTCAGGAAGGTAACACCGTGAACCTTTTCTTCATTGACTGCACCGCTGATGGTATCGAGGCTGGCGTTCCATATCTCATCTACACTCCCAAGACGCAGTTCTTCCGCGCCAAAAGCAATGACGCCGTTGCCGTTAGCACCGAATTAAAAGATATCACCATGAGCGATGCCCATGGCAACCGTGTTACCTTCGGAAGTAGTTGGAAGACGTTGAAGACCTATGGACGCTACGGCATTCCTGCTAAACAAGACAAGGAGATATTGGAAAGCGTACTGATTCGCACCAATGGTGAACAGTCATTCCTCCCCACCCGTTGTGGCTTCACGTGGGAAGCACAGGCTCCCGCTGCGATGGAGTTGAAGATTAACCATATCTCTGCGCTCTCTGAGATTGCTGATGGTATCGAAGGCTTAAAGGCCAACAATGCACTTGTGGACATTTATGACGCCAATGGTATCCTTGTTCGTAAACATGCGAACATTAACAAATCCCTCCGCAATCTCCCCCGTGGTATCTATTTCATCGGCAACGAAAAAGTCGCGGTAAAGTAGAATATACTCGCATCGATTCTATCATAAAGGCTCGCCAATTGGCGGGCCTTTTTCGCAAAATATCTAAAATTAGTTGGTCACCTCGTGAGAATATACTATCTTTGCGCCGCAAAAGCCACAAGGGCGTTTGCTGTATTGGCTCCGTAGCTTAGCTGTATAGAGCGTCGGATTCCGGTTCCGAAGGTCGCGGGTTAGAATCCCGCCGGAGTCACTTTTCCCACAGAATCAGATAGTACCTTATTCACTATGCTTTCTCGTTATTTCCACCTCATTCCGCTTTTCTTGTTCTCCGCATTACTCAGTGCACAACCAACATCATGGACTGCCGACAACGGCAACGGCACATTCACCAATCCACTCTTTTATGACGAATTCAGCGACCCCGACATTATCCGTGTTGGAGATGATTACTACCTCGCAGGTACAACAATGCATACCGTGCCCGGTTTGGTAATCCTGCATTCGAAGGACCTCGTGAACTGGGAAAACATCAGCTACTGCTTTGACCGCTTTGATTTCCCTGAAGACAGGTTCGCACTGAAGAACCACCAAGAGATCTATGGTCAAGGAATCTGGGCTCCTTGCATCCGCTATTCCAATGGAAAATTCTACGTTTTCTCCAACATCAACGGAAAGGGTCTGCAATGCTACACCAGCGAAAAGATTGAGGGACCCTGGAAGCATCATAACTTGCAAGGCAACATCTACGATCTCGCCGTACACTTTGACGATGACGGTAAAGTCTATGCCATTCACGGCTACGGCACCGTGAAATGTACGGAACTGAAACCAGACATGAGCGGTCCAATAGAGGGAACAGAACGCGTTATTATCCCCGAGGGTAATGGCGTGGGCGAAGGACATCACATGTACAAGATCAATGGCTTGTACTATCTTATCTCCACCGACTACAGTCCCAATGGGCGCACCCTTTGTTCGCGCGCCAAGAATATCTGGGGGCCGTACGAAACACGTGTGATTCAAGCCGATGAGACTTATGGCTATCACGGCGTTGCACGCACAACGGTACCACGTGGCACGAGATATCGCATTGGCGAGGATGGCACAAAATTCGGAACAGCGCCAGCCAGTCCCGATGCCACCGGTTGTGACAACGCACACCAAGGCGGCATCGTACAAGCGAAAAACGGAACGTGGTGGGCACTGCTGATGCAGGACTTCCATAGTATCGGCCGAACCGTATGCCTGATGCCCATAACCTGGGAAGACGGATGGCCCATGATAGGACTGAAAGGGAATCTGGGTCGTGCACCACGAACATATATGAAGCCTGATCAATGTATGACCAGCGCCCAAATGGAAGATGCACAACCCATACATGCGCCCTACAAACGCGACGAGGACTTTAATGGTAAACAACTTGGCCGTATTTGGCAATGGAACCACAATCCAGATGACAAGATGTGGTGTTTAAAAGGCGGACGTCTGCGTCTGAACACGATGCCAGCAGAGCAGCTGATGTGGGCTCGCAATACGCTCACTCAACGCGTCATCGGTCCCAAGAGCATCGCTACTGTAGAACTCTACGTTAAAGGCATGAAAGATGGTGACGTATGCGGCCTGGGCAACATCAATTTACCCTGCTCATGGATAGGTGTCGTGAAAGAAGGCAAGGACTTCAGCCTGCGCTGTTTCGAACAGCTAACTAACGACACTGTCTTTGCGCCCATCGATTTATCCAGCAATGGAAAAATCTACCTCCGCTGCATTGGCGATTATGATAATAACCAAGCGCAATATGCCTACTCCACGGATGGCAAGGAATTCATAACTCTCGGTCGCATGATGCCACTACAATATCAGCTCATCACTTTCCAAGGCTCACGCCATGCACTCTTTGCTTATAATATCAAGGGTAAAAATGGAGGTTTTGCCGAATTTGATAATTTCTCTGTAAATGAGCCGATGGCCGACCGCTCCAAGAATATTCCCATAGGTAAAACCATCCGCATCATTAACAAAGCAACGAAACAGCCCGCCATAGCCCTGAAACATGGCCTGCTCCATGACACTTTCAACAGAGATAAGAGTGAATTAACACAATTCCGCGTTATCGATTGTGAGCAAGGTCATGTAACATTGCAGTGCCTTGACGGTCGTTACATCAAGGTCTATGGTAATGGCCTGCCTGGCGACGTACGTTTCACCACAGACCCGAAAGAGGCCGAAGTATTCCTTTGGCAGGACTATTTAGGCCACGATTTCATGCTCCTCTCACTGAAGAATCACAAGTATCTAGGCAAGAGTCCAACAACAGGCAGTTCATACAGCCTTGATTTCAACGGTCCTGATCCTGCCCGCCGCAATGGAGCCGTGTTTGAGTGGGAAGAAGTTGAATGAATCTCATTAAACATATAAGCCTTATAAGACCTTTTCATTATGACAATCAATGAAATTGCAGCAAAACGCCGCAGCATCCGCAAGTATAACGGGCAATCCGTAAGCCGTGAGCAATTGGAAACACTTGTTCGCTTCGCACAGGAAGCACCATCATGGAAGAACCAGCAGACATCTCGCTACCATATCGTAACCACACCCGAGACAATCGTTGCTGCTCGCCAATGTCTAGGCGGCAGCAATCCGCAGAAAACAGAGGGCGTCGGTGCACTCATCATCACCAGCTTCAAACACGACATCGTCGGCCACACGCATGGCGTAGCTGACAATGAAGGAGGAAATGGCTGGGGATGGTACGATCTGGGATTGCAGAACGCATACTTACTACTGAAAGCCTCAGAAATGAACCTCGATACGCTCGTAATCGGTATTCGCTCTGCTGAACGGCTACGCGATTTTCTGCAGATTCCCGAGGACGAAACTATCGGCGCTGTCATCGCCATAGGCCATCGCGTGGAAGACGCCCAGCGCCCTCCACGCAAAGAGTTAGAAGAAATCGTTAACTTTTACTAATCCACAAAGTAGACACGCTTGACACGCGGAGACACGGAAGTCAAGATCTCATAAGGGATTGTGTCAATGGTGTCAGAGAGTACCGTTGGTGAGAGTTCCGGCCCAAAGATAATAGCGGTGTCGCCCTCACGACAGTCGATGTCGGTAACATCGATCATGCAAACGTCCATACAGATATTACCTACATAAGATGCCTTTTGGCCATTGACAAGACAGTATCCACGGCCACAACCGAGGTGACGATTCAAGCCGTCTGCATAGCCGATAGGAAGGGCTGCAATACGGCTGTCACGGGTAAGATGCCCACGACGAGAATAGCCAACAGTATCTGTTGCTGGTACATCATGAATCTGTAGGATAGTAGTCTTAAGCGTGGAGATAGGAATAAGAGAGCCCCCACCCTGTCCTGTTGCACGCGGATCGATGCCATAAAGACCAAGGCCGAGTCGCACCATATCACAATGGCGTTCCGGGAAATGCTCGATGCCCGCGCTGTTGCAGATATGGCGCATGATTGGATGCGGGAAAGCGGCTTGCAGCTGATCTGCCGCGGTACGGAAGAGAGTCCATTGCCGCTCTGAGAAAGCATCAAAGTCGTCACTGTCTGACCCCACAAAATGGGAGAACACGGAACGCGGAATAAGTGCTTTCTGTGAATGGAGGCGTTCGATAAGCGCTGTGATTTCCGGCAGAGCGCCATCTACAGCAGGGTGAACACATGCATCAAAGCCGAGACGATGCATACCGGTATCGAGTTTCACATGAATAGGGAAATTGGTGATACCCTCGCGCTCTGCCGCCTGACGCAGGGCATCAAAAAGGCGGAAGCTATAGACCTCGGGCTCCAAGTGGTATTCAAATAGCGTATGGAAAGAGTTCATCTCAGGATTCATCACCATGATATTGGCCGTGATGCCCGCACGACGCAATTCGGCACCTTCGTCCGCCACAGCCACAGCCAGGTAATCAACATGGTGATCCTGCAACGTCTTAGCGATCTCTACAGCGCCGGCGCCATAGGCAGAGGCCTTAACCATACAGATCATCTTAGTCTCAGGGCGCATGAAAGAACGGTAGTAGTTAAGATTGTTCACCACTGCAGAAAGATTGACTTCCAATATAGTTTCATGCACACGCTGCACTAAAGCATCGGTAATACGATCTAAATGAAAGTCGCGAGCGCCCTTGATGAGGATAACGCGGTCCTGCAGATGCTGAAAGACAGCGCTTTGCAAAAAAGATTCCACGTTTTCAAAGAGATGAAGGACTGCTGGCCGCGCCCCTTCTGCGACACAACTCATTCCAGCACTTACCTCCGCCCCAATACCAATAAACTCCGTTACGCCATGCTGACGCGCCAATTCAGCCACACGACCATAGAGGACGGTGAGGGTAAGACCCGTCTGTTGAATATCCGATAGGATAAGGGTACGTTGACGACCGTTGGCATCAGGACGACGATGCATGAAATCGAGGGCAATCTCAAGGGAGCCAAGGTCACTATTGCAGGTATCAGTGATGAGGGTGCAGTCATTACGTCCTTCCTTAACCTCCAAGCGCATGGCCACTGGCTGCAAACGCGGTAAACGCTCGCGAATGACCGATTCGGAGAGGCCCAGATAGCGGCAAACACAAATGCAATGAATGACATCCTCAATACTAGCGGCATCAATAAAAGGAAGATCACTGAAATCAGCACGATGCCATCCTATAAGCATCCCCTTAAAGTGACTTGCGTCGATACAAGTCTGCACTAGTTCATCATCAGCATTGTATATAAGCACCTTAGCATCATGGAAGAGGCGCAACTTCTCACAGCACTTTTCCTCACGACTACCGAAATTCTCGTCATGAGCAGAACCCAGGTGAGTCATCACTCCAATCGTGGGCTGAATGATATCGCGCAAAGCTTCCATCTCACCTGGTTCACTAATGCCAGCCTCAAATATGCCAAGTTCCGTCTGCTCCGATAGGCGCCACACAGATAATGGCACACCGATTTGAGAGTTCCATGAACGTGGCGAACGCGTGATATTATAATCAGGAGACAAAAGTTGGTAAAGCCACTCCTTGACAATGGTTTTGCCATTGCTGCCGGTGATACCGACAATAGGAATATTGAATTCTTCAC
>Ga0310786_10009618_pt1 | contig 12242 bp, 10 predicted proteins | sample AusTroGonzalo_MG_FD_203881 | JGI IMG/M metagenome (GOLD analysis project Ga0310786, IMG submission 203881) | Bovine rumen microbial communities from tropical cattle in Woodstock, Queensland, Australia - Gonzalo_03 (v2) (version 2) | ecosystem: Host-associated > Mammals > Digestive system >...
CACCAATAGACAACATATGAACTTCATCAATAATATATACTTTGTACTTTAATTGACTAGGTACTAAAGAAATTTTATTCTTTAATTCACGTATCTCATCAACACCATTGTTAGATGCAGCATCTATTTCAATAATATCAATACAATCTTTAGAAAAAGATACTTCGCAATGTTCACATTTACCACAAGCTATTCCATCTTTAGGATCTAAACAATTAATATTTCTAGCAAATATTTTAGACATTGTAGTCTTACCTGTACCTCTAGGTCCAAAGAACATATAAGCATGAGAAAAATTATGATTAATTATTGAATTTTTTAAAGTTTGAACTATAGCTGTTTGTCCAACAACTGAATCAAAATCTTTAGGTCTGTATTTACGATATAATGCTTGATACATAACAAAACCTCCTCACTTATATTATAACATATAACAATGATTATTTATCCCTTTTTATATTAAAAAATGAATTTAAAATTTTCTTAGATTTATCAGGTTCAATATTAGAAATCAAATTAACTTCTGGATTAGTTTTATCTTTTTTTAAGATATCCACAACTACTTTTTTATTTTCTTTATCCAAATTACTTAAAGCAGAATAAATATTCTTAATTCTAGATTGTTTAATAGCACTAGCACACATAGGACATGGATCCAATGTAACATATATATCACAATCATCTAATCTCCAATTATTTAATTTCTTAGAAGCCATTCTAATAGCTATAATCTCTGCATGTTCTAAAACACTATTTTTCTTTTCTTTTTGATTATAACCATACCCAATAACTTCGTTATCTTTAACAATAACAGCACCAATAGGTACTTCTTCATTTTTATAAGCTTTTTCAGCATATTTGAACGCTAAATCTAAGAATTCCCGATTCATATAATCCTCCAAAAAAAATGTGCACATGGAAGGAGGACCTTAAGGCTGCTACGTTCCCGTCCTGACCTGGTTCAATCACTTCCATTGCACGTTATTATTTTATTATAAAGTATATTAAAAGTAAATCTTTTTCTTTATAAATTAAACATTTATTTCTATGTTTCACGTGAAACATTACATATTTATCTTAAAATTATTTCCTGGGAAATAATTTTCTCTTCTATTTTATTTCCCGGGAAATATTTCTTTCTATGTTTCACGTGAAACATTGCATATTTTCCATCAAATTATTTCCCGGGAAATAATTCTCACAAAAAAAGAAGTAAATTATTCACTTACTTCTTCATTTACTGATTCTTCTACTGTTTCTTCAGATTCTTCTTCTTTTACTACTAAAGCAACTGTAGCTACTTTTTGTTCATCCTTTAAGTTGATTAATCTAACACCTTGTGTAGCTCGTTTTAATGTAGATACTTGATCTAATGGTAATTTAATAATAATACCACTATCAGTAATAATCATTAAATCTTGTTCTACTTCAGGGTTTAAACACTTAAGTGATGCCATTTGACCATTCTTTTCAGTAACATTTAAAGCTTTAACACCTTTGCTACCTCTATGAGTTAATCTATATTCATCAATAACTGTTTGTTTTCCATAACCATTTTCAGTAACTATTAATACCATATGTCCTGGATCAACTACTTCAGCACCAACTACATGAGCTCCATCTAATTCAATTCCCTTAACTCCAGAAGAACTTCTTCCCATAGAACGAACTTCATCTTCTTTGAATCTAACTAGACGTCCGTTACTTGCACCAATAACTATTTCATTTTTTCCACAAGTACTTCTTACACTAATTAACTCATCATCTTCTTTTAATACTATAGCAATCTTACCACTCTTACGAATACTATCAAATTCTTCAATAGCAGTACGTTTAACTATACCATTCTTAGTAGAAAACATTAAATACTTAACATTATCATAATCTTGTTTAACACTAATTATCGAACTAATGTTCTCATCTTTTTCTAATGGTAATAGGTTAATTATTGGTAAACCTTTAGATTGTCTAGAATATTCTGGTACTTCATAACCCTTCATTCTATATACTCTACCTCTATTAGAGAAGAATAATATATAATCATGTGTATTCATTGTAATTAAATGTTCTACGAAGTCTTCTTCGTTAGTTGTCATACCTTTAATTCCAACTCCACCACGGTTTTGAGTCTTATATGTATCAGTTCTAAGACGTTTAATATAACCATTCTTAGTTAAATTGATAATAATTTCTTCTTCTGGTATCAAAGATTCATCTTCAATATACTCAATAGCTGTCATATCAATATTAGTACGTCTTTCATCAGCATATTTTTGTTTAATTTCAAGTAATTCAGTCTTAATTACCTCTAAAACCTTTTGATCACTAGCTAAAATTGCCTTTAATTCAGCTATTGTCTTTAATAAATCAGCTAATTCATCTTCAATTTTATTTCTTTCTAAGCCAGTTAAACGTCTTAATTTCATTTCTAGGATTGCATTAGCTTGAATTTCATCTAATCCAAATCCATTCATTAAGCCTGCTTTAGCATCTTCATCTGTTTTAGAACCACGAATTACTTTAATAACAGCATCAATATTATCTAATGCTATCTTTAATCCTTCTAAAATATGAACACGTTTTTCACAAACATCTAAATCAAATCTAGTTCTTCTAATAATTACTTCTTTTTGATAATCAATATATTTAGCAATTATTTCTTTTAATCCTAGTGTTTTTGGAACACCTTGATCAAGCATTAAGAAGATAATTCCATAAGATGTTTGGAAAGATGTATGTTTATATAACTTATTTAATACAACTTGCGCATTTGCATCTCTTTTTAATGTAATAGTAATCTTAATACCATCTTTTAAATCGGAATGGTAATCAGCAATACCATCAATTATCTTATTATGAACAAGTTCTGCAACTTTATTTTTTAATTCTAATGTATTGATTCCATAAGGAACTTCATCAATTATAATTAATTGTTTTCCATTTTCCTCTTCAATTCTAGCTTTACTACGAATTGTGATAGAACCACGACCAGTTTCATAAGCCTTACGAATACCACTATTTCCAAGAATTATTGCTCCTGTAGGAAAATCTGGCCCTTTGATATACTTCATTAATTCATCAAGTTCTATTTCAGGCTTATCAATATAAGCTACACATCCATCAATAACTTCACCTAAGTTATGAGGTGGAATATTAGTAGCCATACCAACAGCTATACCTGTAGTACCATTAACTAATATATTAGGGAATCTTGAAGGTAAAACTTCAGGTTCTCTTTCACTTTCATCGAAGTTAGGATTGAAATTAACTGTGTCCTTGTTGATATTTCTAAGTAATTCAAGAGAAATCTTAGATAATCTTGACTCAGTATAACGCATTGCTGCTGCTCCATAACCTTCAATATTACCAAAGTTACCATGTCCATCAACTAACATATATCTATATGAAAAGTCTTGAGCCATACGAACCATTGCTTCATAAATTGAGGAATCACCATGTGGGTGATATTTTCCCATAACGTCTCCGACAATTCTTGCACTCTTTTTATGAGGCTTGTCTGGAGTATAACCTGATTCATACATTGAGTATAAAATACGTCTATGAACAGGTTTTAAACCATCTCTTAGATCAGGAATAGCACGAGCTGTAATAACACTCATAGAATAATCTAAGAATGAATCTTGAATTTCTTTAACTATATTATTTTTTTCTAATCTATCCATTCCTAAACCCTCCTAAACATCTAAGTTTGCATATGTTGCATTATTTTCAATAAACTCACGACGAGGTTCTACTTCCTCACCCATTAATTTAGAGAATACTTCATCTGCAGCAATTGCATCTTCTACTGTAATTTGTCTTAAAACTCTTGTTTTTATGTCCATTGTTGTTTCATTTAACTCATCTGCATCCATTTCTCCTAAACCTTTCATACGAGCTATCTCATACTTAGTATTTTTATCTAATGATGCAAGATATTCATCTCTTTCTGCTTCATCTAACACATATTTACGAGTTTTACCATGTGTAATTCTATATAGTGGAGGTTGAGCAGCATATACATGTCCAGCTTCAACTATAGGTCTAAAGAATCTATAGAATAATGTTAATAATAATACACGAATATGACTACCATCAACATCAGCATCTGTCATGATAATAATCTTGTGATATCTAAGTTTATCAAGATCAAACTCATCACCAATACCAGTACCAAATGCAGTAATTATAGTTCTTATTTCTTCATTACCTAAAGCTTTATCAAGTCTAGCTTTTTCAACATTTAAAATCTTACCACGTAATGGAAGAATTGCTTGAGTCATTGAGTCACGCCCTTTAATAGCACTTCCACCGGCAGAATCACCCTCAACTAAGAATATTTCACTAACAGTAGCATCTTTACTCTTACAATCACTTAATTTTCCATAGAAATTAGTAACATCTAAATCCCCTTTTCTACGAGTAAGTTCTCTTGCTTTCTTAGCTGCTACTCTAGCTCTAGAAGCTGTCATTGCTTTATCTAAGATAATTCTAGCTTCATCTGGATTTTCTAATAAAAATCTTTCAAAAGCTTCACTAAATATCTTATCTGCAATACTTCTAACTTCACTATTACCTAGTTTTGTCTTAGTTTGTCCTTCAAATTGTGGATTTGGATGCTTACAAGAAATAATCATTGTAATACCTTCACGTACATCTTCACCAGTAAGAGGATCATCTTTTTCTTTTAAAATATTATTAGCTACTGCATATTTATTAAGAATTCTTGTTAATGCACGTCTAACACCATCTTCATGAGTACCACCTTCAGGTGTAGTGATATTATTAACAAATGAATAAATACTTTCATTATAACTTTCATTATATTGAAGAGCTACTTCAATGCTAATATCACTTTCTTTTCCAGCAACATCAACGATTGTTTCATGAATTGGACCTTTATTTTTATTAAGCATTTGAACATATTCAACAAGTCCACCTTCATAACAGAAAGAATCTTTTTTATCAGCTTCTCTATCATCATATAAAGAAATTCTTAATCCTTTATTCAAGAAAGCTAATTCTTTTAATCTATTTTTTAAAATATCGTATTCATAGACTGTAGTTTCAGTAAAAATACTAGGATCTGGTAAGAAATGAACTGTAGTACCTGTTCTATCTTTATCACAAGTATCTATTACTTTTAAATCACCTTCAGGATGTCCACCCTTACTGTATCTTTGATAATAAACATTTCCATCACGATATACTTTTACTTCTAACCATTCAGACAAGGCATTAACTACTGATGCACCAACACCATGTAGTCCTCCAGATACTTTATAGCCTCCACCACCAAATTTACCACCAGCATGTAATACTGTATAAACTGTTTCAACAGTACTTTTACCAGTTTTTGGATGGATATCAGTTGGAATACCACGCCCATCATCTTTAACAATAATACTATTATCCTTACAAATAGTAACTTCAATGTGACTACAATATCCTGCTAAAGCTTCATCAATTGCATTATCAACAATCTCCCATACTAAATGGTGAAGACCTCTAGAACTAGTAGTACCAATATACATACCAGGACGTTTTCTAACCGCTTCTAATCCCTCTAAAACTTGAATGGCTGATGAATCATATTGTTTTTCTACTTTTTCTTCATTCATATTTTATTCCTACTTTCTTTCTACATTTCCTTTTTTTACATTATAAATACAAGAATTTTCTAAATACTTTTTATTAATATTCTTTAAATCAGTAGTTGTAATAATACTTTGTATTTCACCATTATTTATTATTTTTAGTAATTTATTACGTTTTTTTATATCTAATTCACTAAAAATATCATCTAATAATAATACTGGGTAAGTACCACAATACTCTTTAAATATAGGTATTTCAGATAATTTAAAAGAAATAATTGATAATTTTTGTTGTCCTTGAGATCCATAATATCTTAAATCATAACCTTTATATTCAAAATAAAAATCATCTCTATGAGGACCATACATAGTCATACCATAATTTAATTCTTTTAAATAATTCTTCTTTAATGTATGTTTTAATTTCTTACGAATACTTTCACTATCATATTCCTCTATATTAATATTAGGAACATATTTTATTACTAATCCTTCATCATTAGCTATTTCTTTATAATACTCATTAATATGTAGATTAATATAATCTATATATTCTTTTCTTTTTTGATAAATTAATACAGCTTTTTCTATTAATTTATCAGTAATAATATCTAAATATGTTTGATCAGCAATACTATTATTAAATAATATTTTTAAATACTCATTTCTCGTCTTTAAAAGTTTATTATATTCATTATAAGCTTTTAAATAATCCTTAGATATTTGAGATAACTCTATATTTAATAAATTTCTTCTTACATTAGGAGATCCTTTTATAATTTCTAAATCATCAGGTGTAAATATAATAACGTTTAAATAAGATATATAATCTGCTACTTTTTTTATAGGAGTCTTATTTACTTTTAATTTTTTAATATCATCAGTAATTTCAATCTCTAATTTAGAAACAACTCTATCATTTTTAACTACTCCACTTAACTTACATTTATCTTTATCAAACATAATAATATTAGGACTAACCCCAATTCTATGTGATTTTGTAAGTGCTAGTATAGTAATTCCTTCAAGTATATTTGTCTTACCTTGAGCATTATCTCCAACAAATATATTCATGTTGTTTCCAAATTCAACAGTTGTGTTTAAATAATTTCTAAATCCAACTAAGCTAATTTTAGTGATTTTCATTTAAAACTCATTAAACGACCCATATAATCACCTTTCCCCTAATGTCGTATTCCTATACATACACTAACATTATACCATAAATACCCTAAAAAAACACAAAAAATAGTTATTTTTAACTATTTTTATGGTTTCTAAGTATTAAATCTAACCTCGAAGCACGAGATAATTGATTTTCTATTGTCCTATAGGAACTATCTACTATTATTTCTGTTTTATTGTCAAAAATAATTTTAGTATTATTAGCATCAATCTTCTCAATTTTTTCTACTCTTTTTAAACTAATCCATACACAATCTTCAGATAATGGTGAAGTAGTAGGAAAAACTATTAAATTACTACTATCCTCTATTACTATAGGTACTTTATATTCAGCACCTAACATTTCTTTAGCACCATCTTTTCTTCCTTCATATGTACTACCAAAATACTTACAACTTTCTTCCATAATCTGATATGGAGTTTGTTTAATGATATATCTATCATCATCTTCATATACTACACTACTATTTTTTTCATTAGGTAAAATAGCTAAAGTCCCTTTACTTATTTCATATTTCATAAAATCCCCCTGAAAAATTAAATTTTCGACATATACTTTATCAACAACTTTTGTCGAAAAAATTCTATATTTGTCGAAATAAGTAAAAAAATAAATTTTTATTTATATTTTTCCACAAAAAAAGAGGATTATTCCTCTTAATATGTTCTTATTGGTAAAACTAATTGTGTTAAAGTTTCATCTTCTTTAGATTTTATTAATATAGGTTTAATTTCTCCTACAAAATGAATATCCACATTTTCTGTTGAAAAACTCTTTAATGCTTCCATCATATATCTAGCACTAAATGAAATTTTAATATTTTCTTTATTATTCTTCTTAATAGTCATTTTTTCTTCTACTCTACCAACTTCTACAGAACTACTCTTTAATATTAAAGTATCTCCATCAGTTTCTAAAGTAACAATATTCTTTTCTTTATCACTAGTTAAAATACTAACACGATCAATAACATTATAGAAATCATTAAGATTTGTACTAATTACTAAGAAAGAATCATCTGGTAATAAATTAGAAGTATTTGGATAAGTACCATTAATTAATCTAGATTCAAATTTTAAATTACCTGATTTTAATAATACTTTATTATTGAATATATGTAATTCTACATCTTCTAATTCACCATCTAATATTTTAGTAAATTCTACTAAATTTCTACTAGGTATTACAATATTATAGTTTTCTTCACTAACTTTATCTAATTTAACTACTTTTCTAGCTAATCTATAAGAGTCAGTTGAATTAACTTCTAATATATCCCCTACTATATTAAAGTTAATACCAGTTAATACAGGTTTACTTTCTTCATTAGATGAAGCAAAAGCTGTTTGATAAACAATACTTTTTAATGTACTAGCTTTAACATCAATTTTCTTTTTACTTTCTTCTAATCCTATATTAGGATATTCGCTTTCACTTATACCATTTAAATTAAATTCACTATTAGCTGTATAAATTAATATTTTTAAATCATCTATTACTTCTATATTAATATATTCATCTGGTAATTTTCTAACTATATCTAATATATATTTACCTTGAATAATAATAGATCCTTCATTTTCAATTTTAAAATCTTCATCTTTTAAAGATTCTATAGTAGTTTGAATAGTAATATCATTATCACTTGCTGTTAAAACTAGTTTTTTCTTTTTTAATTCAAATTTAATTCCTGCTAATACTGGTATAAGATTCTTAGTAGATATTGCTTTTGATACTTTATTTAATGCTTCTAGTAAAATTTCTCTTTTAATTGTAAATTTCATATTATTTCCTTCTTTCTTGTTTATTAATTATATTATTACTGTGGAAAAAGTTAAAATCAAGTATTTTTCTTTATTTTTCAATGTTTTTATTTAATAATTACTTGTTTAAAACTTGTTAATAATTATTATTTTTACACAGTACTTATATCTTTCTTTAATTTTTCTATTTGATTTGCTAGATCTCTATTAGCTTTTATTTCCTTTTCAATCTTTTCTACTGAATGCATTACTGTAGAATGATCTTTACCTCCAAATTCTATTCCTATTCTTGGAAAAGATTCATCAGTCATTGTTCTACATAAATACATTGCTATCTGTCTAGGATTAGATATATTTGAATTTCTTTTCTTACTTCTTATATCTTCAACAGATATTTGAAAGTATTCAGCAACAATTCTTTGAATTCTTTGAATATTATTTTTTTCACCCATACCTTTATTAACAAAATCAGTAAGAGCATCTATTGCTAAATCTAAAGTTATTTGTTTAGCACCCCACATAGCCGAATAAGCAAGTAATCTAGTAACTGCCCCCTCTAAACTTCTAACATCAGGTCCTATATTATTAGCTATATAGTCAAGTACATCATCAGGAATATCTCCTTCAAAATCACCTGCTTTAATCTTTTTTATTAATATTTCTTTCTTTAAATTAAAATCAGGTGGATAAATATTAACAGATAAACCTTCAGTAAATCTAGTTTTTAATCTATCTTCTAAAAGTTTTAAATCATTTGGTGATCTATCAGAAGATATAATTATTTGTTTATTATTATTATATAGATTATTAAATGTATGGAAGAATTCTTCTTGTGATTTACTAGCTCCTCCTAAAAATTGAATATCATCAATTAATAATACATCTATATTTCTATATTTATTTTTAAAGAACTCTATGTAATTAAAATTAGTACCATTATCATCTTTTTTATATACTTTAATAATATCATCTTTAAATTGCTCAGATGTAATATATAAAACTCTTTTATTAGAATGTTCTACAATATAATTACCAATAGCATGCATTAAGTGAGTTTTTCCTAATCCACTATTACCATATACAAAGAACGGATTATATATTTTACCAGGATTCTCTGCTACAGAAAGTGCAGCAGTACTAGCAAATTTATTACTATTTCCAACTACAAAGTTTTCAAATGTATATTTCTTTATTAAATTATTATTAACATTATCATTTTCTTTTAAATAAGTATCAACTTCATTAGAATTATTATCTTCTCCTAATAAAGTAATTTCATCATCATCTTCTAATTCTTCTTGTAAATAAAACTTTAATTCATAATTAGAATTAGTTATTTTGTTTAATTTAGAACTAATCATTTCACCATAAAAGTCATGTAAATGCTTTTTATGAATTGGCATTGGAACAACAATATAAGCAATACCATTATCAATTTTTTCAAGTTTCGTATCATCAAACCATGTAGTATAAGCTAGAGAAGATAGTTCGTCTTTAAGTTCATTTAATAAATTAGACCATACAATATCTGTATTCATATTCGACCATCTCCCCACAAGATTAATTTTTTCAAGAACTATTCTACCCTACTTTAATAAAAAATCAAATACTTTTTTATAAAAATTTCAAATCTATTATTTATGGGATAAAATTCCTTGTATTAACGACTATTCTACATTATCTTGTTTAAAAAAAAAATACTTTTTTGATAAAAAAAATTATCCACCATTTTTCGACAATTTTTTCAACAATCTAAACTATTATAAAATAAAAGAAAATCTAACTTATCCACATTTTCCACAAATTTTTAATCACATAGTGTATTTTAGTTATCCACATACCTGTGGAAAAAGTGGAAAACTAAAAAATAATAATAAATATCTTGTTTTAATTGACAAAAACCTATTCTTCTTATTATAATAATGTAGATTTATGACTGGAGGTGGAACTAATGAAAAGAACTTATCAACCAAATAACCATAAAAAATCTAAAGCTTTAGGATTTTTTGCACGTAAAAAAACAAACGTATTAAATCGTCGTCGTCGTAAAGGACGTAAAAGTCTTTGCAAATAAAAATACCGCTCTAGTAAAAAGTGGTTTTTTCTTTAAAGGAATGATATTATGAGAAAATTATATATAGTAAAAACAAATCGACAATTTGATGATATTATAAATAACGGTAAATGTTATAAAAATAAATACTTTGTTATATATAATAAGGATAATAATCTAAAATATGATCGTTTTGGTATTTCAGTAACTAAGAAATTAGGTAATGCTGTATTTAGAAATAAATATAAAAGAATAATACGTTCTATTTTAGATAAATATAAAAAACTATATATAAATAATAAAGATTATATTATAATATTAAGGAAAGACGCAATTGACTGTGATTATGAATTATTAACTAATGAGTTATTCTCATTATTAAATCATAATTAGAAAGGATAATATCATGAAGAAATATAGTAAAAAGATTAAAATAATACTAATTATTTTATTACTATTAATAACTACAGGATGTACTACTACATTAACAGATAGTAAGAAAAAAGCAGTAAAAAATGAAGAAACTGGTCAAACTTTAACTAAAAACATACTTTGCCAACCTACAAATAAGAAAACAGCAGAGATTTATAAGAAATATAAAGTAAATATAGATAAATTACCAGAATGTAAGAATTTTAAGATTACTTCAGGTAAATATGAAGGATTATGGACTTCAATATTTGTAAAACCTTTAGCGTATATCTTATTAGTTTTAGGAAGATTAGTTAAAAACTATGGTTTATCAGTAATATTAGTAAGTTTAGCAATTAGATTAATTGCCTACCCTATTACTAGAAAAACTGCAATGCAAAGTGAGTTAATGAAAAAAGCTCAACCAGAAATAAATAGAATTCAAAATAAATACAAAGGTAAACAAGACCAAGAATCAATGATGAAACAAAATCAAGAAATTATGGCTGTTTATAAGAAATATAATATGAATCCAATGTCTGGATGTATATTTGCAATGTTACAATTACCAATATTTGTAGCATTCTTCGAAGCAGTACAAAGAACTCCAGTTATATTTGAAGATAGATTCCTAGGATTACAACTTGGTACTACTCCAGCAGTAGGAATTACATCATCAATGTTCTATGCATATGCTATATTAATATTATTAATAGGAGCTACTACATTCTTCTCATTCAAGATGAATGCAACAGGAAATATGCAAGATCAAAATATGAAGATGATGCCATATATGATGACAGGTATGATTATTTTAACAGGTGTATTCATGCCAACAGGTTTAGGAATTTATTGGGTTACTTCTAACCTATTCACAATAGTTCAAAATATATTAATTAAAAGGAGTAAGAGTTTAAATGGAAAAGCATAGATATGTAGGAAAAACTAAAGATGAAGCTATTAACTTAGCTAAAGAAGAATTACAAGAGGTTGAAGAAAATCTATTTATTAAAGAAATAGAAGTAATTGAAGGTGGCCTATTTAAAAAAGGTAAAGTAGAAATAGAAGTAATTGAAAAAAGAGAAGTTGTAAAAGACATTAAAGATTACTTAGTAAATCTATTAAAAAATATGGGTTATTCTGTAAATATTGAAATTAAAAATAAAGAAGAAGTACCTAAATATGTAATATTCTCAGATAATGATGCATTATTAATTGGTAAAAATGGTAAG
>Ga0310786_10009619_pt1 | contig 12241 bp, 7 predicted proteins | sample AusTroGonzalo_MG_FD_203881 | JGI IMG/M metagenome (GOLD analysis project Ga0310786, IMG submission 203881) | Bovine rumen microbial communities from tropical cattle in Woodstock, Queensland, Australia - Gonzalo_03 (v2) (version 2) | ecosystem: Host-associated > Mammals > Digestive system >...
GTCGTATCTGAAAACGGTTTGATAAAGATATATTTGAAAGATTCGGATGGAAAACAATTCAAAGGCGTTCCGTATAAGATACAGCTGAAAAATATCTTCGAGAACTATATGTGCAAAGTCGAAATAATAACCGAGAATCCCGATTTGCGGTTTTCAATCACTGATTCGAAAAAGAAAAAAATAGGCGATTCATCCCTGGAAGAAGAATTTTTGAATTACAATGTAGTCACAGCAATATTCAATTTCGAAGAGATAACGGACGACTCTTTCTTTGTCGATTTTTATTCGGACAAAAACAGTTTCCTCAGCATTAAAAAAATAATCCTGTCTTTTTCCAACAATCCGAAATCATCTTTTTTGGTCTCACCCGGCAAACTTGATATTGCAAAAGACAATACCATCGTGACGGGTTCTGTTTCAAAAGATGAAGAATCCTTTGTCGTTTCAGGAAAAAAAATAACGATCAAGGCGAAGAACAATATTTTCGTTACGGACAACCAGTTTGATCTGTCCGCAAAAGTCAAAAATGTGGGAAACACTGCATCTGCTGTTTATGTCGGATATATTCCATACTCAAAGGATGGAACCCCCCTCGAAGCAAGATACTTCCCCTATAAGGGAAACAATCAATTGTTGAAAGTCGTAAATTGGGAAACGAATAGCAACGTCATTAAAACCGAATCCATCTCTGATTGGGCAAGGAATTGCTATGTTGTCAAAATGCCCGATTCGGGAACAAATGCCTTAAAGGATCAGGTTTTCTTTAGTGGAAGAATAAAAGACGTCGTTAAGAATGCGGACGGGACAGCCGACATTGTATTGGATAAACCAATTGACAATCTTTCATTGAAAAAAGGGGATTATATCAGGATCAATGAAACAAACGGTGGATATGTTTTTACTAACACCAAAACAATTCAACCCGGGGAAGAGGCGATCTTTAATTCATCAATTCAGAAAGACTCCTCTGTCAACTATTATTCGAATAAGCACCTGCTTAAAGAGTTTTATTACGTGAAGCCTGTCATAATGTTCTATGGCGCAACGACCAAAGACGAATTATCTCTTCTTGTTGAAGAGTTTTCTGTTTCATTTTGAAACCGGGAGAACCCTTACTGATAATCATCGGCACTTGTTTTTTTGACAGCATCAATCGTTCTGCCCGGCCGACACGCATGACAGCATGCTTGACGCGGCAAATTTCATCCGCACGGTCGAGACGCGCCAGGGGCTCCAGATCGCCTGCCTGCAGGAGATCGCCTACGAAAACGGCTGGATGACGAAGGACGACATCCGCGAGAGCGTGAAAGACATGATCAAAACCGAATACGGACAATACCTGCTGAGGCTGATCAGGGAATAAAAGACGCAAAACGCCGGAAGCAAGAACAAGCAGTTTGTCTGTTTCTCCGCCCGTGAGTTCACCGAGTCCACCTCCGGATGGCCAAAGGTCCCCGTACTGAAAAAGTAACGGTTCAATTGCTCATTCTTTAAGTTCAAAACAGCCCTCGGACCCCAAACAGGTTCCGAGGGCTGATGTTTTATAAAAAGACACGGGCTGCTCGACACAGGGATGTTCGTACAGAAAGTCTCTGCGGCGGGGCTTCCCTATGCCGCCTGCATGTTCAACCTGGTGACGGCGGTGGAGACAGTCTATTTCCGGGCGGAACTGAAGAAGGGAACGGGTGCTGAAGCCGGGCGGGCTGTTCGCAATCCTCATCGGGGCCACGTCTTCCGTTTCCGTCCGGACGCGGGGCATTGATGGCTTGACGCCATATTCTCCGGAGCAACTGAAGGCTTTTCCGGAAAGAGGCCTTAAAAAAGCGAAATCAGGCTTGACATCCAGTCAATGCCTGCTATAGTATTCATGGTCATTTCCCGCCCACATCACCCAAAAACATTCAAGTCCTGAAAGAACAGGGTAAAAAGCGCATCCTGCATTTCTCGACTGACACCAATCGGACCATCCATCAAAAACGAATTGATAGAGGTTCCCAGCCGTTTTCAGCTCCGCCAGTAAAAATGCCAGAAAAAACGAATCAACAGTCCGGACAGTTCGGGAACACCGATAAGACTGTCCGGAGAGTTCCTGCACAGGATGCCGAACCACCTTCCTGTGACGGGAAGGATGAACAGCCGAACCGGATTTCATCTTTTCCCGAGGCGGTGTCTCAGAATACCTCGGATGAACATGATCCTGCGATTCCGGAATCAAAGGCCAAATCGGGTTTCAAAAAGTTTTGGGCAGCGGCTGGCGCGCTTCTGGTTTCCCTGGCCGAGGAGGAAAGAGAACCGGAACCACCACCTCCACCGGAAAAGTCGCTGAAAGAATCCATTCGGGAGTTCATCGGGTGTTGCCGTGACCGGGAGAAGCGCAAAGTCATGCTGAAGGACCTTGGCAAACGGGGACGGACGGTGTTTCTCCTCGGCACGGGGTATCTCCTTCTGTTCGTCCTGGTGATCTTGGGAACGATTTGGGCTTTGGATTTCAGCGAGGATCATCGCATCAAATTCTATCCGCCGGATGAAGTCGCGGGTTATCTCTCAGCCGAGCATGAAAACCTGGAAGCGGCCGCTTATCAGGTAACGCCATCAGCCGGAAAAAAAGACAAGATCCCGTTCGACTGCTTTGACACCAAATTCATTGAGACTGTCAAGCCGGTCAGGATCTATGCGGACGAATACGGCATCTACCTTATGACCAGCAAGGGGTGGTACAACGGCGAACACGGCATCTTCATCGCGAAGGACGAGGGGAAGATGCCGCCGCATATCAACTGGGGACTGATCGAGGGACGGATCTACACCTATGCGATCTACGATTGAGCCTCCGCCTTAGCAGCGCGCCGGGGACGAACGGGGGAGAATCGCTCGACAGAGAACGTGTTCGCCGATTCTCTCTTTCTGATGATTTCCCTCGATTCAATACCGGGGACGGGGAGTAAAACGATGAAAAGGGCGTCTTTTTCGTTTCCCGAGGGTGAACCGAACCGGAGTATTCCCGTCGCGTTCAAGCCAGATTTGATGAAAGCCCTGAAGTCGCCGCGGCACGACAGCTCGGATGGATCTGCAAACCGATCGGGACAAACTTTTCAAGGTTTTCCATTTGAAAAATAAGTCATTCGTGTATATATTATGCAACGATGTAGACACTTGCATTTCCAACCCCCAAAACAATGGCGGTCCCACCTCGCCAAATAAGGATCATCAGCATGAACTTCCGCTCCTGTTCCTCCCTCGTCATGGCCGCGCTGTTTGCGCTGCCCGCCGTTTTTGCCCAGGCCCAAGTCCAGCAGCCTCGGCAGAATCAAACTCAACAGCAGCCCCGCCCAGTTCAAACCCCGCAGACTCGCCAGGGGCAAACCCCGCAGACTCGCCAGGGGCAAACCCGGCAGCAGAATCAAGGTCAGGCTCAGCAGCCCCGTCAGGGGCAAACCCGGCAGCAACCCCTGGGGCAAACTCAGCAGACTCGCCAGGGGCAAACCCGGCAGCAGAATCAAGGTCAGGCTCAGCAGTCCCGTCCGGGGGTGATCCAGCAGCCGGTACAGAATCTCGATCCGCAAAAACTTCTCCTGAATGACCGGCAGTATTTCGAGCGGCCTGGCGTCAATGTCCTGGTATTCAGCAACGCGTTTACAGGCGGGTTCAACGATGAGAAGAACTCCGGCATTGAGATCATTCACCATGGCGTGAGAACGGTGCAGGGCGGCGCTGTGAGACTTTCCAAGACCCCTGAGCAGTGGGACCTGGTCCCCCAATCCCCGTTGCGCAGAGTTAACCCGGAGGACAACTCCATTGAGGTCACGATGCGTTACACTGACTATAGATTCACCTCGCGCGTGGTGGTGACCGGAAAGGGCGCCGCCGTAGAGATCGCGGTCTACCTGGATGAGCCGCTTCCCAAGTTCCTGGAGGGAAAGGCCGGTTTCAACCTGGAGTTCCTGCCGTCGCAGTATTGGGGCAAAACCTACCTCATGGACGGCCGTCCCAACCGGTTCCCGCGTTACGCGGTCAGCCGGACCCAGGCCCTGCCGAACGAGGAGAAGCCTCGGCAATTCAAAGGATTCCGTACCTACGATGACCGCGGCACAGGCGAGTTTGTGGATCCTCTGCCGCTCGAGAAGGGGCACACCATCCTGATCGCGCCCGATGCGCCCGAACGCATGATCAAGATATCGTCTGCGGACTCCACTCTGGAACTGTACGACGGCCGCATCCTCGCGCAGAACGGCTGGTTCGTCCTGCGCAGCGTGCTGCCCGCCGGGAAGACCGGCAAGGTGGTGACGTGGACCGTCGAGCCGCATGCCATTCCGGGGTGGATCCGTGAACCGAACATCGGATTCTCCCAGGTGGGATACGTCCCCGACCAGCCCAAGATCGCGGTGATCGAGATCGACAAGAACGACAAGCCGATCGCGAACGCGGCGATCTTCAAGGTCACCGACGACGGCGGCGAGAAGCTGGTTTACCAGGGCAAGACCTCCGTATGGGGAGCCTACTACAAGTACAACTATGTGAAGTTCGATTTCAGCAAGGTGAAGGACCCCGGCATCTACTTCATCCGCTACGGTGACCACAGGTCCGGCAACTTCATCATCGACGATTCGGTCTACAACTGGATGACGGACGCCACCAGCGACGTGTGGATCCCCGTTCACATGAACCACATGACTGTGAACGAGGCGTACCGGATCTGGCACGGCGAGCCTTTCAAGGAAGGTTACCTGCAGGCTCCGCCGAGCGATCATTTCGACAATCATTTCCAGGGGCGGGAAACCGCCGTGAAGCCCGACGGCACCCCATACAAGCCTTACGAACTCATCCCGGGGCTGAACGTGGGCGGCTATTTCGATGCGGGCGACTTCGACATCGAGACCGGCGCGAACATCGGCGTGGTCCAAAGCCTGGTGGCGGCCTGGGAGCTCTTCCACAACGAGCGCGACGAAACGTTCGTGAGCGAGGAGCAGCGCTATGTCGATCTGCACCGTCCGGACGGCAAACCCGACCTGCTGCAGTATATCGAGCACGGCGTGCTGAACCTGGTGGCCCAGGCTGAGCAGCTCGGACATATGTCAAGGACCCTCTCCAACTCGGTCCTCGACAATTACCATCATCTGGGCGATGCCTCCACCATCACCGACGGTCTGCAATATGACCCCACCCTGAAGCGGTTCGAGATTTCCGAAGACGGCAAGCGCAGCGGCACCCCCGACGACATGTGGGTATTCACCGGCAGCAACTTCGGACCCGACCCCAATGCGGCTTCCATGTTCGCCGCTGCCAGTCGTGTACTGAAAGGCTACAACGACGAGCTGGCCGAACGGTGCATGGTGCAGGCGAAACGCCTGTCGGGGGAATCCGGCAATTCGAACAACCGTCGCGGCGGCGGCTTCGGCGGCGGCAGCATGGGGCTCAACCTGCAGCTGTACCGTACCACCGGCGATAAATCCTATCTGGAGCGGTTTGAGCAGCAGATCTGGCAGGACCTGAACCGTAACGTGAACGGCAGCATCAGGACCGCGCTCGACGCTGTTCCGTTTATGAACGCCGAGTATAAGCAGAAGCTCGCGCCCTATGTGGCGCAGTATAAGGTGTACATGGACCGTTTTGACACGCTCAACCCGTATGGCGTACCCATCGGCGAGGGAAACTGGGCGGGCAGCGGCTCCGTGGTCAGCTTCGGCGCTACGGCATGCCTGGCCAACCTGTACTTCCCGGACATCATCGACAGGAGCTATGCCTACAAAGCCGCGGCGTTCATGTTCGGCTGCCATCCATACCACAACTACTCGCTGGTCGCCGCCGTCGGCGCCGCGCGCCCCAAGGAAGTCTTCTACGGCAATAACCGTGCCGACTTCTCGTTCATCCCCGGCAACGTGGCCCCGGGTGTGCTGTTCCGCAGGCCCGACCATTTCGAGAATTTCGACGACTGGCCGTTCCTGTGGGGCCAGAACGAAGGTACGATCGCAGGCAACTGCAGTTACCTGATCTTCGGCGAAGCCTTCAAGAATATGGTCAAGAAAAAATAAAGCTCCGCTGAGTCTCAGCAGATGTTGGCTTGATCGTCTCTGCCGCGCGTTTTTGGCACCTTCTTGCTGTTTTTTCCTCTTCCCGGCTGGATTTGAGGATGTGAACCGCTGTCTCTCGCTTAAATCGAACAAGGACTAGAGGATTTCGCCGACAGGAACGTGTTTTCCAGCGAGGATAGAACAGAATGCAAGATAGCAATCACGTTCTTCGAGGCGAATTCATGGGAAAGATGGGGGACGCCAAGCGTATGAAGCGTATGAAGCGTATGTGAAAAAGACCGTTTAACCTCAAAATCATTCAATTAAGAAGCCAGGAGGCGGTATGTGATGCGTATGTGGGGCCGTATGCGGCAAATTCGGCGAAGAAAGCTGGAGACAGACGAAAAACACGCCAATGGGTTGGAAGGAAGCGTATGATGAGTATGCGATGAAAGCCATTCACTTTGCCCATCCAGATAAGAAGGGGGATCGCCCGGAGTTTCCTTGGTGCATCTTGTTGTGAGCTTGGCTGACCTCACTGATTTAAAATCTAAAGGATTCGGTAAATTATCGGTAAATCCTGCTTCGTGGAGCCTGTTTTGGCTGGTTGTAGCGGGATGGGGCGGGGGATGCCGGGGAAAAGAAAAACCGTCGGAAACGAACTGGTTTCCAACGGTTTAGCTTGGTGCAAAAATGGTGGGCGTAGTAGAACTCGAATCTACGACCTCCACGATGTCAACGTGGCGCTCTAACCAACTGAGCTATACGCCCTCAACTCAAAAAAGAGGATAGTATTTACTATACCACCGATTGGCACAAAGTCAAGAGAAAAAAACGAAAAAAAGCGGAAAAAAGCACAGATATCCCCGTGAAAAAGAGGAGATCCCAACACGAAAACGCTCACGGCACCCCAAGAAAGGCGAACGTGAAGAGGAGGCGGTGAAAAGGACCGGCATGCCCCCTCACGCAGAAGGACACGTACGGGGCTTTAGAAAAACCGGATCGCCTCGCGGATGGAAACGAGCCACTGGCAGACTTTATGTAATCTGCCTTTCGAAATCGTGCGGCTCCTGTTGCCTTTCTGAAGAGGAGTCAGCTTGATCCCGTCTTTCTCGCGGGAATAAACGGCAAACAGAAAATCTTTTTTATTCCGGAGCTTCACAAGCACGGTGTCGCCGTCGATCGGAGCCTCCGGACAACGGAGCAGAATCCTCGTCCCCAACGGGAAACAGCTGTTTTGGGATTCATCGACCTCAACGGCGAAATAGCCGGGTTTCAACATGGAAGTAAAAACGGCGGTACCTTTCGCTTTTTCCCGGATAAGGTCCTCCATGGAGTCGATCTGCGGATCGAAATCGGCAATGTCCGCCAGCCGAAGCAGGGGGACCGATGTCAGGACGGGGGTCGTGTCATGCCATGCGGCAGGTCGTTCCTGCAGGACGTGTCTCGTGCTTCCCGCCGGCATGACATTGGACGGATATGAAATGGTCTCGGACGGATCAAGATAATCCTTGATGTACGGCAGAAGATTCTGCCACACGGTCGAATTGATCTTGCGGGTGCGTCCGCTGACCCAATTGGCGATCGTCGTATGGGATACGCCGATGGACTGGGCAAACGTGAGCGTGCTCCCGCTTTTCCGGACAGCTGTCTGAATGGCTTTCTGAATTGATTCGGTTATGACCATGTTTTTCTCACTGAAAAGAAACGAAATAACGTGTGGACCCGGGACCTCCTGCCCATACGCTTTACCTCCGGAACGGAAAACAAACCATACAGCGATCTGTATACTATACACCACATCATAATAACTTTCAAGTCGTTTTGTCAAAAACAAAACAATACCGGAACCATCATTTTGCCTTATGAAGTGCACCTCATAGGTTGTGTCCAACTTTTAGAGTACACTTCAGCGCGGATTCGGGGGCTGATGTTTTCTTCAGGTCCTATTCCGGACCGTTTTCGGGTGTGCTCATTTCCCGAGCAGGACCGGCAGCACGGGGCTCGGCGACGGCGAACTACGGCGGCAGATAGTAGTGGATCGAAACGATGCAGCGGGGATCGTCCGGGAACTTCAGCATGTCGCAGTTCTTTTCGCCTCATGATGGGGGCCGCCTTTCCAAGGGTGATTATGGGGCAGGGAACATTGATTTCGAAGCGTATCAATCAAACGCGGACGCGTTATTTCTTCTTCTGGTAAACGCGGACGTAGTCGATGTACATGCGGATGGGGAACTTGATCGCGGTCACGTCACCGCCGCACTCGCCGCCGAGCGCAAGGTTCACCAGCAGATAATGCGGCTGATGGAACGGGTTTTCGACTGAAATGTAGCGGGCGTTTTTGAGCTCCTTGATCGGGAAGTCGGTCATGACGCGGCCGTCCACGGAGAACGCGATGTGGTTTTCGTCCCAGTCCATCGCATACACATGGAACTTGTCCGCCCATTCCGGGTCGTCTTTCCTGAAGTCCTTGAGCTCGGTCTTGACCGAATGTCCTTCCGGCGTCCACTGGCCTTTCGATGAGGACCAGTAGCAGTTCGCGAGGACCGTCTCCTTGAAATATTCGAAAATGTCGGTCTCGCCGCACGACGGCCAGTTCTCGGACACGCCCATCGTCCAGAATGCGGGCCAGGAGCCTTCCGTCAGGGGCGCTTTGATGCGGGCTTCGATGCGCCCGTAGCAGAACGAATGAATCCCCTTCGTGATGAGGCAGGCGGAGGTGTATTCGATGGGGCCGTCGTTCCCGCCGAACATGCGTGCGAACGGGTTCGGATTCGGGTTCGTCAGGGGCTCTTTGTGGTGCTCGGCCGTGATGACCAGGCAGCCGTCCTTGACCTCCGCGCTTTCGGGCCGGTACCATTGCGCCTCGTGGTTCCGCACGTAACCGGTCTCGTAGGTCCAGTTCTTCGGGTCGGGACGCCCGTCCGTGTTGAACTCGTCGCCCCAGACCAGCTCCATGCCCTCCGGCGGCTTGGGCGCGAACGGGTCGGTGGCATCTTTTTCGCCGGCTCCGGTTTTCTTGTCCGACGGGGCCGTTTTCTCCGGCGCAGCCTTTTCGGGCGTCTGTTTCTGAGCGGCGTCCTGAGCGGGCAAAGCCGCGGCGAACATGCAGGCGAGAAGGATCTGAAGGGACAGACGGAACATGGTTTTCATCATCAAACCTCCTGAATTGTGGAATATCATGAATGAATTGACATAGTATAATACCACATGTTCGAGAGAAAATCAAGGAAGATTGCCCGATCCGGCAGGAGCCTTTACAGGCACACGCCGTGCCCGACGGGAAGCATGGCGACCTCGCAGGACAGGCGGGACGAAGGTGTTTCACTGCGTTCTCTCCGGTGCAGTGCATCAGGACGAGGCGTTCGAGGTTGAGCGAGGCAAGATAGGATGCGGTTCGTTCAAGACGATCTTCGCTCGCATGCCGCAGATGAAGCCCGCCGACGATGAAGCGGATGGCGATGCCCGGACGGGCTTTCCGGCAGGCTTCGACCGTGTTGACGATCCCGGCATGGCCGCCCGCGCCCGTGTCGAACAGGAGTCGTCGGTCATCGGATTTGATGAACAGCGACATAACGATCATCAGGGAGCTTCGATGTCGCATCGGGGCTGTTCAGCCGGGCTGTGCTGGACAACGCCCACCTCGCGCTCGCCATCTGGGGTATCTTCGCGTGGAGAGAGAAGAGAATCCTTCCCTCGTGACAGAGAAAAGCGTCATCGGAACCTGTGCTCCGATGACGCGAATTCGTTCTCTTGTTCCCGAGCGCGGACTCTTTCCATTCCGCGCTCGATGAAGTGCGGTCACTCGAACATTTTCGGGAGGCCGTTGTAAAGAGTGTTCATGATGGTGGTATTGTCATGCCCGCTCTTTTCAGAGATAGCCAGATAAAGGTTGCCATCTTTGAAGTTATCGCAATACTTGAAGATATCGGGATAATTCTTCATCGCATCAATCTGGGGAGTCAGGTTCCGGTTTGCCATATCACTGGTGCTGCCGCAGCCGGAGTAGATCCGGAAATCCGTGGGCTTATAGCCGGTCTGGGTGAAGGTTTCCGCAAGGTATTTGGCCGCTCCTGCACCTTGGAACTGTCCTGCAATCCAGCTGTCGCCGCTGATCGGGATGTAGCAGCCGATCTGATCAATGCAGTGATCGAAGACCGCCCACGTTGTGACGCCGCCCAGTGAGAACCCGCCGAAAGCGCGATGCCATTTGGAAGCATGAATTCCTTCCGCAGTGACATCCTTTGCGTAGGTGTGATACTGCTTCTCCACTGCGGGAATCAGGTCCTTGACGAGTTCAGAGTGAAAATCAAGGGCGTCTACGTTGCCGAGGGTGGGCGTAACAACGATGAGAGGCTTGATATCTCCCTTGGCAATCATGTTGTCGAAGGTATTTTTAAGCGGAGTATTCTGCCCCTCTCCACGGAAGAATGTCGATTCATTTCCACCTGCGCCATGCATCAGATACAGGATGTTGTATTGCGTTTTGGTGTCTTTTTCATCATACCCATAGGGAAGATAGACAAGACAGGTCTTTTCAAACTCTGCACTGCCGGCGGTCCGATTATCACGCGTCTTATACTTGAAGGACACGATCTTGCCGGCTTTCTCGTTGGGTCTGGTATACTCCTGCGGCATATCCTTGAACTTATTGTCCGGGAACTCAGTCCGGGTGGAGGCAAGGGATTCCATTTTTTCGCGCTTTTCAGCCTTCACTTCCCTTGGCTGGCCGCCGCCCATCCCGCCCATACGGGGCATTCCGCCCTGACCACCGCCAAAGCCGCCCATACGGGGCATTCCGCCCTGACCACCGCCAAAGCCGCCCATGCCGCCTTGACCCTGACGACGCTGACCTTGACCGCCTTGACCGGCAGGACCAGCAGGACCTTGGCCGCCCTGACCGCCGGGCATCATGCCGCCGGGCATTCCGCCCATGCCGCCAAAGCCACCCATGCCGCCGGGAGCAGCACCAGCACCGGGACCGCCCGCGGCACCGCCGCCGAAGCCGCCCATGCCACCAAAGCCACCCATGCCACCAAAGCCACCCATGCCGCCGGGAGCAGCACCAGGAGCACCACCGGCAGCACCACCGCCGAATCCGCCCATGCCGGGACCGCCCGCAGCACCGCCGCCGAAGCCGCCCATGCCACCGCCAAAGCCGCCCATGCCGCCGCCGAAGCCGCCCATGCCGCCGCCGAAGCCGCCCATTGCGGGGGCTCCGCCAGCAGGAGCGCCGCCAGCGGGTGCGCCACCAGCAGGAGCCTGTGCAGAGAGTGAAGTTGCGAGGAAGATGATCCCTGCAAGAATTGAGCAGGTCATCACGGTCGATTGCACATAACGATTCATGAGAACTCCATTGTTGAGGTTAAGAGGAAAAAAGGTTGATGAACATCTTTGTGTATGATGAACATACACCCGTATAAGCGAAAAAGCAAGCCGGAAGAGAATCTTTTTCTGGATTTCTTCCGGCCAGACACTGCCGTTTACTCGACGATCAGGAACTCGCCCTTCACGTTGCTCTTCAACCGCAAAAGAAACCAACTCCTCACCTCAGGTCTGCGGAAACATTCAAAGTCAGAGGCATTGAACTTGCCCCACGGACACAGTCCATGAAAAAGACCTCCTCAGCAAATCCGTAAATCCATCACAAAAAATAAAACCGACACTTGCAAATAAAACACGCGGGATGTATATTAGACTTAGGTGAAATCAAGGAATTCCTGCCGGAAAACCTGCCTGATCATCCGGCTGATGCGTCCGGGCTTTCGCCTGCTGTTTCCGAGTTTGAAATGATGTTCCAACCGAATCGTCGCCTCACGAGGCTTTTATTTTCAACCCTTTCGTTACAGGAAAACCGAGTATGAAATTCTCCGCCTTCTGTTTCGTTCTCGCGGCTGCATTTGCAGCTGTAACCGTTTCATCCTTTGCTGCCGATCCCGCAGCCGAGCTTGCCAATGCTCCTGTCCGTTTCCGTCCGAACATGACGCCGGCCGACCAGCCCATGCCGGAGGGGTTCGTTCCGTCCGATACCAACGTGTTTTGTGCGCAGTATCCGGCTGTGAATGTCAAGACGAAAGAGGCGATTTTCAAGCTGAACGCGCCCGGTGCCCGTTCCGTCACGCTGAACATGTGCGGGACGCGTTACAATCTCGAGCGCGGTGCGGACGGGCTGTGGCAGGTGAAGACGAAACCGCTCATTGTCGGGTTCCATTACTACAAGTTCAATGTGGACG
>Ga0310786_10009620_pt1 | contig 12240 bp, 5 predicted proteins | sample AusTroGonzalo_MG_FD_203881 | JGI IMG/M metagenome (GOLD analysis project Ga0310786, IMG submission 203881) | Bovine rumen microbial communities from tropical cattle in Woodstock, Queensland, Australia - Gonzalo_03 (v2) (version 2) | ecosystem: Host-associated > Mammals > Digestive system >...
CAGAGGCAGACCAAAACGGGTGATGGTCGAATAGGGAATACCAGATTCTCCAAGACCCGGGTCATCCTCATCTCCAGGGGTGAACAGCTTGTAAGTGATTAACTTTCCGTCATTTTCCAAACCATTGTCGGCCATAAAGACCCATATTTGGAGAGACGTGATTTTTAATTCTTCGATAAGCGGACTCACGTTACCTGTTTCTGCGCGGGTCAGGGTGGCGCTGGGGATATAAAGGGAAACCATCAACTGGGGATCGACGGGTTCCATATAGATCTCGGCCCTTTTACATGAAACGGGGAACAGTACAAGAAGTACCGTCAATAGAATGATATGCTTAATCCTATTCATCCGTTTCGGCAGTTAAAAATCCAAAACCAGCGACTGGGGGGTAAGCTGATCCCATTTCATCTCGGCCACCACGCCAATCTCCAGCTGCGGAGAACGAAGGTCGGGAACCGTATTGTAGGCATTTGCCAAACCCGTAACCTTAACACTTATGACGGTTTTATGGTCCCTGCTGAAGACACTCCTGAAAGTCTCTGTCGAGGATTGAGGCCGGACTCCATCGGAAGGGTCCAGCACGCCGGCCAGGTAAAACTTACTCCACGGGAGGATGTCTCCCTGCTGTCCGCGACGGATAAGACCGGTGGTATTCTTGAATTCCAGAGCAAAATGGACAGGAGCCTCATCGACCGTCTGCAGGACAAGCGTCTGTACAGAATTAGCGGTGCTTCCGATTTTCATGCCGCTGACCACATTGTCATAGATAAACCGTCCCTGGCTTTGCCCGGAAGGAAGGAACCTGAAATCCACATCCCTCTGATCCCCTATTATGATACCCGTAAGAGGACATCCGTCCACAACATTCATAGCATCACCGCCAGGTGTTGTCAGTTTCCACTCCACCATTCCCACACCATATTGCAAAGGGTCTTCAATGGCAACGGCCTGAGTAAAGGAAGTGACCTCCGGTCCATCGTTATAGTATCCGAGGATCTTTTCCCAGTTCTCAATACTCTCTATGTATTGCTTATGGGCAGTATCCTCATTCGAGGTCTTGATGGAACTATTGGCGTAATACCAGAGGCTCGGCGGATAACAGTAACTTGTGGGGTTCACCAAAGCAATGTTAACGCTATTGATAAGCCGGACATACTTTTTCCCATTCCACCAGAATCCCACGGCGCCCTCGGGAATGCCATAGGAGTACGGGAAATTGGCCCCCGCCGCCGTAAGAGACGTGGAAAAAGAACTGAGTGCTGTACTTACCTGGCCTATCTCTTTGACAAGCTCGACACTCTCAAAAGGAATACGGATCAAGGCGCCCATGATTTCATTTCTGAGATAGTCCAAACTAGGGTAAGAACAGGCCAGGACCTGATTCTCCCGCTTGACTGCATCAAAAATGCTCACAATGGATGAATACTTTGACTCTTTCATGAGAGTCATGGCGACATTCAACTTATCTAAAAGCGAATCGACTGTAGCCTCTACCTCAGCATATTCACCCGTGGCAAGGATGGGTTCCAGACGGAAGGAGATATCATCCGATCCGGAAGGGTTTGTCAAACCTTCCGGAATTAACACTCCGTAGTTATGTTTGCTGTCCTTGGTGGCGATATCCACCTTTTCCGGTGTTCTGCCATAAGTAAGGACGCGGTTCATCTTAGTGGGAATAAACGCGCTACTGATTAGATGAGAATTGTTGTTGGGAACCAGCCCGGATTCATTGATACCCACGGAACCCAGGACAACGTTCTGACTTCCAAGGCGCACCGCGCCAGGTCCAACCTCCGTATCGGATCCCGTGGCAAAGGGTATGACATACAATTCCTGTATCCCACGAAAATCTCCCTCGTTGGGTAGCGTGATGTCTGTTGACATCTTGGTAGCCTCTCCTTGTCCCGGCATGACATTTTTGATGGACATGGCCAGGGACAAGGGACGCACACCGCTTGTCTCCTCTGTGCCAAGACGAGCACACGAAGCCAATGCCCACACAACAAGCATGGACAGGCAGGCTACGCGGCAGAAAGTAAATCTTGGCGACATAGGGAATGGGAAACTGCTACAGATCTACAGCATAGCTCAGACCCGGCGTCCACTGAAGGTCTACAGAGAGGCCCAGGGACATCTGGGAAGCACGGAGGTCCGGAACAGAATAATAAGCCTTCTGCAAGGATTCCTGATTAATCCGGAAGACAACCGTGGTCATGAAGTCCTGCATGAAAACACGGGCAATCTTTCGGGATGCACCCTGGGCATCTACCGGCGGAATCTGATGGTCGGTCGGCCAGGTCAGGTTTCCGATTTGCTCCGCCGAAGGCCTATCAAGTTTGGCAACCAGATAGAAGACACCACCATGGGGAATGAGATTGTCACGTCCCCAGAAAGCTTCCCCTCCATTAACGAATTCCAATGCTATATAAACTTCACGCTGGGCTTCGATAGGATCCGCCGAAGAATCATAATTGTCATAAACCAAGGTGTAATTGGGAGTCAGATCGGGAGTAGGGACCTTATTGCTGGGCAGGGAATGATCGTAAATTACACCGTCAAACAGGGAAAGGTTACCTAAATTCTCGTGCTCTTCACCTGAAGTATAATACCGGGTAAACTGCCAGTTCATCCGAGGATTGACGCCACCCACAAGGATGCCGCGTAACTGAAGTTGGGCACTGCTGACATTGATTAACTTGTTCTCCTCATGAGGGTTCGTTAAAGCGTAACGGTTATCCTCCAGCTGAGTTACACCCTCCTTGTAAACAACGGATGATTTCAACATGGCAACACCATAGTTGATGCTGTTGACAACCGCAACGCCGCGGGTTGAAGAAGTCACTTTGCCAGGGAAAGTCCAATCAGTCCAGTTTGTTTCCGTATTCCAGGGAGCCACGCCATCCGGATAAGAATCAGTAGTCACTTCGGTATCGGTGGTCCTGATAGAACTGTTCACATAATACATAAGCTCGGCCGGGTAAATATACTTTCTAGGTTCAAACTCGGTCATCGTGGGATTCACCAACGGCTTGTTGGGGTGATAGTAAAAGAACTCGTCTCTGGGATATGTGCCGCCACCAGGCTTTGAGGTTCCGTAAACATGGAATCCCAGCTGAGCGGCGCCTTCCGGAACGCCAAAGTCCTGGAAAGGATATCCGTTCAAATCCAGAGCGCCTTCATATTGTTCAGCCCATTCTTCAGCCGTAACAACGTTGTACTGCAACAACAATTGTTTAATCTTCTGAACAGAGAAATAATCACCCGTCTTACCGTCAAAATACAAGAGGGCCCTATCCAAGATAACTTCGGCCAAACGCTTTGCATTGGTTTCAATGTCCGTGGTAGGTGTAGTCTCAGAGGCGGCCGTGATAACTTTATACATGTCAATTACCATTGTCTTGACAGCAGCAGAAGAACCGGCACGGTACTCTCCATTGGGCCGACCGGCCGAAACGTCAGACGGCCGAATATAAGTAAAAAGATAATAACACTTACCAAGAATTTCCTCAAGCCCTTCGAGCGGTCTTCCCAAAATGACACCTGCCGTAACATTAGCTTCGGTATTTGCATAACGGGTGGATTCGGGATATTTGTCAATCTCGTACTGGTGACCCAATTGAGCCCATGTAATGGCAGGAAGGCTACCATCCTTCAAAACTCCACAAGCCAGGATATCATTGATAACGGCTATCATCAGACGGGCGGTTGCATCATAGGCATCCACATTGGTCTCGTTCAGGATTTTCTTGGCCGCGAACTTCGTATCGGCAGGAGTACCGCTTAGATAGGCCGTGGTGACACCGTAATCGGAATCTTTCAATCCGCTTGCTTTAATCGCCTTGCCATAGAAAAGAACAGCATCCGATCCTATGGGAAGGGACAATTGCAGTACTCGCTTTGAGGACAAGGTTTCATTATCCCCGCCTGTTTTGTTATTCTCTCCAGTATTGTCAAGACCGTCATCGGCAATGAGCATATCAAGATCGAATTCTTTTTCACATGCCGAAATAGTATCCGTCACAAAAGGAGTTCCGGTAATTCCCGTTTTGTAAACATAAAGTTTGGCATTGTCAATACCACGGAAATTGCCGTTCTTTTGCACGACGGAAGCCGTCATCTTGGTGGTAGGGGCAGAAGCTACATTCAGTACAAACTGAGTGGTCACTTCTTTGACTCCAGAATCTTCCGAGCCCACGCCCTGTTGCTCTCTTTGGCAAGCAACGGCTGCGAGTACGATGGCACCCGCAAAAACCAGTTTAAAAAGATTCTTCATACTTTTCATTATTTTATAATTATTAATTATCCATTAAAAATCTACCTCCCAGGAAGCGCCATTGTTCCAGTCCAGCGTAACCACGGCCCCAACCCATGGGGCACGGGGATTAACGGCACCGTCATCGGTCACCGTACACTTGATAATCTTCAACTGGCCCGGAAGGACGGGTACCTTGACTCCAAGAATGGTTTCCGTAATGCTCCCATCCGGCAAAATCGTATAAATGACATAGCGCCAGATGCTCTCACTGGCAACATCCGTCACAAAACCGTCCGTGTTGATTATCTCCTTGGTCTCAGGGACATTTCTGGACGGCAAGGTGACCGCCGCATAGCACAAGGGCTCACCGGGAGTATTCCCCACCGGCACTTTGTCGGCACGCACCACTGGCGTGTAGGAATAATGGAAGGTGCTGTCGGCCAGGGAGAAGCCTGTCGCAAAACCGCTGGCAAACACCTTCATACCCCGGATATGGCTACCCAGAGTGTCCAGCACCAGCGCGTGCGCGCAACTGGTGGTATACAGCTTTACGTCAAACTGCTGGTCCTCCCCTTCCTTAATATCCATCGGAAGGCGGGCCGTGAACACACCTCGCTTATAGGTGTCAATCGTATCCTGCACAACCTGCTGAAGAACAGCCGTATGGCATTTCTCATCTTGCAGAAGCTGCAATTGAGGCGTTTCAGAAACATTCGCTACCGCCAGATGCATATACTCCCTCACGGGGATGTACAAGGAATAACTGGACTGGGTGGCGTTCATAATATGGCTCTCATGGTGAAGACGCAAAGAGTCTCCATATACATCGTAGAATGACAGATCCACGTCGTGGGCGTAATCGGTGAATACGTCCTTTAGGTATGTTTCAAGGGCCGATGCTACCTCTATATCGGTCCCCATGCTCAACTGGGTCTTCAACTCCGTGGTCATATTGGTGACCAGTCTGAGCTCATAGTTAATGTGGTAGTCGGTCTCGCAGTCACTCATATCCTCGGCCACCAGGCTGCAGGCGGAAAGGACTGGAAGCAGAAAAGCCAGAGCTATGTATTTTTTGTCCAACTTCATACTCTTACTGGTTCATCAATTCTTTCCATGCCTCGTATTCCTTGCGGGCGGGGCCATAGGTCTCTATTCCTTTCAGGTTCTGAACCGCTGCCGATGAACCCTCGGCTGCCGCTTTCTCCAGCAGCGCGATGGCCTCTTTCTCGGCCGATTCATCCTTGTTGTCCAGCGCCACAAAATATAGGGCGATTCCGTAAGCATTGGCCGCTTCGGGATCCTGGCTCACCAGGGACAGCAGCGACGCATCGGCCTTAATCTCTTTCACCGCCTTGTGATATTTTCTTGCCTGCAGGAGGTCATAGACGGGGCCATTGAGCTTTTCGGCCGAAGGGTCGGGCTTATTTCCGTAATACACACGTATGTAGCCGGCATTGCGCTGGCTGCCCAGGAGGAGCTGCGACACCTTGGCATACAGGGCCGCATCGGAACGGATCATCCGCTCGCGGGCATCGGCATCCTGCTGACTATCCAGGATACCCTGAAGTTTCCGGAGTTCTGCATCTGTAAAGCCTTCCGGGGAAGCCTCCACCTGCTCCCTGAACCAGTCCCAGGCCTCGCCTTTGCCAACCACCTCGAAACTGCGGGGACCAATGCCCGTGCGTCTGCGCAGTTCTGCGGCAAGGGCGCGGGCACGGCGCATGCTAAGCGTATCGTTCTTCACCTGTGCGCCTTCAATGGAAGAAAGGCCCACGATGGTGACCAGGATTTCGTCGGTACTGGGGTCGTCACGGAGAGATTCTACCGCACGCTGGACACGGTCCAGGACCTGCGAATTGTTTTCCAGATCCTGCCGCAGAACGTCTTCACTCGTACGGAATTGCACATACAGCAGGCTGTCTTTTGCACTTTGCGTGCGATATTCTATGGGACGGTATTGACTGATGGGAAGGACCCAGGGTTGCTCCTTTGTCAGCCGGTCACCCTCGCTCACGGGGCCCTTCACCGGTTGGAGGTTCACCACGAACGCCACGGGAGGGGTCATCACTTTCAGGGTGACGGTATCGGCCGGACCAGAATGGCGGCGAGCCAGACGGCGGCGATTGGACTCATCCCTCGATACCGGGTTATAGGCTATGTTCAAACCAACCTTGGGAACCACGCCCACCTTCCGCTCATCGCCCAGCTTGGTTCCGCAATGGGCACAGGCATATCGGCTATACGCCGCCATACCCACGGCAGCACCCGCTTCCAGCTCTATGCGCCAATGCTGCCACGGCCACCAGGCCCAGCCTGCAAACAGGCCGCCGGCCCAGTAGGAGCCCTGAAGACGGGATTCCTCAACATCCGGATACATGTGGAAAGGCGTGGGGACTTTGCCCACGTTGAAATAGGTGCCGACGGCATCGGCCCCTATGAAAGCGCCCTGATAGATTTGCTTGAAATAGTAGCGGACTTCCGGGGCTACCAGGAAGTTGCGCCAATGGGTGGGATTCTCCTTGTCCCAGTCCCAGGCCAGCCAGCGGGGCCAGCTCTTGATACCGGCATTGGCACCCACAGACCAGTGGTCGCTTACAGAAAATTCCAGGCCGATGTTGGGTTCCGATACGGCGTCCCACAGCAGGTTGGTACGCACGGAAAACTCCTGCGCCTTGGCATCAAAACACAAAGATCCTACCGTCAGCACAAGGGAAGACAGAAGAAACAACCGTATAATTTGAATCATTCTATTCATGGAAATGTAAAGTTACGGCTTTAATATGAAACATAAGACGCAAAAAAGAAACACGCCCAGTGTCGATTTGTTTCAAAAAAGATAATAAAAGCTCAAAACTGAATGTTTGAGCTTTTTTTGAAACACGAACCCTTTTTTCCCAGAAAACACAATCCCGGAAATTACCTATTATTTAAAGGTCTTAATTACGACACCAGTGATAAGAGTAGGGTGGTCAGCAGGGGCTTTAAGATGAATGGAAAGTTCGCTCGCGAAAGCCGCATTCGGCGACGGGAGCATCCAGATGCATTGATAGTTGTTGCCCGGATACTTCTCGAACGTTCCAACGGGTTCTGATGTGGTATATTCCATGTCCGGGAACAATGGTTCCCCACCACCTAAAATGCCTTTGCTCCCGATGTTGAACTGGACATAGAAGAACTTATACGTGTCCGGTTTTGAATTGGTGAACGTAATGGTACCTGTCTCGCCCGCATCCAGCCAGACGCCTTCTTTATCCACCACATGGAAAGCATCAGAGAACGTCGCCGTGCTCGTATGGCTTGTCGGGTTAGCAGTATCCATGTTGACAGTATAGGTAAGAGTATCACCTTTCACATTTTTGGTACTAAAAGAGGGGGGTGTCGAAGACGAATTAGGATTTGTGAAGATGTTTCCACTGAAACGATCGGCGTGAGCCGGCACCTCGAGGTATCCCGGGGAAGAAAGCGTGAATGATATCTCCTGGTACAAATCTTTTTTGGCGGTCCTGAATGTTAATTCGTGGTAATTGGGCTCGGCCGTCGGATCTTCCGATTCCTCCGGTTGCCAAGGGAATGACGCTGGGGTATGCTTGTTCAGCCCGACCAGATTCAACAAAGTGATTTCGGGGTTCAGTGCTTCCGGATCGTCAAAATAGCCGAAGAGGACATTTTTATCCTTTTCCATATTAACGCAGCCTCTCACAACGTTCGACCAACCGCTACTAATCATTTTAGTCGCATGTCCGTCAAAGAAACCAATGTCATGGAAAAGGGTAAAATGATGTGTCCTGAGCGTCTTGGACTCATAGTCCTCTGCTTCCAGTCTCAAGTACACCTCTCCGTCAGGATAACTGGTACGGAAAGGAAGCTGAACGTCCGAATCGGTCGGTGTGAAGCGATATCCATTGTCGGTGAACTGGGTGAATCCCTCCGGCAAGGCAAGGCCTTCACGCGCCTCTGGAATCATTCCTTCGACAAATAGTTCCACTTCCGGCAACTCATTATTGTCTCCCCGGGCCACCTCAAAGTCAAGAGTCAACTCCTGTCCGGCCAGGTTCTGCTTGATTGGCTCAAGAAAATGCAGGTCATAGAAGGACTTGTCGGAGTAGTTTCCCAGACGCGTACTGGTGTCATAGAAATAGAGACTATTGGAGACGTAGATATCCGTGGAACTAACGTCCCGGTTGGTGATGAAATGGCAGGTAATGCGACGCCAGACGCGGTCGGATTCATCCAGTTTCGCCGGTAGATTTCGGTATTCGTCCCAGTTCAGGGACTTGATGAAATGGAAGGAATTCTTGCCGCTACCGGAGAGGGATGTACTAGACTCTACCGGCAAATTGTCATTGTCCGGCGAAAGCGTCATCGCTTCGGGCTCAATCAAAAATTGGAGCGGGAACATGGATTCTGCCAATCCGTCCGGAATATCGATATATATGGATACGCGAGTCCCTTTCTCGGATTTAATCCGGCGTTCGGAACAACTCACATGCATTTCCTGAATATTCTGAATGGTGATGACAATATCGCGGTAGATGGATTCATCACCGCTGGTGCCGGTAACGCGCACGGTCTGGCTGCGGATAGTGTTAGACGGGCCACTGGTGTTAAAGCGGATCTTCCTGAATCCGTTAGCATCCGGAACAGCATCTATCTCACATTGTTCAATGACAGGGTCAATATAGCTGTTCTTCATAGGGAGCACATCCACTGTCACCGAACCCGAAGACGTATCCCACCCATCGATAGAGATATCGTTATCGAAATACACACTGAGTTCCTCGTTATTCTGCTGTTTACTGGTGAAAGTCTTAGCCATCCACGGTTGGATGGCCAGACGGCGACGTCCATCCGAGATATCGGGAAGGTGGCGGGCGTTGATATCGGCCGAAACATCTGCGCTACCGGCCGATGCAGCGGCAGCTTCCGGAGTCGCATGCCCGAAAGAGAGGATGCTGTGGATGAGAATGCGGTACTGGAAATTACGGAAGACAGGATAATACTTGTGATCCGTCATCAAGTCTACCTTATAGAAGCATTTCTTTCCATAATTAGGATCAGCATGGTCCTCCGGCAAATATTCTCCGTAAATGAGCAGGAAGGTGGGGGGGAGCTGTTCGGAAGGAACCGGGCGTTCATAAAGATAGACGGCTCCCTTGGCATGGACAGGCGCCACACCGTTTCTCCATCCATTCTTCAGCGTATCTGGATCACCGTGGACGTCCTCCTCTTTGTCCCAAAACTTGAAGTCGTCAATACTGGGGATGGATTCATCAATGTCCGTATTCGGTGGCAAGTTGGCAGGATAACCCAAATCGACAATATCCTGGTATGTCTTCCTCTGATAATTCTCAATAAAACCGCCGGTCGCAGAACTGTGCGGCGCTATTGTGCCACGGTCCGGAACATGGACTACGGCATAGCTGATGGGCCTAAAGTAAGGGTTGTTTTCGTTGTAAGTATCGGCCTGGACTATAATCTTTGCCCAGTTACGCACCAACGCGATTTGCTTGAACTGATTCTGGGTTGCTTCCGCAATCACGTACCCCTCACCATTGGTAATCTTATTCCCGAAAGCATCGATGTAATCGCCCACCTCAACATAAACACCATATTCATCCTCATAGGCCGATTCACTTTGCCTGGCATGGATGCCGTCAATCTTCAACATCTGCCAATAAGCACGCTCACCACTGAAAGACAGCACCGAAGGCAAGACGGCATCGGCATAGCCGAAGGAAATCGTCGACTGCACGTTGCCCAGGAAGTGGATGATACGCTTGCTGTCGGTCAGGGTAAGCTTAGCCGTGAAACGGTAAAGCGGAACAGTGATTTTGACATCGGGATCATCGGGATGATCCTTCGGGGCGAAAAACTCGTAAGAGCCGGCCTCTCCACCGGGAGTAGCCTCCACATACTCTTTAAGATAACCCGAGCTGCCGAACACCGCAAGATACAGATTCGTCAGGGGCTGGTCTTCTCCAAGCGCCTGGGCCTTGGTGGGGGTGATTCCCTCGCCGGCTACGGTAAACGTGACGGTAACCTTCGCCCCCTCGGGGTAGGTGTTACCGTCCTTATCCGGCTCCTTCTCCGCTATGGGGTGTACACAAGAGCCGAAGGTCAGCATAAAAGCCCAAAGATATGCCCCAATCCGTTTCATCGTTCCTTATCTCCCCAATAAAAATGTGCCCGGTTCTCTTGCTGCTCGTCGCCCCAATACCATACATCATACACGCAGCGCGTCATGGCGTATGCTACGCTGATGTCATTCACACTGGTGCCGCTGAGCTGGATGGCTCCGTTGGCAGACCAGTATTTTCCGTTATCAGAAAACAGGCGGGCAAAGGCACCGTTGGCAGAAAGCTGAGCTATGAATTTAACCTCACCTCGGGTCGGAAGACGCCAGCGCCCGGCAGGGAATCCGTCCTCCTGATAGGAGGCACAGCGCCATTTCGCCTGCTGTTCGGTGAGGTCGCCAAACTCGGTACCGCCGCATTTGGTAGAAATGCGGAAACTGGGCGCCAGCATATTGGCAGTACGGGCCGATTTCTCGGCAGGATAGTACCACCTCAGACTGCGCGGCTCACTCTCACCAAGTGCGTCTGCTACTTTAAAGAAGTCCCGATAACTCGGATTCCAATCATCCGTCCTTGGATCTCCAATTACTAAATCGGATTCTTCCGGTAATACCGTGACATTAATTTTGAACATGTCACGACCGCCGCCGGTGTACCAAACTACACGCCAATGAAAATCTTCAGCATCAAAACCCTGTACAGCGTCATCGTCCGGATATTGGTTTTTGAAATAAGACATGTAGGTAGAAGTGATCGACGCATTATGTTCCGGGTATTCTTCCCATTTGTCCTGGGCATCCTTGCGTGCTTCGGCACGAACAATCTGTCGCCCGTCTACATAGACATAGCCCCAATGTTTAGAATAGTAGACACCATCCTTGCCATTTTTAAGGCCGGTATATATGAAGGTGGTATCGGAGTTAGGCAGGCTTGATATATAGATGGCAGGGGTCTGGATTAAGGTGATTGTCTTCTTGTAACGTTCGTCATCCAAATCCTTGTGAGCGATGGTGAAACTCACCGTAAACGGCGAGTAATCAAAATTTCGATCCGTGTAATCGTTGTTGATCTTATGGAAGAACTGGATAGCGGTTCCGATGTCGGTCAGCCAGTCTTCATTATTCTCATCCATAGCCTTGCGGTGAGCCTTGTCATAGTCCAGGTAGTATGTGTCCTTGGGATAAATGTCGTCGTCTGACGTCACTTTCCTAATCACGCCTCCACGCGCCCCCTCGTCCGGGGACTTTTCACCGTAATACGGGCAGGTGACGCGAATATCCTTAATTTCGACGGGATGACTGGAAGTGTAGCGGATGGTTGCCGTGTTGAGGTTGTGCAATTCGTAATGGTCCCGGTCCACGGAGAGGTAACGGGCGCTGCCAATCTCGGCCATGCGGTCAATCTCCCGGTTGACATTCTGCCAGGGTACGATATAGAAGGATCCCTCCAATGTAACCGCCGCATCATCGGTTTCGGCGCCCAGAAGACCCACATCAATGTCCATATGATACCAATTGTTGCGGACGAAATGACGGAGGTATTCCGGTCCCCGGTTGTCCAGCGGAATAAATATCTTATAATAACACTGTCTCTGCGTGGAACTGTATCCGCCCTCAGTAGTGCGATGCCAAGGGAGTTCCAATTTGAGATATGGTTCAGCAGAATAAGTATTCAACTTTGTTTCGCCGTCCTGCCAATGCTGAGGATAAAAATACATCGGGAACGTATTGAAATACTTCCCGGTTTTACTGACCAGAGGTTTGAGTTTATCCCCGTCATGTGAATCTCTGTACGCAAACTTCTTCTTGTTGTCGACATAAGAGAAATACTGGGGCGTAGTATCCTCTCCTCCAAGAGCCACCGTGTTAACGCCATTGACCAGATAAATAGCCATATCCTCCAGCATGGGCT
>Ga0310786_10009622_pt1 | contig 12238 bp, 13 predicted proteins | sample AusTroGonzalo_MG_FD_203881 | JGI IMG/M metagenome (GOLD analysis project Ga0310786, IMG submission 203881) | Bovine rumen microbial communities from tropical cattle in Woodstock, Queensland, Australia - Gonzalo_03 (v2) (version 2) | ecosystem: Host-associated > Mammals > Digestive system >...
TTACCAGCATCATCACAAATACTCCATCCGACAACAATATCATAAGAATTATTTTCGAACTGAATTCGACTTATTTCAGGTTTTACGGTCCAATATGGCAATGATTCAATCCACCATTTATCCGAATTATCCTTATTTTTTCCACTTTTAAAAATTTTATACTTTACTCCACTAGATGTTACAAGAAAAAAAGAATCATCACCAATCCACATAGTTCCTGAATTTTCAGAAACTATTTTTGCATGTCCCAAAGACCATCCTAAGCCAACCCAGCTTGTCGGAGCTATATCATTCTTATTCTGAACAACTTCGCTTACATTTCCAAAATAATTCAGTTCTACAGCTGCCGAAGCATTTCCAGATGATATGGTTACAAGTTTTCTGTTCAAAGAAGATGTTCCTGAAAATAGGTCAACACCCTCTTCCGCACCTGTAGAATATTTATTAAAGACTTGTCCTTGTTCTGCACTTTGTGCAAAAACAATTGTACAAGAACAATAGGCAATCACGCATACAAAAGAAACAAATTTAAACAAAGTTAACCTCACAAACTAAATAACTTTATATATAACAATAAACAAATTTATCGTAAACTGTTTTTTTCTCTTACATTTAATACAACACAACTCTATTAACATTTTTCATACAAATACATCATTTGTACATTTCATTTTACATTAAGAAAGACGGCGATGATATAATTTCACCTCCTATCAAAAAACAACAACTCCTTTTTTTTACTATCTTCAATCAAAAAGGAGATAACCCATGAAAAAAAATTTTCCCTTATTCAGTCTTTTGCTAACAGCATTATCTTCCTGTAGTGACAGTTCAACTAGTGCAACAGAAGTCAGCGAGCCTTCAAGTTCTTCAAAAATTGAAGCATCGAGTTCATCCATCGAATCCAGCTCTTCAAGCTCACTCAAAATATCATCAAGTGAACAACAGACTTCCTCAAGTTCATCAAACGCAAAGTCGGATTTACAGCCAACAAACTACAATCCCGACACAGGCCTTTTAACAGACGAACGCGATGGTAATGTATATAAGACCGTAAAAATAGGCAATCAAATTTGGATGGCTGAAAACCTAAATTTTGATATCAAAGATTATCCAAGCACCATCACAAGCAGAGATTTCTATGGAAACGACACCAGATACGAAAAAGAAGCCATTTGTCCCAAGAAAAGTACAGAAGACGATTGCGAAAAATACGGTAGGCTATACACGCAAAAAGGGTTCCTCCTATCACTCAATGACAAACGAGTATTTGGACATTTTCCTGCAGTACCAGACTCTATACAACCCTATCAAGGAATATGCCCAAGTGGTTGGCATGTGCCCAATTTTGACGAATGGCAGACTTTATTCAGCAATGTGTACTTGAACGAACTCGTCGCTACCGAAGATGGTGGAAACAATAAATCTGGATTCAACTCAAAAATCATCGGTTTTGCATTTAACAAAACAGAAGGTAATATTTATGAAAAAACGTTTGGCTATGACAGTACTTTAACAGTATACGCAACAGTTACCGAAGCCACAGCAAACGATATTGAAGGAATATGGCTTGAAGCAAATCATGCCCAAGTTCAGCTAGCAAGCAAAGAACTATTTTTCGCAGTCCGTTGTCTAATGAACTAGCCCTAACTATTCAACAAATCTTACAAAGACCGATGTATAATTCATTGATCCATATTTTTAGAATAACTTTTTCTAAATTTATCCTAAGCCTTAAAGATACCACATTGAAAAAAGTTTTTCTACTTCTTTTATCCATCAGTCTCTTCCTCCTCACCTCCTGCCTCCAGGACGATGATTCGGAGAGTCGCATTCCTGTTCGCTACACAGTTATCGTCACGGACAAGATTACGGGCAAGGCTGTAGAAAAAGCCAAGGTCGAACTGACAAACGAAGTCCAGTCGGCGCAATCACTTTCAACAAACTCCAGCGGAACGGTTATTTTTCCATCCGAAGAAAGTTACGTCAACCAGATCGTAGTCACCAAGGATGGTTACTTCCCTAAGGACACTGTCGATGTCATCAGCAATCCAGATACAGCTTTAAGCGTGATTTTGCGATCCATCAGCATATTCCTTGTCCCGACAGACACAGCTTCGGTTGATTCGACAAAAAAGTAACATGTCTTTCGAGCTTAAAAATCCGCCTCCACAAGCGGCCTTGCGTTTTTTACCGCAAGAGCTGATGGTCCGCTACTCCGTCATTCCGGTCGATTACAGCGAAGAAACCAAGCGCCTAACGGTCGCCATGGCCGATGTCGACGATTACGACTTGATTAACGATATCCAGGTCGCGGCGGGCGTTTATGTGAATCCGGTCAAGGCGGATGAAGATAAAGTCATCCAGTGGATTAGCGCATTTGCAGAGCATGCCGTTCCTGCTTTCGGCATGACTGCCGCCGGGAACAAGGCAAACTCCCCCGCTATCCGCATGGTGAACGAGATTATTTCGGAGGCCATGCACACGGGCGTTTCCGATATTCACTTTGAGCCAGGTGAAAAATCGTTCCTCGTTCGATTCCGCAAGGATGGTGTGCTAAAGATTGCAAGAAAGCTCCCCTTGCGCGCCATATCAGAAATCACGTCGCGAATCAAGATCATGGCGAGCATCGATATTGCCGAAAAGCGCCGACCTCAAGATGGCCGTATTCATTTCGACGATGGCACCAAGGCTGTCGACATCCGCGTTTCGGCGTTGCCAACGGATTACGGGCAAAAGATGGTGTTGCGTCTTTTGGACAAGGGAACGATCATCCACAAGCTGGATTCTTTGGGCATGACACAGGCCCAAATTGACCTTTGCGAAAAAGAAATTCATAAGCCATACGGCATGTTCTTGATTACAGGCCCGACGGGTAGCGGCAAGACAACAACGCTCTACACGCTATTGCAGATGATTCGAAGCCCAGAGCTGAACATTTCGACAATCGAAGAACCGATTGAATACAAGCTAGATGGTATCACGCAAACAGCCGTAAACGCAAAAATTGACTTGACATTTGCCGCGGCATTGCGCACACTCCTCCGCCAAGACCCGGATGTGATCATGGTTGGCGAAATTCGCGATAGCGAAACGGCAGAACTGGCCATACGCGCAGCTCTCACGGGCCACCTGGTTTTCAGCACGCTCCATACAAACGACGCTCCGTCTGCAATCGTGCGCCTTATCGATATGGGTATCGAGCCGTTCCTTGTGGCTTCGGCAGTGAACTTCATCATGGCTCAAAGGCTTGTCCGTAAAGTTTGCCCCAAATGCGGAGGAAAAGATCCGAACTGTCTCACTTGCGGCGGAAGCGGTTACAAGGGACGCGTTGGCATTTTCGAAATGATGCCCATGACAGAGACTATCCGAGAGATGGTCCACAAGGGAACATCTAACGCAGAGCTCCGCCGGGCAGCCATTGCCGAAGGGATGAAGACTCTTGCCATGGATGGTGCTGATAAAGTTGCGCTAGGATTCACTACAGAATCTGAAATTGCCGCAGAGGCAATGATTTAGCAAAATGGGCGCGGCAAGCTACAAGCGTGGATTTACACTCCCCCTCACCATAGCCATTCTTGTCATCATCGGGTTTCTTATTTCGTCGTTTTACACTATGGTCAAAAACGAACGGATTGAATCCTCCCGCAGATATACCGATGCACAAGCGACACTAGAATTGGAGAGCGGCGTCAATTACGCATTTTTTCGCATGCAAGCCGAGCACAAGCCTTGGCGCACCGATAGTTTGCAACATACAAGCAAAGATGGCAACATCCGTTTTTCACTTTCACAAGTACAAGACGGTGCATTCGCCTCGCTTAACGTATTCAATCACGATTCATCACGCCATTTTACGGCACACACAGGATTCATCCCGACAAAGCGCCCTGCATTGACTTTGCTCGCATCACAGGCCAACATTAGCCTCGTCGGAAACGCACGTATTGAAGGCGGCACAGCGCTCATGAGCGGCACAGTTTCGTACAGCAGCCATTACAAGATGCGTGCGGAAAAAGATGCATTTTACGATACAGTCTATGTCGGCGATACTCTCCCCTATTTTGACACACTGAAATTTTACCCAGAAATCAGCCGCAAGCAATTTACAGATAAGTTCCAAAAGGATCGTTGCGTTTTTGATGGAACAGATGTGATACCGGAAGAACTCAGCTGCCGCGTAGTCACGATGCAGGGGGACAGCCGCTGCAACCGTTGCAAGATTATCGCAGACAAAATCTTTTTACGAGAGAGGGCCGCATCCACAAAGGCAACAATCATTGCACGAACAATTTCAATAAAAGACAGCGTATTGCTTTCGGGAACATTTTTCGCGCAGGATTCACTGGAAGTATCCGTAAAGCGCAAGCAAGAAAGCACTATCAACTTGGCCGTTCAAGGGCGCAAAAACAGCGAAACGGATTATACAGGAATCATCATCATCTCCGACTTAAAAGCCGACAAAGCGCTTGTCTTGTTTATGGGCGACAACTGGGACGAGACCACGAAAGGCATTCCTGTAAACATCACCGAAAACGTTGACATCAAGGGATCCGTCATTTCAAGAGGGATGGTCGATTTTCGCGGTAAACTGACAGGGCAAATGATTGCATACTATATCGGTTTTTACGAAGGCGAAACTCTATGGAGAGGATTCTTTAGGAACGGACAAATTAAGGGCGACACAACAGTTCACACATTCCTTCCCGATATCATCTATCTTGGCGGCGAGGCAAGCTATGAGAATTAAGCGATCAAAAATCGGGAGCACACTCGTCGAAGTGCTTGTCAGCATAGCCATTCTCACATCCACCGGTGTTCTTGTTGTCGGCCATTTATTCCGAAGCCCAATATCGAACAAGGCATGGACAGACAATTACGGGCAAGAATTAAGCAAGATTATTTTATTAACAACACCGATAGCAAGCGACACCATCGTTACACACGCCGATGCGAACGGAATCCAGTGGGAAACCGTCGTAAAAGTACAAAAAGACAACGAAGAAATATGCTACAGCGCAGTTTCGGTCCGACACAAATCGGACTCAACACGCACGCTCCACTACTGCAAATACGGAGCTAGCAAATGAAACGTTTAATCAAAAGCGGTTTTACACTCATTGAACTTGTAGTAACCCTCGCCATTTCAGGCGTATTTTTTACCATGGCCATGAACCTGTACAGCACCGTGAACAGGGCCTTTATCACCGACAAGGAATATAATGAACTTTACTTTGAATACAATGTTCTAAAAGCAAAAACTGTACGTTTTTTGCAGGAACATCCCGACTTTTGCGAGCGCCCAGACAAATATCAATTCGAATACAAATTGCCGCTGACCCCGTTACAATGCAAGGCAATAGACAAAAAACGCTATCTCGTGTATTTCCAGGGATACATGGATTCGAGCAAACACGCCCTTGTGGGCTTCAGCACCATCATCGGGGAATAAAAAGCTCAGCAACCTTTATTTCTTCTCTTGCGGAACTAGCCTGTCAACAATTCTAAACAAATCGTTGTAAATTTCGAGGAAGTCTTCGATCCAAATCGGGTCGTGTTCACCCACGATGTGGAACGTTTCTTCGAGCGTGTGGAGCGAGTTGTACAAGCCCACCATGGAACTGGTCGGTTGTACGTATCCACCACTATAGACAGACGAAGCGACTACGCGAGCACGGTAACTGCGGCGAAGGCGCGCAATCAATGCACTACGGAGCGCCAAAAGCTCATCATGCGCAACAAGGAATTCACCCTTCTGTATCCATTCTTCAACAACATTCAAGCGGCGATTGATGGACTCGCGTTCCGTCGAAGGCACAAGCATTTTCTTTGCCGAAAGCGTTGAGCGAATGCGCCCCACGATGTTGTTCAACAAATCCGCATTCCAGAAAATCATCGGAGGTTTTGAATCCCCCGTGTTTGTCACAAGAGCGAGTTCGTGGGCTTTAATCCAGCGTTCCAACTTTTGGGCAACAAGCTTTGCTTCGGGATAGCGGTCGACCGCCATATATTCCTGCGCACGTGTGCAAAGCGAATCCGCATAAACCATCCGCCAATGCGAAAGCCTGCCAGTCTTGCGAATAGCATCAATGCTAGCCTTGATTTCGGATAGTTTTTCGGTGAGCTCTTCCATTAGCGAGTCACCTCGACTTTTGCGGTTTCTTTTTCGCCGTTGTTCGACTGGAGCGGCGTTACACCGATTTCCACACGACGATTCAAGCGACGATGTTCTTCGCTATCGTTTGGATATTTGGGGCGATGTTCACCGAAGCCCGCAGCAAAGAGTCTATCGGGCGGGAAGCCCATCTTGATAAGCATCTTGACCACGTTCACGGCACGCTCTGCAGACAAATTCCAGTTGGTGTAAGTCTTGGATTTCACCGGAGTATCGTCAGTGAATCCACTCACCATGATGACATCCGTAGAATCGAGAGCATCCAAAAGTCCCTTGCTGATTCCGCGAATCACGCCCTCGCCTTCTTTTGTGAGGTCCGCGCCGTTGATCGGGAAAAGAAAACTCGCCTGGATCTGAATTTTTCCATCTTCGAGAGCGATGAGGCCCGCCTCGATGGAAGTCTGCAAGCTCTTGGACAAAAGCGCATTGCGTTCAGCCGCAATTTTGCGCATCTGTTCTTGGCAAGAAAGCACTTCTTCTTCGGTACGCGTCAAGTCTTCCGCTTTTTGTTCCTTGAGGGTCGCCATGGCCACAAACGCAAGGATAAAGAGCGAAACGAGGGCAACGCCCAAGTCCGTGTACGCCATCCATGGATTGCTATTTTCGTCTCTATTGCGACGCATGATTAACCTTCAGCTTTTGGTTGAGCGGGGATTGCAGAACGCTGCGTCTGTTCAAGCACTTCGAGCAAGATTTCCTGAGTCTTGACCGCATTTTCCATGAGCACTTCGCTGGCGCGTTCGTGGAAGGCTTCGAGAGACTGGTTGAGATGTTCAACAAAGTTGTCTTCTTCTTCGTGTTCTGCGGTATCGCCCGAGAGCTTTTCGAGAATCGTTTCGAGGCCGCTACGCAGCATTTCGAGGTTTGCACTGAGTTCGGACTGGTTCACGCGCATAAGTTCTGCGGTTTCCACGATGTTTCCGCCAAGAGCGTCCGTGGCTTCCTTTTCCTTGACCACGCGATTGTCGATGCTTTCGGTGAGCGCCTTTTGAGCTTCGAGAAGCACGCTTGATGTTTCGGAAAGTTTTTGGAATGCGCCAAGAATGTCGGAGGAAAGGGCTCCGAGCTTTTCGGAAACGTTCTGGGAGAGTTCTGCAGAACCGGCCTGAGCCTTTTCAGCAACCTGGAGAGCCACGTTCTTGAGCGTTTCGAGGCCTTCGCGCTGGGAATCCACGTTAGCAGTCGTCTTGTCTTCGAGGCGCTGCATAAAGCTAGCCCACTGTTCGCCCGACTGCTTGACCTGTTCGGCAACGGAATCACCAATATTCTTGGAAGCTTCGTCCATTGCATCCTTAGTGAGGTATGCCACATCCATGGTACCTTTCGCCACATCCTTAAGTCCATCCTTGACATCGGCGGCAACACTATCGAGCCCCGCCTTGACGTCAGAAGCCACACCATCGAGCGAGCTCTTGACGCCGGCAGAAAGGCCATCAAGGCTTGCATTCAATGAAGTAGAAATGCCGTTCAGTTTTTCATCCAGTTTTGCAGGGATCGCTTCAACAGACTTCGAAAGAGCAACGATATTCTCATTAATCGGGTTGAATGCGTTCGTCACAGATGCGCCCACAAGTTCGCCAAACTTCTGAGAAGATTCATTCATGTTGGCAACAGCACCTGCAAGAGATTCGTTCACCGTCTTAATCGAAGATGTCATTTCGGTAGAAACCTTTTGGACCGATTCCACAACATCCGAATTCAATTTCGAAGTCATGGCAGAGAGTTCTTCGCCCACCATGGAAACGACACCAGCCAAGCCTTCCTTGACCGAAGATGCAATCACGGACAAATTCTTTTCAACAGCATCAAACAGGCGTTCAAGTTCGTTCTTGTCTTCTTCAATTACACCTTCTTCGCTCACAGAATCCTGCATGTCAAGCGTAAAGGCATCGAGGTGAGCCATGAATTCATCGCGCTTGGAGCTAAGCACCGTGCGGCTTGCGCTCAAAATCAAAGCAGCGAATAAACCACAAAGGCTCGTACCGAAAATGCCCTTCATGTTCTGGAAAAGGACCTGAATTGTATCAAGCGTCCCCTGCGTAGTCGAATTATCAATGGCGCCACCCGCTGTCGCTACGGACTGCATAAGACCAAAGAATGTACCCATCAAGCCAAGCAAAATAACCGTCGAACCCACGCTACGGTTCAAAGGAATCGAAGAACCGGACGAAAGCACTTCAAAAGCAATCGGAGAATCAAGGCGAATGTTCTTTTTCAAGAGTCGCTTAGCCATTTCCAATCTCTTAGCGACAACGCCACTATCCAACTCCGGATAAACGTGTTCCTGTTCACAAGCGTCAATGATTTCGTTTTCTGCGATAATCTGCTTCATCTTGCGGATTGCAGAAAGCTGCTCGACCAAATAAACGGCCATAATGGCGATCATGATAATCCAACCGAATGCGGGGGCGCCAAAATAAAGAGCACCAGCAATAAGGGCTGCAAAACCCACCACCGTTAAAACAAGAATCGTATTGAATGCATTTTTCATTTTTTACCTACACATTCCGCGCTTGATAAGGAGCGACTGTTTCAAACAAGTTTAACTGACCGCGAGAAAAACCGCGAAGGAAAAGGGACCATTTACTCTGGTACCAATCAATAATTTGTGTTGTAAGACCTTGCGCATAATCGCAAAAGTCATCTGTAAAAGCAAGGAAGCTGTTTTCGTATGCGTAATGCGGGTTCCAGTAACGCCCCACATTTCGAGCACAAGACATCGCTGACGAGTAATAACGTACAGGACCTTTCGAGGAAAACGCCGATGCAAAGCGTTTTTTCGCAAGCGTGTTTAGCGATGTGCGAAGCGAAACGACCATTGCATTTTCTTTTTCGCGCAAGGAGGCTTCGAGGCACGGCAAGAGTTTGGACACAGGGTCCACAGCACTTTCAGAAAGCCAATACTTGCAAAGTTTTTCTTGCAACTGCATCACACGGCCATGCATACGAACAAACAACGGTTCAGCATCGCTCACCAACAAGTGAATCGTCGCCGAATAGAAGTTATTGATGTCCTGCTTGTTATTCTTGACCGTTAATGCCCAGCCCTTTTCTTCGTCATGGACCAAAAAATCACCGCCTTCGAGCAAAAGACGAAGCACTTCGTCCGTCGAGAAACGCTGGATCCACTTGGCGCGGAACTCGCTGTATAGTTTTTCGCAATCCTTGAAAATCTGCGGGAAACCGGATTCACAAAGTTTCCAGGCGGACTCGCTATACGAGATGAGCTCGGAACTGCCGACGTTTGCGGTTGGATTATTGAGCATGGCATCGAGATGTTCAAAGAGCGCAATAGACCATGTGACCATCATGGATTGAGAAAGCGTCGCCACAATAGCCGAGCGATTAGGACGCACGGCCAAGCGAACGCTTGCCCCAGTCATCTTACGGATTGCTCTACGAAAAGACTCTTCCACGACGACCTCTTAGAAACGCGCTTCAATATTGTGCCACACATTACGGCGTACACGCTTTTTGGAAAGCTTCAAGTCCGCGGCCTCACTACGGATATCGGATTCCTGATTGTTGCGAATCAAGTCCGTATCGCCATCGAGCGTACCACCAGTTTCAAGATAAAGACCGTAAACATTTTCGGAAATGCTTGAGCCATTCGAAACAACTCGACCAGCCCTCACGGATAATGCGTAACGATTATGCGCAAAAGTGCAACGCACTAAGGTTATATCGGAACTTTCATCAATCCAAAGGCCATAGTAGTTATTGAAGAAATTGACATTTTCAAGCGTACCACGAGAACGGAAAATCGTATTGCGGAAAGCATTCTCTACAGTCAAGTTCTTGATTTCAAAGGGGCGCGCATTCGACATGACGTGAAAACCGTTCCAGTTAGCCACAGAATCTGCACCGCTAAAGACAACAGGTTTATCGTTTGTCCCTGCAATTTTAATCGAACCTCGGATCATGAGCTTTGCAAACTCCCCCATCAAGACGGTCACCCCAGGTTCAATGACTAGCGTATCCGATTCTGCGACAACCACTCCTTGTTCGAGCACGTAAGGGCTATCGCTTTCTTTCAAAAGAACTTTACCATTTTCAGCCACAGGAAACGGCATGCCCGATGCAAAAACCGAACTTGTAAGCGCAATAAGAAATGTAATCGAGGAACGCATGAAACAACTTATCATTGAACGTTCCTCAAGACGATTTTCTGATTAACGTTCATACTCGGAAGCGTATCGCCCGCAACGAGGTCGCGTATATCAAGAACAGCCACAACATTCATTTCGGCAGAAGATATAACTCCATGGGTCACGTCAAAAAAGACCATTCCATCACCAACGACATAGTCATTGCTTTTCAACTGCAAATTGGACGTTGTATCTGGGAGCTCCAAATATTTCATGCCCATGTGAATTTTGGCCATACGCACACCATCTTGCAAGAACACATCCTGCAACGTGAATGTTTTGTAGACCGTAGTTGTGCTATTGCCCTTGCCGAAAATCGGCATCTGACGTTCCCAGGATTCACCGAGCTTAACAGGTTTTTCCGGCAAAAGCGGCTGAGCCTTGAGGAATAGCGGAATCAAATTCAATTCATCTTCGGAAGGTTTGTCCAAAGCATTTTCGATAGTCGGATCGGTAATGATGCCATCATGATTCAACTTGAACTGGAAATTTTGAATGGACAGGTATTTTTCAATGTTGCGGAATTCGTCAACAGAGCGCTTATCACTGGTGTAATCAACAGAATCGATTTTCATTTCGAAACGGCCGGAGCCATCGTCGTAAGACATGAGGAGGCTCATCGTACTGCGCACGCTCACATGGGTCCGCATGGATTCGGGAACAGTGTTCGAATCGCCCGGGAAGCTCGCATTCAACGTCGATTCGAGAACGAACGACTGCGGAGCGACTGTTTGCGTGTTAAAAGCAAGATGAATTTCGTTCCGTTCGCAGGAACACAGGCTCAGCAAAGCAAAAGAAAGGACACTAAACTTTACAAAATTCATGCAATGAATATAGTAATAGTTGGCAGATATTAGTTGGCAGAACTTAGCCCGCTGCGCTCTTAGAACTTAGTTATTTTCTTTTAGATAGAAAGGAGTGTTCTAAGTAAGATTATCGCTTCGCTCTAATTTCAACTGCTAGGCTCAGAAAGTCTCGAAAAGCGAATGAAGCAGTCAAAAAATATTTGACTATTTCTGAGCTCAAGAGACAACGCTTTAGCGTTAAATAGGCTTGCAAGCAATCCTGCTTCACTAGCCTTACGCAGTTGTCTAAGTTCTAAGCTCTAAGTTCTAAGCTCTAGACACCCTTATTGCCGGAATCGCCTTTTTCGAGGCGCATTTGCTGGAAGAAGCCCTTGAGGAGGCCAAGGCATTCGTCGGCGAGAATTCCGCCTGTCACTTGCACATCGCGCTTGAGGGCGTTACCCGTGATGACATCGACCGTCGTGCCGCAACCGCCAAAACGCATGTCCGGAGAACCGTAGACAATGCGGGAAACTCGGCTGTTGAGGATAGCACCAGCACACATCGGGCATGGTTCGAGCGTCACGTAAAGCGTACAACCATCCAAGCGCCAGTTGTCGAGCGTGCTTGCGGCAGTTCCAATGGCTATGATTTCAGCGTGGGCAGTCGCATCCTTGAGCTGTTCGACCTGGTTGTAGCCCTTCCCTATCACGACTCCGTCTTTCACGATAACGCAACCGATAGGAATTTCCTTCATGTCAAAAGCAATCTGGGCCTGGCGAAGCGCCATGCGCATAAATTTTACGTCGTCGGGATTCGGGGTTTGTGGCGCGAGGACGTTCGCTTCGCTCACTTTGAGGTCTGAGGATTCTTCTTTGATTTTTACGTTATTCATACTACAACCTATTCCTTTTTATTGCCGCTTTTACGACGATAAAGCATATACTCAACGTAACCTCGAGGAAACATAAAGACAAGCCAAAGCCCCAATGATATAAAGATTCTTCCCAAAACTCCACAAGAATTTCTAAAAATATAAAAAACACAACCCAAAATTATCGGCAATGCAACCAAACGAATTTTCCATATTTTCGGTTCATTGTATGGATGTTCATTGCATCCCATCAAAA
>Ga0310786_10009623_pt1 | contig 12238 bp, 13 predicted proteins | sample AusTroGonzalo_MG_FD_203881 | JGI IMG/M metagenome (GOLD analysis project Ga0310786, IMG submission 203881) | Bovine rumen microbial communities from tropical cattle in Woodstock, Queensland, Australia - Gonzalo_03 (v2) (version 2) | ecosystem: Host-associated > Mammals > Digestive system >...
CATAGCCCTTGGCATACGAGCCATACATGATGACTTTCGGCTCATTCTTGTAGCGCAGGCGAATCACTTGTTTGTAGCGTCGCACGGTGTCGAGGGCTTCTTCTCTGGTAAGCGTTCTTCTATCCATTGTGTCAGTTCTTTGGTTGTCGTGATAATGTGCTCGCAGATTTCCTTTGTCAGCGACCGTGCAGCGGCGACCTTCTGTTCGGGATAGCGAGCCTTGATATACATGGGCACCATGAAGTCGATGAACCTCAGGTGCTCTGGCGAGATTTCGTCGGTCAGCCCGCAGTCCTCCAGCAACTTTGAGTGGCTGTGGGTATAACGCGGGTCTTCGTCGTGAGTTGCAATATAGTAGGCTTTCAGCGCCTTCTCGATGGCTTGGTGACAGAGGAAAGCCACATATAGCTGATGCCCTGTCTTGTGCAAGTCCTCGGCGGCGCTGACGTCCTCGTGTACGTGGTCGAGCCACTTCTGTACGATGTCTTCTCTTGCCATATTCGCGTCGTTTTTATGATTTCGCTGCAAAGTTACAAAACTTTCCGCAAACAATCTCCTTTCCCCTCGAGAAATTAACAAATCGTCACGAAAAAGGGCGAGAAGCCGCGCCGACATCCTCGGCCTTCGGCTCCCCGCCCTCGCGCTTCTCCACATTATTATGACTTACAGCCCCTCGATTTCCTCCGCCGTCAGGCCGGTGATCTCAGCAATGTCCTCGACGGAGTAACCTTTGGCCTTCATGCGGCGGGCTGATTCTACAGCCTGTTTATAGGGCGCATTGTCAATCTCTGTATATGGGTCTTCGCCCTGCTTCCATGCGTCCCAGTCGGTCTCGTCTATATATCGTTTCACCTGTTCGCTGAGCGGATGGATGTCGTTCGTGGCGGTCTGCCACAGGTCTACGTCGGAAATCTGAGCATAGCCGTGAACCAGCACATTGCGCATGCTGACGATGAGCCGCCAGGGCAGTTCGGCGTGGGTCTCGCGGAAATGGCGCGTCAGCATGTTGGCGGCCTCGCCGATGATTTCGACGTTCTTCATCACGGAATAATAGATGCGGATGTCTTTTGTGAACTCTTCGAAGGAGATTCCCTCGACGATAAGTTCCACGTTCTGGGCGTATTTCAGGATGTCCTCCAGCCGCCCGCGGTCTCTGCTATGCTCTCTCATATATCAGTTTCCTGTCTTTGTTTACGCTGTCCACTGCCCACGGACGGAGGGTGCCGTCCTCCACGAGGTCAACCTCACAATGGAGCAAATCCTCAAGGTCGACTTTCATGCCCGCAATCTTCAGCAGTCCGATGGGGTGGCTGCGGTCGTACTGCACGAGGATGTCGACGTCGCTCCACGGCCGCTGCTCGCCGCGTGAATACGAGCCGAAGAGCCATGCCTTCACGACGGGCTGCGTCTTGAAGTAATCGGCGATGACGTTGTTCATTGTCTGGGTGCTCATAAGCGTATGCGTTTAAAAATCTGCTGCAAATATACGAAACTTTTTGGAAACTAATCCCATTCCCCTCGAAAAATAAACAAATTGTCACGAAAAAATGCGGAGAAACCTTGTTTCGCCGCCTACACCCCTGCCGCCCGCCGTGGTGCGGGCAATCTCAGAAACGTGTATGTAGGTGAGGGGAGGCATGGGGGGGAATGTTATTTGTTGTCCTTTACAGTTTCCAAATCAAAGTACAAGAGTCTTGTGTCTGCCCCTTCATCTTCCTTGGAGAGCGGCAAGAAGCCTTGTTTGAAGTAGAATGGGATGGCATCGATATATGCATCGACGGTAATAAAGCGACAGCCAGCCTTGTTATCGCCTCTATATGACTCGATGATGGTATTAAGCATCATGCTTCTGATACCCAGCCCTCGGGCAGATTTGTCTGTGGCCAGGCGGCATATCTTCAAAGCAGGGTAGCTCTTGAACATCTTGCCCTGCGCGAAGAACTGCTTGCGGAAGCGGTTGTATGCGGAATTGCTTGGGAAGTCGGTCAGGGAAATACGGTCGTGGGCAAGACTGAAATAACCGACAGCTTCACCAGTGATGCCATCTTCCAACACGTAGCTGGTGGCGAGACGCACATGAAAGTACAATGGTGCATCGGTGAGGATGAAGTCGTTCAGGTCTTCATCGCCACAGTCGAACGCAACGACTTTGTCGTCCTCTCCAAGCCGACGCAACTGCAGGTTCTCCTTGTTCATCTTTTCAGAACGTGCAGTTTACACATCTTGAACGCATGAATTCGTAGTCGCTCTGCATGCGTTCTATTTGCTCTGCCGGAAGCCTTGGAGGATTCTGCATCCGCAGTTCAAACTTGCGTGCCTCCTCGCCGTAGAGGATGGGCGTTTCTTTGATTGGTCTTGCCATAATTATGCGCATTAAAGTGTTATAACGAGTGCAAAGGTACTAATTTATTTTGATTTAACACGCGACAGTGGCGTTAAAAATGCGAAAGAGGGCTTCCGCTGCCCCCAATAACCCTGCCGCCCGCCGTCGAGCGGGCAGTCTCAGAAACGTGTATGTAGGTGAGGGGAGGCATGGGGGGAGGTATTTATCTAATTGATGGTCGTTTCAACAGAATCATGTCGCGGAACATGAGGTGGGTCTCTAATGGGCCGTCTTTCTCAACGCCCCAATTGCGGTACTGCATCTCCTGTTCGAGGGAAGAAAAGAATAGGTTGAGGCCGTTGCGCTGGTAGAACTCCAGCAGGTGCGGCTCGTCGTAGGCATCGACGATAGGGTGACGGCAACCGGACTTGTTGCTGGCCGAGGTGAACCATCCCATCACGAAGTCGATAATCTGAGGCTCTCGCTGCTCCGTCCGTTGCTGCCAAATGAGCTAAATAACGTAGCTATCAATATGAATGATAAGACGATATGTTTCATATACAAACACGCGTAATACCTAAATAGTACGTCGTTAGCGTACTCACAGTACGTTCGGAGCGTACTGGCAGTACGTCCCGTTCGTACTATAATCGCTATACATGGCGATGTCCTCGACGGCAGGCAGATTAAACACTTCGTTCTTCACTTCTTTGCCGGGCTTGCAGGCTGCCACTTCATCATATTACTCAAATTTATTTGCAAAGGTACTCTTTTTTCCCCGTTTTTTTGTAAATTTGCAGCCATATTTTAACAAATAAAGTATGGCAAAAGAACAATTATCGGTAAAACATTATCTGAAGACATTGGAGGAAACCGTCTGCCAACAGTGGAATCAGAAAGCGCTCTGCGACTTCGAGGGCGACTCGTTTACGTATGCAGATGTGGCAAAAAGCATTGAACAGTTTCGGATTTTCCTGACCGAGGCAGGTATTACAAAGCGCAGCAAGGTGGCCATCTGTGCGCGTAACTGCGCCCGCTGGGCCATGACGTTCTGGGACATCAATGTCAACGAATGTGTGGCCGTACCCCTCCTTGCCGATTTCCACCCCAACAGCATCTCCACCCTAACGCACCACTCCGACAGCGTGCTGCTCTTTACGGACGAGGGAATCTGGGAAAAACTCAATCCCAGTCAGATGCCTAACCTCAGAGCTGCCATTAACGTGAAGGACCGCTCAATGCTCTGGCACCGTGACGAGCAGGTGGCTGAGGCCTGGGAGAACCGCGAGAAGGCTTTCGCACGGAAACATCCCACGGGTTTCACGAAGGAACAGCTGTCCTATCCTTCGGACAATATGGACAAGCTGGCCATCATCAACTACACCTCTGGCACTACCGGCAATCCCAAGGGCGTCATGCTCACCTACGGCGCCATTTCAGATACCGACGCATTCAGCAACAGCCATTTCCCCAACCAGCCCGGCGAGACCATTGTCTCCATGCTGCCCATGGCCCACATGTACGGACTGGCCATTGAGTTCATCCATCCCAATGTCGACGGCGTGACGGTCTATTTCCTTGGCAAGACGCCCTCGCCCTCGACGCTGCTGAGAGCCATGCAGGAGGTGAAGCCCTATATGGTGGTCACGGTGCCGTTGGTGATGGAGAAGGTATATGCCAATTCCATCAAGCCCGCCCTCGACAAGATGAAATGGCTGACAGCCATACCCCAAGCCCGTAAAGCGATTTACAAGATTGTCCGCAAGAAGGTGCTATCGGCCTTTGGCGGTCAGGTGCGTGGCTTCATCATGGGTGGTGCGGCGCTGAAACCTGAGGTGGAGGACTGCTTCACCAAGATACGCCTGCCTTACACGGTGGGCTATGGCATGACGGAAGCCTGTCCGCTGCTGGGTTGGGAATGGTGTGCGGAGTTTGTACCGGGTTCCTGCGGCAAGCCCGTCCACGACCTTCGCATCAATTCCGATGACCCGAGGAACGTGCCGGGGGAAATCCAGGTACGTGGCGACAACCTCACCATTGGCTATTACAAGAATCCCGAAGCTAATGCTGCCGCGTTTACCGACGATGGATGGTTCCGCACTGGCGACTTAGGCCTGTTGGACAAAGATAACAACATCTTCATCCGCGGCCGCATCAAATCGATGATTCTCAACTCCTCCGGCCAGAACATCTACCCCGAGGAGTTGGAGGCCGTGCTGTCCGGCTGCCCATACGTCAATGAATCGCTGGTCGTGGAGCGTAAGGGTAGGTTAGTGGCGCTGGTCTATCCCGAGATACCCGATGACTTCGACACGAACAAACGTTCCGAGATTCCCGAGCTCATCCGCACCACCGCCAATAAGTCACTTCCGGTCTATAGTAAGATCAACGAAGTGGTATTTGTTGACGAGCCTTTCGAAAAGACGCCGAAAATGAGCATCAAGCGCTATTTGTATCGGTAATCTGTCAATCAGCAGATCTATTTGTCCGCCTCTCTTCAGATCCTCGTCAGCATTGACATCATTCATGACGGCCTCTGATGGGCGGTAAGTCCAAGAACAAGGCGAATAATAGGCTCCGCTAATACCCAATGCATTTACAATCTGTTCGACATGATGAAGACAAACAGTCTCAAAAGCATAGCCTGACCCTGAAGCCTCCCGATTATACAATGCAGCCAGTTTCTTAAATTCCTTTAAACAATGGCTGTCAGCAGAGAATACAAATAGCTGCCAAAGGCATAGACTATACAAGCTCTTTACCGAATGGCGACAGGGCCAGCTTTGCCAGTCGGAAGTGCATCTTTCCGAAGGGGATGCCAATGATGGTGATGCAGAAAATGAGGCCGTAGAAAATATGGGTGAGCCAAATCCAAATGCCGCCCACGAAGAACCACAGCACATTCATGAATATGCTCAGACAGCCGGGCTGAGACGGCTTCCACTTCACCTTCGTGCCGAACGGCCAGATGGCCAGCATGCCCAGCTTCATGCTCTGAAAGCCAAAGGGAATGCCGATAATAGTAATCATCAGCACCAGTCCGGCAATGAAATACTCTAGGGCAATGTGCAACCCGCCAAAGATAATCCAGATAATGTTTCCTAATGTCTTCATTTTTAATCTCTTCAAGTTCCGCAAGTTCTGAAAAGGTCGATGCCAGAGGCATCAGACAAGGGTAGCTTTGCTGCGCTGCTTTCCACAACTTGCGGAAGTAAAGTTATGTTTTATCTGTTTGACGCTGCAAAGATATAGATAGTTGCAGATATAACCAAATTTTTGGGATATTTGTAAGTTTAACGCCCAGATTGCACCGCTTTTGCGAAAAAATGAGTACCTTTGCAGCCGAAAATAAGTTTTGAAACGATGTTGAGCGAATATACATCTGCTGAGGTGATATTGTTTTCCATCCTCTATGCCATATCGGGAGCGATGCCCCTTTTTGCTGCCGTCTACCTGTTGCTGCGCCGGGGCAATGCCTTCGCACCTGACATCACGCCGCCGGTGCGGCTGCGCCGTTGGGCTGCGTCGTTCTTTGCCGTAGCGGCATTGGGGCATGTATGGTGGCTCCTGTTCTACATCTTTTCCAGTGACATTCGTTCAGTGAGCTATATAGCGGTCGTCATGCTCGACTGGGTGACGCTGCTGCCCACCGTCGCCGGCACGCTGCTGGCCATGCTCCAGGACCGCCGCCGGCCCGTCTGGCCCATCTTTGTGGCCATGATACCAATCGTGGCATTGGGGGGGGGATTTTTGGTCAGACCCGACGAGCGATTCATGCACATATTCGTTGTTTACATCGTGTTGCTCTACATGCTCTTTGCGGTATATGTGGCGTTTGCCGTGCGGCAATACGGGCGGTGGCTGTTAGACAACTATGTCGACCTGGAGCGCAAGGAGGTGTGGCTCACCCATGTACTGTCGCTCGTATTCATGCTGCTGTTCATCTTCTATGCACTCGTTGACACCAATATCATCCTAATCTATCTCCTGCATGTCCTCGAACTCGCGCTCTTCACCCTCCTGCTGTGGCGCGTGGAGACGCTGCCCAGCCTCACCACCGACAGCCTCACCACCGACCCCTCTCGCGGAGGAGAGGGGAGTGATTACACTCAAGGCGGAATAGTGGCGGAAGAACTATCTACTCCCCTCCCTCACAGGGAGGGGACGGGGGAGAGTCTCTTCCCTCACAGGGAGGAGCAAGGTGGTGAGGCTTTCGACCTCGATCAGATTGAGCGACTGCTGAAAGAGCGCTGCGTGGATACACAGCTTTACCTGCAGCACAACCTGACCCTGCAGCAGCTGGCCATGGCCGTCGGCACCAACCGCTCGTATCTCAGCCAGTATTTCTCGCGTCAGAGCAATACCTACAATACCTATATCAACAATCTGCGCGTCAACCACTTCATCAAGCGCTACGAGGAGACCGTCGCTGCCAGACAGCCCGTCGTCGCTCAGGAGCTGGCATACGAGAGCGGCTTCAGCAGCTACCGAACCTTCAGCCGCGCCTTTACGCAGCGCACCGGCCAGAGCGTGACGGCATGGATGAGCGAGTCGGGCTTCGACCTCAAAATCTAACAGTAGGTAACACCCAGCACACCCAGCACTTAACTCGCTGATACTCAATAGCCATTTTGGGTGTCACCTACCCGTTTTTACCCACACCCAAGATGACACCCAAAATCGCAGCATAGTGGGTGAAGCTTCCAAGCTTTGCATCCGTGCTCTTGTCGCAAAGCTTGGAAGCTTCACCCACTACCATGCCGATGGGAGGCCTCGCCGTGTTGATGGGAGGCCTCGCCATGCCGATGGGAGGCCTCGCCAGAAATGTCCCAGGCCGTGGGACAAATTTTTTGCATCGGACTTCACGGACTTCCACGGACTTTTCCGTTCGTCCGTTCGGCTGGATTTTCCGTTCGGCTGGATTTGCAATCCAGCCGTAGTGAATATTAGGATTTTCAATCCTGTCCGTTCGGCTGGATTTGTAATCCAGCCGTAGTGAATATTAGGATTTTCAATCCTGGTCTTGCACCGTTTATCGCATTACAAATGCTTATATTCAATGCAGTCGGATTACAAATCCGACTGAACGGGAGGAGATTGGATTACAAATCCGACTGAATGGGTGCGACCTTGGGTGTGACTTTGGGTGTTACCAACTCCAAAGACAACCGCCCTGATAGTCAGCAGGTTAAGTGCTGGGTGTGCTGGGTGTCACTTACTGTGTGTCGTTATGTGGGCGCGCAGTGGCGACTTTCGAATATGTCTCATAATAGGACGATGAGACATGCACGACAATCAATATGGAGTGGACAAATTTACAATTGGAGTGGACAAATTTACAAAACGAGTGGACATATTTACAAAATGTGGACAAATCGTAAAAATCTGCTCCCGCCGGCGGTTCGGGCCTTGGCGGTTCGGAGAATTATGAGTACCTTTGCCACTAAGAGTGGCGAAGCTCGGCAGCGCCTCAGCCGCTCGGCATCCCGAAGGGTGACGCTTGCTACCGAAAGGACGCAAGAATCGAAGCAAGCTTCATTGCGTTCATGCATCCTTTTGGTAGCAAGCGAGCATAGCTCGAGCGCGGCTTGCACGAGCTTTACAGGCAAATTACTGACTAAAAGCTATAGATTATGTTCGACTACCGAGGCTTGCAAGACGTTTTGTTCATCACGCTCTATTGGGGCGTGGAGGCGTTGCAGGAGCTGCCGAGCGAGGAGGAATTAAGCAAATACCAAACATAAATATTCACTTAAAACAAAACAATTATGAAAAAGATTCTGAATTGGATGATGGCCGCCATCCTGATTTGCGGTGCAAGTGTGTTTACATCGTGTATAAATGACACAAGTGACAACCCTGTTGTTCCCAGCCCACAGGAACAGGAACAGAGCCTCATTGGCCTGTGGTGGGACGAGTTTGAATATGCCGACGTGACGGAGGCGGGCGTGCCCTTCAGCCGGGTGATGCTTGCCGTGAAGGCCAATGCCGACCATACCGGCTGCATCTATCTGGGCGTGTTCGACGGCACAAGCGACGAACCCCTGGCCGTCTATGGCGGTCCTGACGATGCCGGCTTCACCTGGCAGCTGCTCGCCGACGGCAGGATACAGCTCGGTGATCCTGCTACTGGTGAGACCTATGCGCTGACCCGCACCCGTGGCGACGGCGACAGCAGCTATGGCGACGGTATGACCGACGTCTCTACCACAAGCGTGACCTATACCGACGGTAGTGTGACGGTGACCAATGACAACTATTCCGGTACGCTTACCCAGGCCGATGCCGAGGAGGCGGCTGACATTGAGGAGACGCTCTCCATGCTGTCGCCCGACCGTCAGAGCTTCGAGGCACAGCTGTCGAAGATGCTTGCCGAATCACAGCAGTACATCAAGCTCGACCCGACGATGAGGGGCGCCAGACTGCTGACCGAATTCATCAGCCAGCTGAAGATCGAAGCATTGGGACCACAAATTACCAATATCATCATCGATGCCCTCGTAAAGGGAATGGCAGCCTCACACTATTTCTCTGACCAAGGGTTTGAAGATGCAAGGTGGGCACTGGACAACTCCAATGTTTCGGTCGACAATCCCGAAGGTTTTTTCCATTTGAATGCCGCTACCGCCTTAAGCCATTGCAACATAGTGTTCACTACCGGCAAGGGCGAGGCTGACTATGAGAAAATTGACGACGACCTACTCGTTATCAGTTGCAAGAACGCCACATCAGGCGCCGTGACCAAGGTAAGGATGATGTTCAGCGGAGCCAGCGACGGTGTTAACATCTTCCTTGCCAAATTTGGCGATTATCCTGTCGCCGTCGGGTTCCCACACATGATTGACGTGGAACTGCTGCGCTCTGAAACCGGCAACGACGTCGACGAAGAGCTGATCATGAAGGGGCAGGTGATGATGGAGTCCACCGAAGGCAAGAAATTCATCTCGCTGAAGCACAGCGCGTGGAGGGCCACACTGAACGTCGAAGCCGAGAAGGCCGACCGCTATGAGATACCTCGCTGCGAACTCATCCACCATGCCGACCACACGGTGGAGATTAACACCAACCTCGGCATCAACGGCAAAACCGTGCTGACCGTCAAGGCGCATAACGATCTGAACCCCTATAGCAACGAGGAAATAGAGCAACTGCGCGAGTTGCGCGACATCGCACCTATATGGAAGGGGGCCTACACGCTGCTGAAGGCATTCAACAGCCGCACTGGCCAGATTGAGATGAATGTGCTCGAAGACATTCAGGCTGATGTCGATGTGCTCGACATAGGCAACTGCTTCAAGGCCATAGGTTACGCCATGAAGAATCGCAGGGAGCTGCCCGTGAGCGAGACCATCGACCCCTGGACAGACCTGCTCAACCAGTCGGTCGCCTTCACCGTGACGCAGCTTTCTACCGGCGTGAAGGCCGAAGGCAAATTCATCACCAGTACCATTGGCGGTGTCAGCCTGCCCTCACCTGCACTGCGCTTCAAGGGCGAGAGCGACTTCCGCGTCATCCATGACCGCATGAATGCCTCCGACCTCAAGAACTATGAGGAAATGCTAAAAGGCTTCGCCGAGCCCATTAACGTCGTCAATGGCCTGCTGAAAGTCATTCAGGAAAAGGGTGAGGAGCTAAAGGCATTGAAATAAATAGTGCACGCGGGGTCAAGGGCACAGCGTTCCTGACCCCGTTGACGACGATTGCCAAAGGGCATCCTTTGAGGTTTCGTCTCGCGCGTTCTTTAACTTACTGAGACAAACGGATAAAAATCTGTAGGATATGAAAGATTTTTCGCCGCGAGGCGACGAATCTCAGGGAAAATGTGTATCTTTGCGGCGTGAAATCAAACTAACGCATCATGGGTACATATATAAACAAGTAGTATAAGTTATATAGTATGGCAGCAAAGAGAAAATACCCTGTAGGCATACAGAGCTTTGAGAGCCTCCGCCAAGGTGGATACATCTACATCGACAAGACCCCGCTCATCTACAAGATGATTACCGAGGGCAAGCCCTACTTCCTCAGCCGTCCGCGCCGCTTCGGCAAGTCACTGCTGGTCTCGACGCTGGCAGCCGTCTTTGAGGGGCGCCGCGACCTGTTCGAGGCGTTCACAACCGATGACGGCATTGAGCAGCCGCAGCTGTTCATCGCCACCACCGACTGGAAGTGGGAGAAGTACCCAGTTCTTCGCTTCGATTTCAGCGCCAACAACCTCACGTCGATAGCAAGACTGGACGAATATATCGACAGAACACTGGCCGACTATGAGAAGCAGTACGGCCTTACAGCCGACGGCGCCAGCACCAGTCCTCGTATGGTCAGCATCATCCGTACGGCCCACGAGAAGATGGGGCGTGGCGTAGTGGTGCTCTGCGACGAGTACGATAACATGATGCTCCACAGCCTTGGCGATGCCGAGAAGCAGGCTGCCGTCCGCGAACGCTTCCAGGACCTGTTCGCGCCGCTGAAGAGCCTCGACGACCACCTGCAGTTCGTGTTCATCACCGGCATTTCGAAGTTCTCACAGATGGGTGTGTTCAGCAAGCTCAACAATCTGAACAACATCTCCATGCAGCCGGCATACGAGCCCCTCTGCGGTATCAGCGAGGAAGAGTTGACCAACCAACTGCGCCCCGACATCGAGATGCTGGCCGAGACAGGAAGCATCAGCTATGAAGAACAGATGGCAGAACTGAAAGAGATGTACGACGGCTATCATTTTAGTGAAGGACTTATTGATATGTACAATCCCTTCAGTCTGGTCAATGCACTGTATTCCCGACAAGTTGGCAGCTATTGGTTCGACCGTGGCACCAGCGGTGCCCTCATCGACATGCTGGCCCAGATGCCACCTGTGAATGCTGCCGAACTTGATGGCATCCGTCTGTCGGAAACAGCCTTCGACCTGCCTTTCGAAAACTTCGACGACCCGCTGCCCGTGCTCTATCAGAGCGGCTACCTCACCATCAAGGACTGCAGGCGCATAGGAATGAACAACGTGTTCACACTGGGCTTCCCTAACGCTGAAGTAAGGAAAGGGTTTGCCGACTGCCTCTTCAAGCACGTTGCAGGCAAAAAGGTGGATTCACGCAAAACTTCTGCGCTACAGATGGCTTTTTACGATTTCCAGGAAAGCGACGACCTCCCTGCCTTCATCGAGGCTATCAAGACGTTCTTTGCCAGCGTGCCCTACCAGTGGGCGCAGGACAACCAAAATGAGCACTACTACCACGCGCTGCTCTACACGCTGCTCGTAGCGTTTGGAGCCGATGTGAAGGCCGAGGAGCTTACCGCCAAGGGACGCGCTGACCTGACGCTCTTGATGCCCAAGGGTATCTACGTCATGGAGCTGAAGTACGATGACACCGTGCAGGCCGCCCTCGACCAGATTGCCCGCAAGGGCTATGCCGAGAAGTACCGCCTCGACGGGCGCCCTGTCACCAAGGTCGGCATCGCCTTCGCCTCCGAAGAGCGCAACATTACCGACTGGCAGAGCGCGCCGCTCTAACCCATACATCCCCCTACAGATTTTATCCGCCGAGACTGCTTTGCAGCGAAGTCGCTCACGCTCGCTTCGCCGACCTCTGTCACGACTCGGCCAAACAAGCAAGCTTGATGGCTCTCGCTGCTGTTGGCTTCGCCGACCTCTGTCACGACTCGGCCAAACAAGCAAGCTTGATGGCTCTCGCTGCTCCATCGGTTCGGCAGAATGAGACCTCCGAGCTTTGCTCGCCTGAGCACCTATGAGAATTAGGAGATGGGCGAAGAAGATTCTTCTGCCCTCACGGCGCACCCGGATTTTTCCGTGGCACCCCCCTCTGACCATCCATAGCCACACATAGAACAGGAATTTCTTGTCTGAATGGATAAAAGTTAGTACCTTTGCATCGTTTTATTTAAGGACAAGATGCA
>Ga0310786_10009625_pt1 | contig 12236 bp, 10 predicted proteins | sample AusTroGonzalo_MG_FD_203881 | JGI IMG/M metagenome (GOLD analysis project Ga0310786, IMG submission 203881) | Bovine rumen microbial communities from tropical cattle in Woodstock, Queensland, Australia - Gonzalo_03 (v2) (version 2) | ecosystem: Host-associated > Mammals > Digestive system >...
GAATTTAAATGCAAAATATTAGAAACTTTAAGCTTATTATTTTCTATTAATTTATAAAAACACGCTTTCTTTTTGTCCAACTCTTTATACAAAGACCCGCCAAATTCAACAACAGATTGATTGATAGGAACGCTCTTTAAAGGCAAAATCTTTTCATTATTGACATAAACGCCTTTGTTTTCAATTGCATAAAAAAACTCTTTTTTATCTGGCAAATATATTACCGAAAATCTTGTTTTTTGTTTGTCATAAAAGGCAATCTGAATGCCCCACATTCCATCGTTTTTTATAAAATGACTTGTTCCATCAATAGGATCAATAACCCATGTTCTGTCATACAACTCATTGTTTGGAAAGTGCTCTTCAGTAACAAAATTATCATTTGGAAAATGGTCTTTAATTGACTCTATTATGTATTTTTCAATTGCAATGTCACTATCAGTTACAAGTGTAGAATCTGTTTTAGAATACACTTTAAATTTTTGATATCTTGTTCTTTCATAAGCTTCTTTTGTTATTTTTGTTAACAAATTCAACTCTTTTTCATATTCAAATCCTTTGTTTCTATGGTTTTGAATAAAGATTTCCAAATCTTCAATATAAGGCATACCCGCCTGTGCTGTTTTTTGGGTGAGCTTCATTGCTGAAGCATACATTGCCTTACGCAGAGCATGTTGCAAGTCCATACCGTCTGCCAAAAACGCACTTAAATTTCCGTTTAAAGTATCCCCAGCTCCAGTTGTATCTACAACATCAGTTTCTATAGCAGGCATTTTAATTACGCGCTCACCGTTGTAATAAACAAGCCCTTCACTGCCCAATGTAACAATGAGCTTATTTGGATATTTTTTTATACATGATTCTATATCATTTGTTTCAAAAATTGTTTCGCACTCTTTTCTGTTGCAAGTTATAATATCAATTTTATCAATAAGATCTATGTTTCCTTCCTCACTAATTCGCAGTTTTTCAGGTCTACATGGTGTTAAAATCAAAGTCTTTTTGTTTTTGTAACAAAAATCAATTAATTCAATCGTAACTTCTTTTGGAATTTTGAGTTGGCAAACAATAATTTTTGACTCTAACAAGATATCCTTATATCTGCGAATCATATTAGACGTAAAGCTATTTATTGCCCCGCTGACTCTTTTAATTTCATTGTCTTTGTCGCTTAAATTTATATAAACACTTGAATAATCATTTTGCAAGCCATCTTCTATTTCAATACAACTTGTATTTACACCATAAAAACGTAAATTGTTTAATATTTCATCACCTATTTTATCTTTGCCAATTCGTGAAATTATAATAGTCTTAGCCCCTGCCTTTGAAGCTGCAACTGCCTGATTGGCGCCTTTTCCACCTGGGGCAATAACATTTGGAACTTCTGCATAAGTATTATCAATTTTTTCAAAAAAAATTTGATCTAGTGAACATCCTCCAAAAACACAAACATCATATTTCATGTTTAAATTCTCCTTTTTGTTTATGCAATGACTTTAACCTCATCTTCCGCAACAATTTTTGTATTTTTTACCACTTCCACATGGGCATGGGTCATTTCTGCCAACAGTTTTTGTGGATTTTGCTTGAACAAATTTTGCATTGGTCTGCATGTTTGTTTGAGGATTTTCTACTTTTTTGAGTTCTGGTGGCTTGTTAACCTTGACATTCAAAAGGAATGTGCAAGTGTCTTCTCTAATTTTTTCGATCATTTCATCAAACAGATCAAATCCCGCTCTTTTGTATTCAACAAGTGGGTTGTGACCGCCATAAGCCTGAAGACCTATCTCTTTTTTGAGGATTTCCATAGTATCAATATGTCCCATCCACAATACATCCACAACCCTAAGCAAGAAGTATCTCTCGAATTTTGAAAAATCAAAACCAAGTTCTTTTGTTTCTTTAATCAAGTTTTCGTATCTCTCAACAACCTTATCAAGAATTTTTGAATAAACTTCTTCAACATCACACTCTTCTACAAATTTTTCGTCAACAATGTTGCTGTCTTTTGGAAAAAGTTTTACTTCTAGTTCTTTGTTAAGTTCGTCAAGGTCCCAATCAAAATATGGCTTATCATCATCAAGACAAGAATAAACAACTTTTTTGACAACATCAGGAAACATATCTAGCACTTCTTGATGGATGTCAACGCCCTCTAAAACTTTGTTTCTTTCGCCATAAATAATTTCTCTTTGTTTGCTCATAACGTCATCATATTCTAATACAAATTTTCTACTTGCATAGTTTTGAGCCTCAATTTTCTTTTGTGCATTTTCAATTTGATGTGAAAGAATTCTAACTTGAAATGGAGTATCTTCATCAACTCTAAACGCTTGAGCAATAGCCTTCATTCTATCGCCTCCAAAACGTCTCACGAGTTCATCTTCCATAGAAACAAAGAATACACTTGAGCCTGGGTCGCCTTGACGTCCAGCACGGCCTCTCAACTGATTGTCAATACGTCTGCTTTCATGCCTTTCAGTACCAATGATGCAAAGTCCACCAAGACCTACAACTTTTTGCTTTTCTTCGTCTGTAATTTTTTTGTTATCTTCCAACAAATCAAAATACTTTTCTTTTAACTTTTTCAAGTCGTCACTAAGCGCAGTTGTATAGCCTGATACAAGGTCAATATCACTTGCATTATATCCCTTGTTTTTGAGTTCTTTTTTTGTCAAAAATTCTGGATTGCCACCAAGCAAAATATCTGTTCCACGACCTGCCATATTAGTGGCAATTGTCACAGCACCAAATCTTCCCGCTTGAGCGACGATTTCCGACTCTTGTTCGTGATTTTTAGCGTTCAAAACCACATGCCTAATTTTTTGCCTGTTAAGAAGTGTGCTCAAAATTTCACTCTTTTCAACCGAAGCAGTACCTACTAAGATTGGTCTGCCTGTTTCGTGAATTTTTTCAATTTCACGAACTACAGCATTAAATTTGCCCCTTTCTGTTGTATAAATTACATCAGGGCTATCAATTCGCTTTACCTCTTTGTTTGTTGGAATAACCACAACGTCAAGACCATAAATGCCATTAAATTCTGCCTCTTCAGTTTTTGCAGTACCGGTCATACCACTGAGTTTGTTATATAGCCTAAAATAGTTTTGAAAGGTGATTGTAGCAAGGGTTTTGTTTTCGTCTTTAATCTTAACACCCTCTTTTGCTTCAATTGCTTGATGAAGACCTTCATTGTATCTTCTGCCTGGCATCAAACGACCGGTAAACTCGTCAACAATAACAATTTCATCATCTTTGACGATATAATTGTCATCACGTTTCATGATGTAATTTGCCTTTAATGCGTTATTTATATGATGGTTAAGTTCAATATTGTTGATATCGGACAGATTTTCAACATTAAAAAATCTCTCTGCTTTTGTGATACCATCATCAGTCAGTCTTATTTGCTTCAGTTTTTCGTCAATCTCATAATCTGTAGGTGTCAAACTCTTTGCAAAACGTTGCGCAGTTTGATACATCCCGCTTGACTTAAAGCCTTTTCCAGAAATGATAAGAGGAGTTCTTGCCTCATCAATCAAAATACTGTCAACCTCGTCAACAATGGCAAAGTTTTGACCTCTTTGGACTTTTGAGTTTATATCTTGAACCATATTATCACGAAGATAATCAAAGCCAAGTTCATTGTTTGTACAATACGTAATATCACAGTTGTATGCTTCTTTTTTTTCTTTCTCGTCCATATTTGAAAGATTAACACCAACAGTGAGCCCCAAAAATTTGTGAACTTTGCCCATCCAGTCAGCATCTCTTTTTGCAAGATACTCATTAACTGTAACAATGTGCACACCCTTTCCGCTTAGTGCGTTTAAATAAGCCGGTAGGGTTGAAACAAGAGTCTTTCCCTCACCAGTTCTCATCTCTGCAATTCTACCTTGATGCAGTGCAATACCGCCCAAAAGTTGCACATGAAAGTGTTTCATTCCAAGCACTCTCTTACTAGCCTCGCGAACAGTTGCATATGCTTCAGGCAATATATCGTCAAGTGTTTCACCATTTTTAAGCCTATCTTTAAAAGACTTTGTCATTTTTACAAGTTCCAAATCAGTCTTTTTTGTGTACTCATCATCAAGTGCTTCAATTTGACTTGCTATTTTTTCAAGTTTGCGTACATTTCTGGTGTTGTCAGAACAAAAAATATTAGAAAAAAATCCCATCAAAAAACTCCCTAAATACTAAGATAGTTTACAATATAATTATCAAAAATAAAAGACTTTTTTTGATAGACCAAAAAAATGTACAAAAAATCGCATTTTTTTGAAAGATTACAATTGTTTTTATAAAAAAAATAATAATTTGTCATTATGGAACAAGTTTAATTATTTTTAAAAACTTAGTTGTCAAATTCAACAGCAGTCGACTTCTTATTTGTTGTGCGACAGACTGTAAGTCCAAAAACTTTGCAGTTGCGGATTGCAGATTTTAATACTTTTGAAATTTCGTTTAAAGTTGCGCCAGTTGTCATAATATCGTCAACAACAAAAATGTTTTTAACTTTTTTTAACCCTTTTGCTTGATCCTTGTCGACTTCAAATGCATTTTCAATGTTAAGTCTTCGTTCTATTGTAGTCAAATTTGCTTGGCTTTCAGTCGTCTTAACTCTTTTTAACAACTTGTAATTTTCAAAAACTTCAATATTGTCTTTTCTAAGCAATTCTGCAAAATTTTTTGCTATTTCCTCCGCTTGATTAAAACCTCTTTCTTTGTACCTTTTTGCACTCAAAGGCACACAAGTCAATACGTCAATTTTGGGAAGATCGCTTTGTGAATATTTCAAAAACAAATAATTTGCAAAAACTTTTGCAACAAATTTTTCTCCACCATATTTCATTTTGTAAATCATGTGTTGTGCAATACCACTATATTCAAAGCATGAGATATTTTTATCAAAGTTTCTCTTTTCATTTTTACAATTGTCGCATAATAAGTTGGGTTTAGAGATTTTCTCACCGCATTTTTTACATGCATAGTCTATATTAAAAAGAGTCTTTTTGCATTCATCACACAAATAATTTTCCCCAGTCGTATCCATTTCACACCCACAACCACAACATGAAAATTTTTCTGGAAACATCTCATTTGCAAAGTCATCAAATAATTTAACCATAGCATTTTTAAACTTGTTCTCTTTCATTTTTATTTTCCTTAAGACTATGAATAAAGTTCATCAGTTTTAGCCTTTTGAAGTTTCAAAAGTTCTTCTAACATACTATATCTTTTCGCCGTAAAATTGTTATAAATCATCCTTGCAATATTCTTTTTTGGACCAACAAGAACAACCAATTTTTTTGCTCTTGTAACGGCGGTATACAAAAGATTTCGGGTCACAATTTGATTAGAACCTGCAACAATTGGTATGATTACCGCGTCAAATTCACTCCCCTGACTTTTGTGAATAGTTGTTGCATAACAAATTTGAAGGTCATACGCCTCAGTCTTTGAATATGTGCACTCTCGATCATCATCAAATACAACTGTCATTTCTCCAGTTTGAAAATCAATTTTTAAAATTCTACCCATGTCGCCGTTAAATACACCTTGCCCAAATTCAACAACCCCATTATCTTCTTTCTTCCACTCAATATCATAGTTATTAACCGTCTGCATAACCTTGTCGCCCTCTCTAAAAAGGCGTGTCTCAAGATTGAGTTCCACTTTTTTTAAACTGCTAGGATTAATTAACTCTTGAAGTTTTTTGTTAAGATTTTCCACACCACAAATACCTGACTTCATCGCACACAAAACTTGTATTTCACTTGGATCACACTTTAAATATTTTGGAAGTCGATTTACAGTCAAATCCACTATACAATCATGCATTGTTTGAGGCTCACCTCTATTTTCATAAAAAAAGTCGTTAGACTTATTTGACAAATCCGGCATTTTACCCTCATTTATCAAGTGCGCATTTGACACAATCAAACTTTTGTCGTCTTGCCTATAAATTCTGGACAATTTTACACAAGGCACAACATTACTTGCAATCAAATCATGCAAAACGTTTCCAGCACCAACACTTGGAAGTTGATCCTTATCACCCACCAAAATCAACTTGCAGGTATTAGGAAGAGCCCTCAAAAAATTGTAAAAAAGGCTAACATCAATCATTGACATTTCGTCAATAATAGCAACATCACAAACAAGTTTGTTTTTTTCATTAAAATTAAAAAAAGAATTTTCTCCATCTTTAAAATTAACCTGAAGAGCCCTATGGATTGTACTTGCTTTATAGTTACACGTTTCACTTAACCTTTTTGACGCTCTGCCTGTTGGCGCAAGAAGCAAAACCTTGTTCGAATATTTTTTTAATGCTTGCAGAATGCATTTAACGATGGTCGTTTTCCCAGTTCCTGGTCCACCGGTAATAATACTTACCTGTCCAAGAACCGCAGTTTCAATTGCTTTTTTTTGATCATCATGAAGTTTAATTTTGTTTATACGCTCATATTCTTTTATTTCAACATGAGTATCAATTTTTATCTCAGTTGACGAAACATTGAGCAAGTTTATTTTTGAAGCAATAGAACTCTCCATGCTATAGAATTTTTTGAGAGCAATACAATCTTGAGATTTATAAGAAAAGCACTTTATTACGCTCTCTATTTCAAGTTTTTCAATTTCAGTTTCAAATATCTCACTAAATTTCTCGTATTCCAAATTAAGCAATTTCAAAACATTTTCTTTGAGTTCTGTTCTTAATATGTATGTATTTCCATATTTTTCACTATTTTCACCAAGAATATGTACAATCCCTGCCCTAACCCTAAAGTTTGAATAATAATCAACACCAAGTTTTGACGCAATTTTGTCTGCAGTCAAAAATCCTACTCCTGTTATATCCTCTACAAGTTGATAAGGATTATTGGATACAACGTCAATTGTTCTGTCTTTGTAATTGTTATAAATCTTAACTGACATGTTTGTTGATATGTCATACTTTTGAAGAAATATAACAGCCTCTTGCATTGATTTAATTTCACTATAAAGTTCGCCAATCTCGATTGCTTTCTTTGCGCTTATTCCTCTAACTTCACTAAGTCTTATTGGCGCATATTCAAGAATACTCAAGGTATCTTCACGAAACTTATTTACGATCGCTTCTGCAGTAACTGGGCCTATGCCCTTTATCAATCCACTCGCAAGATATTTCTTTATGCTACTCAAACTTTTTGGTTTAACAACATTTGCTTCACTAAAAGCAAATTGCTCCCCAAATTTTTGATTTTTAACAAAAATGCCCTCAAGTTCAACATCTTCACCAACATTTATGTTGACTGTTTTGCCGACACAAGTTATAAGTTTTCCATTGCTATCAATGTTAAAAACCACGTACCCGTTAGCACTATTCTTAAATATAATGTCCTCAACATTACCGCTTAATTTCATATTACAAATATTTTAATAGTTTTAAAAAAAACAAGCAAGTGTTTTGATACTTGCTTGTTTTTACTTTTACATTACAAAAGTTTTTTGCATACGTCATCCCAGCCAACAACTCTCTCAATATTATATCTTTTTAAGTCTTCATCACTATAGTGTCTATTGTGATAAGAATCAAATAAAAGTTTTCTTTTGGCATTTGATGTTTTTAAGTTGCTATGATAATCATCAAGCAGTATATCCCCACAACAAATATCCTTTGAAGACGTAAAAATAAACTTGTTTGGATCTAAAAAACTTAATTTTTTTATTAAAAAATTAAATTTGTAAGAAAACATCAACCCAGAGACCTTTGGTCTTTTGACAATAATACATGCTGAACAAATATAAATATCATATTTTTCATTCAGTTTTTTTAATGCTTCCTTTGCTCCAGTTATAAGTTTTGCATTTTTGTACAAATCATCACTAAACAGATAAGTATAAAATTCCTCCATTTTGTCACTTGGAACAAGTTCGTCAAGCAAATATTCTTTTATATTTTTTAACTTATAATTGGTGTTTAAAAACTTATTAATATGTGTCAAAAACACATCTTCACATACGACATTATCAAAATCCACAAGCAATTTCTTTTTGGTCATAATCCTTCTCCTTAGATTTATACAAAAAATTTATATTAAATCTCAAGTTTTTTCCCTGTCAAAATCTTGTATATTCTGGATGAGGCATAAAAAGGATTCTTAACAAAAACTTTGTGATCACAAAATTTTGCATACTCTCTTTCGTTTTTAGCAATATCAAGTCTTTGCTTGATTTCTTTTTTGTCTGCACCACGCTTAACAAGACGTCTTCTAACAATACTTTCATCAGCGTTCAAAAAGAATGTATAAGTTTTATGTTCGCTAAAAAATGGTTTTTCTTTAAGTGTCGAAGCCGTGACTGGATCCATAACTATTATACAATTTGAAGTTTTGAGAATGGACAACACTTCACTATACAATGTCCCATACATATATCCATTTGGAAAAACATTATATTCAATAAATTCATTATTTTCAATTTTCTTTTCAAAATCTTCCTTTGAAATAAAATAATAATCCTTGCCGTCAATTTCCATTTCACGCTTTGGTCTTGTTGTACAAGACACTGTCTCTCTAAATTCTTCACTCAAATTTTGACACAAGAATTGAGAAATAGTTGTTTTTCCCACTCCACCTGGACCTGTAATAATAACTATTTTGTGATTACTCATAACTTTTATCTCCTTTAAAAATTCTTTGTATAATTCAATGAAAAAAACTAGTCATCACAATCGCAATCTTCATCATCACAATCATGATGATGACATCCACACTCACAGTCTTCGTCTTCTATATCTTCTTCGTACTCATCAAAATCTTCATCATGGCACCCACAACCACAAGTATGGCAATCATGTGTGCATTCTTCAAGTTCATCTTTTGAAGCATATACATTGATGTCTAGATATACAATCTTATAACCAACATGTTTTTTGAGCAATTCTTCATCATCTTCAATGTTAGGAAGACTTTTGCCAAATACGACAAGTTCTTCAACCTCATCGTCAAGCATATCTTGCAAAATCTCTACAAGTTCATCTTCACTTGCTATGTCGCTTACCTCACAAAACTCAAATCCAGGCAAGAAACCCTCATATGTTTCTTCATTATCCTTAGTTGTTTCTTTTATCAAAGCAGGAAAAGCCGCAACCATTAATGTGCGCTTTACTAGGTCATGATTTTCAATAATATCACCGTACTTTTTTTTGTTTGCCATATATTTTCCTTTTAATATTTTTTATAAAATACACTATATCTTTTTTCAAAAACCATATATTTGATTAAAAAAAGACTAGCCTTATTAGTCAAGGTTAGCCTTTAATTATCAAAATTATTCACCTTTTGCGGTTAAAATTGCCATGTTTCTTGCTCTTTTTATAGCAGTTGTGAGTTCTCTTTGGTGCATAGCACATGTGCCAGTTTGTCTGCGAGAAACAATTTTGCCCTTTTCTGTGACAAATCTCTTCAATGTATTTACATCTTTGTAGTCAATAACTTTTGACTTGTCAGCACAAAACATACAAACTTTCTTTTTTGGAAGTTTTTTTGGCCTCTTTGAAAACTTTTCTTCAGATACTTCTTTATTTACAACTTGGTCTGTCATTTTTATACTCCTTATAAAAAATACTGGAAGCATTTTTTTGTATAATCAAAAAATTAAACTAAAAAATCTTCCCTCTGCGTTTTTTAAAAAAACTTTAAACATTAAAATGGGAGAGTATCATCTTCAATAGGTTGAAGTTCACTTGCATCGCCAGATTCACCCGATGATGCTACTGATGGTGCACCATCAACATTATTTTTTGTGCTTAAAAATTCAACCTCTTCAGCAACAACCTCAGTGACATATCTCTTTGAACCATCTTGAGCGTCATAATTTCTTGTTTGAAGACTGCCAACAACACATGCCTTGCTACCTTTTTTTAGATATTTGTGGCAATTGTCTGCTTGAACTCTCCACACAACAATATTTATAAATTCAGCATCTCTCTCACCTGCTTGAGCAAATCTCTTTGGTACAGCAAGAGTAAATCTGCAATAATTAATACCACTATTTGTAGTTGAAAGTTCTGGATCTTTTGTCAAATTTCCAATTAAAATAACTTTGTTCATAATATCTCCTATTTTTCCTTAGTGCTTAAGAAAATTACTTTTTAACAATAATATGTCTTAAGATATTTTCGTTAATAAGCATCAATTTTCCCATTGCAATGCTTGTGTCAGCATTTGCAGAATAGTTCATAAGAACGTAATGTCCTTCAGTCTTAAACTTGATTGGATAAGCAAGAGGTTTAAGCCCCCACTTGTCAACACCAGCAACAGTGCCTCCATTTGACTCTACGTAGGCTTTGAACTTTGAAATAGTTGCTTCTCTTTCTTCATCAGTAATGCTTGGAGAAAGAATATACAAAACTTCATAATTTGCCATGTAAAATTACCTCCTTTTGGTCTAAATCGGCTGTATAAACAGCAAGAAGAAATATTTAAAAAAATATTCTAGATAGAATATATCAAATATATCAAAAAAAATCAAGACATTTTTAAAAAAGTTATTTTATGCACCCTTTGCTATATCAACATAATAATTGAAGTGTACGTATTTTATAAATTCTTCCTTATTGTTGTTAAGTTTTAGATACTTTTTATATTCTCCATTTTTAAACTTATAAAAGGCTTCTTCACAGTTAATTACATCATAATTATTGTCCTTAAAATTTCTTTCCGCGCTTTGCATTCTATTTATAATCTCACGTCTTATCTCATCAAACAATTTGTCTGTATATTTTTGTTGAAGCACCTCATAGTCAGTTTTATCAAGGCTATTTGAAAAAACTTCTGAAGTTCTTAAGTGTATTTTAAGATAGATATCGCAGTATGGTTCATTATTTCTAAAATAAACCTTAGTTTTTACACTTTTATCATAAATATCAAATGTAATATCCGCATTTACCAAATTTTCGTCTGAAAAATCTTTTATTTGTAAATTTGATTTTTTTACATTTTGATTAAACAAATTTAAATTTTTACTATCTTCTGCCGAAAGTGTTAGGAGTTTTTTTTGGTTTTTTATGATTAACAATTTCCCTTCATTTTTAATTTGTTTTTTTTCTTCACTTGATTGTGATGAGTTTGACTGAGATCCACCCGAACCACCATTATCCCCTTGACTGCTATTTGACGAACTATTTGATCCGCCACCACCAGAATTATCACCTGACCCTGAAGGTGAATCTCCTCCACTTTCTTTTTCTATGTCCACAACATTCACTGCCAAAGTCTTTGAAGGACCCAGATATGACACGTAATAATCCCCAATGCTTTTCAAGTCACCCTGATTTTTGAGTTCATCGCTATGAGCATTGTTGTTTAGATATGAATAGAGATTGCTATCAAGATTGTCAGAAGCACCAAGAAGATCTTTTGCACTATCTTTTGTGTTTATAAGAATAATGTTATTTGTATTCGTTTTCTTCCTAAGAAAACTATCAAGCAATTTTGTAAAGTTTTCCTCACATGCTTTTTCATTAAAAACAAGCACTCTACAATGTGCAAACCCGCTAAATTTTCCCAACTTTGCATTGACCTTGCTTATTGCTTCGTCTATAGTTTTTCCCTTATCACTTGAGAGATTAAGACTTTGGCTACTCGTTGATGCGTGAGGAACAATATACTGCAGTGTTACCTCGTAATCGTTTTCAACTTTGTCAATTGCAACGCCTGTTACAATTGTCTCTGTTCTACTTTGTTCAGGAATACTGATTGCTTGAGGGACAAGCCAAAAAGCAAAAATCAAAATGATTAAAAGAGTCTTATTTTTCCATAAATATTTCATCTGCTTTATCCCTCCTTTTAATCATTGGCGAAAACAAAAAGAGAAGAATTGGTATACCATACTCTATAGAAAGTGAAAAAATCCAAAAATATTTTTTTGCAAGGCTAATACTCAGTTCTATATCAAAGTTGACGATTATAGCAAGAATTAAAACAACGATAAGAATTGCACTTGTAGTGATTAAGTCATATTTTTTGCCAAAAGTTTGTCTAAAAGAATAAAACGCACCTAATATATAGATTGCAAAATAAAGAAACAAAGCCATATCCCAAACAAGAATTAATACCCAATCAAAACTGCCTATATCTGCCGTAGAAGGTAATACTTGCAAGATATCCGAAATGGAATTTGTATGACTAACAGAATTATAACTAAAAACACTAAATATCGTTGCAAAAAATAGTGCAATCAAAACT
>Ga0310786_10009626_pt1 | contig 12236 bp, 17 predicted proteins | sample AusTroGonzalo_MG_FD_203881 | JGI IMG/M metagenome (GOLD analysis project Ga0310786, IMG submission 203881) | Bovine rumen microbial communities from tropical cattle in Woodstock, Queensland, Australia - Gonzalo_03 (v2) (version 2) | ecosystem: Host-associated > Mammals > Digestive system >...
GAAAAAAGAAGATAGCTTAAGATTCAAGAAAGTTATTGCTGAATGTATAAGAAAATTCGAAGTTAGCCTAAAACATTATTTACAAGAAGCTGATAAAAAGGAACTTGAAGATGAAGCTACTGAAAGAAAATAATGTTTAGTTGCTATCTCATAAAATGCTTGATTATTTTGATATTCAAGAATATAAGGATATAATATCTTTTGCTTTAGAAGATATTGATTTAAGTGATGATGTTTCATCTGAAAAAGATAGGATTGATTTAGAGAATTATCCTTATTTAGTTTAGCCATTAAGTAAATGTGCGATTTAGCAAGGTATCAGAAAAGAAGTAGTTATAGCTTTCCCATAGCAATTTGGAAAATCAATGCTATAGATGGTTGCTATTTTGTATAACACTGTTTTCAATGTTATGCAAACCATTATTTGCTATCCATCTTTATAGTTAGCGGTTGAAACATCAACAGTAAAATTTATCCCTTTATTCAAGAAGATAAAGCAATTTGAAGCCTAGTTAGATAAACCATTTGCAATAAGGAACGATAGATTAAAGTTATCTAAAAACTTAATTTATTGGCAAGGAGCTGGCTCTAAAATTGTTTCTAAAAGTTGCAAAATGGTTTTAGCTGATGAAGCAAGCATATTCGAAACGCCTAATAATGTGAATAATTTGGAATAGCTGAAAAAGCGTACTAGAAGCTATAGTTAGAGTTTAGCGCTTTTTGTTTCAACTCCACGATATAAGGAAGATAATTTTTGGAGGTAGTTCCTTGGTGGCAGTCAAGGATATTATTATTTACGCTGTCAGCAATGCGGATAGTTAACCATGCGTTCAGCTGATTTGCACAATCTACAGTTTGAATCCGTATTTAATGAGTAGTTGAAACAATATGTGGTAAAGAGGGGTACAGAGCGTTTAATCTGTCCTAAATGCCATTATGAACATGATGAGAGTTTCAGAGAGAAACTAGTAAAATAGGGTGCGTACATCCATAAATACCAAGATAGGGTACAACACTACCCAACATACCAAGCCGGTGTGTTAGCCTCGCTCTTGAACGTTCATTCATGGTCTACTGTTGCGGATCGAATCCTATCTAGCGGAAAAGGAGCGGAACTCTCTGACTATATCACGTTGGATAACTCGTATCGTGGTTTACCTTATCAGATGAGGGAGTATCGCAAACAAGAAGAAACAGCTTTATCTAAACACTTTTATCAGCCATAGGAACTTAAACAAGAGGATATAGAAGCGGTTTATATTGTAGCTGACACCCAAGATTTGTTCAGTGTGCTAGGTGTTTTTGCATTCACAAAACAAGATAACCTTTATCTATTGGAACTTGCAAGACCTCGCTTTCTATTTTTGGATGATGAAGAGCGAAAAATCATTGACGCTGAAAACAAGCGAAACGGCAAACCACCCTAGATAACGGTTCTAGACTACATAGAGGATGAGTATTATGGTTTTAAGCCACTATGTGCATTGATTGACGTTTTAGGCCATAGAACAGATGAAATTAAAAATTTTTCCAAACTCAAAAAAAATATTCTTATGTACGCAGGAACTAGCCTAAAATTTCAAAAATGGAAAATAAGCTAGCATAACCCAAAAATGTTTATGTGTGACGCTAGAAAATTTCAAGCTGATTTGATTTTTCGTTTATATCAACAAAACAATAGAGAATCCAATTTTCTTTTCTTACCAAAAACATTATCTGATAAGGATTTAGAATAGATAACATGTGTACAGCCCAACAATGAAAAACGCAATGGGCATTTATATTAGAATTGGTAGCCATTATCTGACGCTGTACACGATTGTTTTGACGTGCTAAAAATGGCTTTAGCTGTTGTTGCGATAAGCAGTAGGATATACAGAAGAGAAAGATTTGCACATGGTGAAGCAAGAGCTTTAAATACCCAAAATATCAAGATAGTTAAAAAGCCAACACTGAATAAACCCAAACAGTTTATTCAAAAACCAACTTTCAATTCATCTTTATTATTGAAGCGTTATTGACTATTTGTTAAGTATAAACAGTTTATTTTATGGAGATTTTATATGTTATACGGCTATAATTTTTCTACCATCGAACTAAAACATGTGAAAGCTGATAGTGTGGCTGTAAAGTGTGCTGGTACAGCAGTAAAAGTTTATGATTTAGTTGATGGTAAAGTAGAAATCAATACTGATTCTTGGCAAGCAACAGAATACAACCTACAATACTTTTTCGAAGATGAAGTTATTGGATAGGATGTTTTGTTGATTAAACAGAATCTTAAACATGCTGATTCAGCATACAACCCAAAATCAATGGCACGCCAAATTTTATAGGCTTTAGAAGCTAGATTGAAGAATGTTGCAACAAACACTCAACTATATGTAAAAGTTGGTGATAAAGAAATTCGTTATCTTGATTATAACTAGTTGATTAAATGGTATAATTTTTATCAAAAGCAAGTTGCTAAAGAAGAAGGTAAACCAACTCAAATTCGCCACTAGAAGTTGTTCTATAAATAGCCCATTGGAATGTGGAGGAGATGAAAATGTTTGATATGTTTAAGCGTAAATCTGAAGATGGATATGTGAGAAAAACAGTTGACACTAGTGTCTATAAATAGCAAGAACAGAAGCCTAGAAAAAAGCAAAAACTAGTTCGTTCTTTCATGGGCGCTAGGAATACGGCTATCACCAATTTTAATTCAACATTTGCGAGAATAAATCAATAGTTAAAGGTTGATTATATAGCTTTAGTTTTAAGAGCTAGAAGCCTCTACAAGAACAATGAAACAGTAGCCGCATTTGTTAATCAAATGATACGCAATATCATAGGGAATAAAGGGTTTATCTTGAATGTTACATCCTATAACCCAAATGGCTAGAGTGATGTATATGCCAATGAAACTATAGAACGTTTTTGGGCTGAATATCAAAACAGCACTAAAAAATATGTTTCTGCTGATGGACAAATGAACGGTGTGGATTTTGATAGACAAGTTATCTTTAATTATCTTATTGATGGTGAAGTGTTTATATTGAAACATAAAGACCCAAAGTCTAAATTTGGTATAAGATATTCAGTTATAGATAGTTTAGACGTTGATACTCTTTATAACGTACAAGCCATGAGCGATAACACAAAAGTGGTCATGGGTATAAAATTGGATGTTGAAACGAACCGCCCAATATCTTATTTTATCAGAAAAAACAAGAATGCTGATTTTTATCTTTAGGGGTAGAGAATCGAAGTCCCAGCAGATGAAATAATCCACATTTTCAAACCGCTTTTTGCAAACCAAACAAGAGGCTTTACACCTCTGTCCCCGGTGATGTTGGCTGTTAATGCTCTTGACTAGTACAAGCGTGCCGAAATTCAGGCCAGCCTCTTAAATGCGGTACTAATGGGCGTTTACTAGAAAAATTCTGCTGATGGCAATAGCTATGATGACTACGATCAAGAAGAGATTGACAACAGCGGAAATGTAGCCTCTGTTTTTGAAACGGGGTGTATCAAGTTTGCCCCAGACGGTTACAGCCTAAAAACAATCCAAAATCAGCACCCAAACAGCAACGTACCCTCTTTTTGCAAGGGGTTGTTGAAATCCATTTCCGCTGTTCTTGGGCTGAACTACAACAATCTTAACTCTGACTATTCGGAAACAAGCTATTCAAGCATGAGAGCCGCCGCCATTCAAGATGAACTATCAGTAAAGGAACTAGGGCAGTTTATAATAGACCATTGGAAAAACGAACAGTATGAGGATTTCTTGAAATACCTTCTTTTATCTGATTTAACGGCTCTACCATACTCAAAAATAGATAAGTTCATGTAGCATGATTTCCAAGTTCGAAAAATGCAATGGATAGACCCACAAAAAGAGATTAACGCTATCCAAATGCGCTTACAATTGGGATTAACGAACCCCATACAAGAAATACATGCTATGGGTGTTTCATCACCATAGGCCATTTTGGATGGATGGAAAAAGTGGTCTGAAATGCTTAAAAATAGAAATTTGAAGTTCGATGTTAATACAGATATGTTGACAAACACACTTGAATAGGACAAACTAGAAGATGAAGTTTGATGTTGACGATTAAACATATATAAAATAATGATTTATGGAGTTTATTTATATGAACTAGGCTTTTTTAAAACGATATGAAGTTGATTTAGAAAATCAATCTATTACTTTTAGTTGCGCGAGCTAGTTCCCTTGCACAAGATATGATTAGAAACAAGATGTTTAGTATGAAGAGATTTTAATCATTGATGAAAAATCCGTTAATCTTGATAGGTTAAATAATAAAGCACCTCTACTTTTTAACCATGATACAAATAAACTTATTGGTGTTGTTGAAAAAGCATGGGTAGCTGATTAGAGGGTTTTTGTGAGGGTTAAGCTATCACCAAATGATGAGTTTTCTAAAAGAGTTTGGGCTGATATGGTAGATGGAATAATTGCTTCAATCTCTATTGGTTATACAATAGATGATTATGAAGATAAGAAATAGAACGGAATTTTTAAAAGGTATGTCACGCATTTTATGATATATGAAGTTTCTGTTGTTTCAATCCCAGCAGACCCAACATGCAACTTAAGAAAAATTCAAATAAAGGAAAATAATATGAAAAAATAGTGTGATAAAATAGAATAGAAAGAATGTGATAAAATTGAATAGAAAGCATGTGGAGAAGATGAAAACAAGCTCTAGGAAAAAGAGTTAGATAAAGAATAGGTTATTGAAGCAAAAGAAGAAGTAAAAGATGAAAATAAAGATGAAGATATTGAAGCAATTAAAGCAGAAAATGAAGAGTTAAAAGCTGAAATTGCAAAACTCAAATAGGAAAAAGAAGATAAAGAAGATATTGAAAAAGAATATGTTGACGATTAGACAAGAGAAGAGATGGAAAAAATAGCTGAAGATTTTGATGTAGATAAAGAAGAAGTAGAACGTGCAATCCAAAATAAATTAACAATAAGAGAGTTCAAAGATAAAATCAAAACTCTTAATTTCAAAACACATAACAATAAGGAAAATAATATTATGGATTCCAAAAGAGAATTTCAAGATTTTTTAAAGCGTGGTGAATTTGATAAGTCCTTTACTTTAAGAGACTTCACTGGATTCGGCGGACTCAGTGGAGAGGGAGGCGAAAGCCTTATTGGGACAGATACGCTCCCATTACTGCCTGCTCTGTAGAAGGTTATGGGCGTAAAAGGATTTACCGCTCTGAATGGTTTACATTTCAATGCAACCATTCCTGTACAAACCACTCGCAATACCGTTTATCAGACTGCTAATCTGCGTACCGCTCCAAGTGAAAGCAACCCTGCATTCACTCCTAAGACACTGACTCCCAAGAAGTTTGCTGGCTCTACCGTTATCGGTAAATAGTTGCTCGTTCAAGCCAATTAGTCAGTTATCGCGTTTGTTATCAACAGTTTAAGCCGCGAAATTGCCTATAAGCTCTAGGACTATATGTTGGGTGCTGTAGTTGCCGCTAATCCAACCTAGATTAACTATGAATCTCTCTCTGCAATCGACTGGGCAGATATTGTAAGTTTCTAGACTGCAATCAGTTCCTATGTTTTGAATGAGCCTGCATTCGTATTAAGCCCAGCTGCACGTGGCGCTCTCAAGGCTACTCCTAAAGCCTCCAACTACCCTGACTTCCTCTGCTCCGCTGATAACCGCATTAACGGTTATGAAGCTAGAGTCTCCGGATGTGTTTCCAATAACAACATTTACTACGGAGATTGGTCTCGATTAATTGTCGGATTTTTTGGGTAGGGCCTCTAGATTTTAATCAATCCATTTAAATTTTCTGCTGAAGGAAACGTTGAAGTTGTTGCAAGCATTTGCGCAGATGCTGTTGTATCTCAAGTAGATGCGTTTGCCATTGGTAAAGTTCAATCTAGCTCTTCTGAAAGCTCTGAAAGCTCCAGCTCTCTCTGATAAAAGAAGATAAACCAACAAAAATTCACCTTCAAGATTAAACCTCTTGGAGGTGTTTTTTTATTGACTATTCAGCATAGTTGAATAATAACTTAAAAATGGAGATTTAATATGAAAAAATTTAGAGTTATTAAAACGTTAAAATAGAGAAAATAGGGTGATATAGTTTTATTGGATGAAAATTCCTTTTGGACAGTAATGTTAAAATGTAAAGGGATTATTCAACCATATACAGAAGAAGATGTTAAAAAGGAAATAGAATCCTCTGGAATTTAGGTAGTTAAGACTGCTAAAGATGTAAAAAAAGCTGTAAGAAGATTAAGAAAAAAGAAATAGGAGAAAAAATAATGGTAAATTGTTTCGAACAGATGATATAGGATGTTTTTAAGGTACCCTAGTTCATTGATACTTTTGAAATCGTAAATGATTCAAGTTCTTCATCTTCTGATAGTTCTAGCTCTTTATCTTCTGCTATTACATGTGTAAAATATGCACAATAGGATGACGCTATTTTAACACAATTTGGCATGGATTAGGGCATTGATTTTATTTTAACATGTAAAGTTAAAGATTTTACACCACAAAAGAATATGAAGATAAAATTTCACGATAAAATTTACAAGATTGTTTCTTGGCATATTGATAGTTTTTAGTTAACATACAATCTTAATTTGAAGAGTTTAACAAGCAAATGAGAATTTCAGTTGATGTTTCTACAAAAGGTCTAGAATAGCAAGTTAAGCTAGCAAATGAATAGATAAAGAAACAACTACCCATGATTAGTGGCAAGGGTGCAAGTTCGTTTGCAGATAACGCAAGCGCTAAACTCCCTCCTAAAGTCAATGGACAATTCGTTAAAAACATCCCCAATAAACTTTACAGAAGATAGATTAAAAAAATAAGATAGAGTTTATAGGCTATAAGAAAAGTGAGCAAGAATCAAAAAAATAAGCAGAATAATGCCAAAAGAAAAGCTATCTTTAGAAATACGATTATAGGCTATGCTGAAGCACTAAAAAGAGGCTACAAGTTTATGATACATGGTGTTAAAAATTTTCATAAGCAAACATTCTATTATAAATCTAAACAAGAGGCTAAAAAGTATGAGCGAATAGCAAATAGGGGTCTGATGAAGGTGATGTTTGGTGCGTCTTTAACGACACATAATTTCGTGCCTAAAACGATTCAAAAACTTTTAGATAAATCACCAAACTTAAAGAAATTTGCTCCCTCTCTTAACCCTATTGTACAGAGGAATAGCGAAGATGAAAGCACTATGCAAATTCAGAACAGAGCCGGAAACCTATCAGAAAAATTTATTAACGGCGCTCTAGAAAATGGTAGATATTATGCCATAGCAACAATGAAAAAACAAGCTGAACTATGTGTAAAAAAAGTAGTTCAGATTTGGAATAAAAAATAATAATTAAAATGGAGATAACAAAAAATGTCAAGTTCATCAAATTTATCAAGTTCAAGCTATACAACCAATAGCGAAATTATCAATTATTTTATCACTCTCTTTACAAGCCAAAATTATAATCCATATACGATTATCAATGCCTATGATAATACGGATGATTTAGATTTAAATGGTGTCATATCAATCGGATTAGGTAAAAGAGAAATTTTGCATAATGGCAATAGTAAAGATTATAAGCAAACAATTATCATAACCGGATGTTATTTAACATCCGAAGATGTAAATCAAGCTAAAATAACAGCTATGTATGATTATATTATAGGTGTCATTGAAGGTGGCACAATCACTTTAGATGATATGGCTGGATGTTTATTAAAGGGAGGATAGATTGGTTCAGATGGTGAAATAAATACATGTACATATGAACTATAGCTTTATATGTGTAAGGATTGATATTGACGATTCAACAAATAGTAAAGAATAGCTTTTATGAACTATAGCTTTTCTAAAATAATCGAAAAAAACAATTAAAAATAAGGAATATATATTATGGCTACTACAAGGGTCTTCGGAATCGTTACCGATACAAGTGGAATTACGGGTGGAATCTGTGTGAACTCAATCGATACAAATTCTTCAGTTGAAACAGCTTAGGCAAGAAATGAACAAGGGGCCGTTACGGACATAGCCTCCTATTCAAAAGCGGAAACTGTTTCAATTCAAGGAGTTATGGATACTGCTAAAGGTGCAGTTGCTACTGCTGGTTCTATCCTTACATTAGATGGCAAACAATGGCTAATTGATTCAGTAGCAAAGAGATAGTCTAATACTGGATTCGTCTAGCTGACCATAAGTGCTCGTACAGCTGACAATTGTTAGATTTATCAGCCAAGTTCTTCATCTTCAAGTAATTCTAGCTCCACTTCCGACTAATAAAAACAAAAAAGTTTTCCAACTCCGTTTTTCTTTTTTTGTTCCCTATATGCTTATTGCGTATAGGGTTTTTTTTATTGACTTTTAAGCATAGTTAAATAATAACTAAAATGGAGATTAAGGATTTATGGTTGAAGAAGTTGATGTTTTAATGGCAATGGCTGATGATAAATTCCAAAAAATCATTCAGTCTGATGAAGTTATAGCTGAATTATAGAAGGAAAAGTATAATCCTCGATTGGAATTTAATTAGTTGATGGCTATCTTATCTAAAATTTTCAAGATAGGTGATGTAGTTGTACAAGCAATCACACCTGCCGTTTGGAGCTTTTTGTATTGTATCGAAAATGCGTATACCAAAAAGAATAAATAGATAACAAAAGTTGATACCGATGTTTTTATGTATATTCTTTCAAATGGAATGAGCAATTTACCATAGGATTTAATTTTAGAAAGCTATAATTTTTGTTAGAAAAAAGGTCTTAACTACAAACAAGTGGAATACGAATTGAAAGATATGATTTATCTTATGTTTAGACCATTGGAGATGTTTAATACTTATGCTGTTTAGTCTGCTGCATAGGTACGTTTTAATGCGGATTGGCTAACAAAACTAGTTGCTGTCATTTGCCCATTAACGAATAAAAAATCCGAATAGGTCATGTTCAATATGAGTTTGACGGAATGTTTCTATTATATGATACAAAACGCTAGAAAATATGATGATAAAAACATGATTAAGCGTAAAAATTCAGATGAGATTGAAGCTGAAATTTATAGAAGAACTTTATAGTTGGGTAAAAAATATTATGAAGATAATTATAAAAACAAGTGAGGATAACTGAAAATGTAGTCTGTAGTGATTGCTATAACCGCAAAAAGTCAAGGCGTGGACTAGTAGCTAGCCAAAACTAAAAACAAGATGGATAAACTCAATCAATCTATCTTGCCATAGAGCGCAAACAAGAATGTGAATCGAATCAAACAGAGTTTATCTGGGCTAGGCAAAATGGGGGATACGGTAGGAGGTCAATTAGGGAGAGTGGCAAGTGGTTTAACAAGCCTCTTGAACCCTATTGGACTGATAACAGCCGGTATAGGTGCCGCCATAACTCTTGGGGTCAAGCTGTATCAGAGTTTAACCATGAGCCATGAGGAATACATGCAGTACATGCAAGATAAACTAAACGCTTCAAACGCTAGGCTAGCTAAACTTGATAAAACCTAGAAAGAAGATAATGGCTATTTTTAGCGTTTACAATAGCTGAACAAAGTTGAAAGTTTATCTAACGCCATAAAAACATAGGCTATCACCATCATAGCGATTTTAACCCAACGCTATGGGGATTTAGGACTATCAATAGATGAAACTACTGGTAAAATTCTTGGTTTGGATGAGGCTTTCAAAAAAATAAGTGATAGAAACCAGAAATTAAAATTAAATGAGCTTAAAAATCAAAACGAAATATCAAAAATGAAAGCCTCTGAAGCGTTCACCAACACTTCCGGATGGACAAACCCTTTCACTTGGAGAGATAAACTAAAAGGCCGTTTTCACACAACGATAGGTACTGATGTTTATAGCTCTGATGATTTTATCACTGGACGTAGTTTTATCTCTGATTCAAATGTTTGGAAAGAACTCAACTCCATGTTTAAAGGGTCTTTAGGAATATATATTAAAAATCGTTATAAAGCCATGAAAAACGGCGATTATAAAAGTTTCTTTGTACCTTCATCCGATGAAATAAAGTAGATTCATCCTATGATATAGTTCAGTTAGTGGAGCTAGAAATTATGGAATAATCCTTTGTAGAATTTATCTGAATAGCAGAAAAAGCTATTATATGATATTGAAAAATAGATTAAAGTATATAAAGATAAAAAATCAAATAAAAAAGAAGATGTTGAATAGCTAAATAGATTAAATGAAAAACTGAAAATAACTAAAGAAATGCTTGCTTTATAGGTTCAAATAAAGGTGGCAAGAGAAGCCGCATAGCAAGCAAAAACAAATGAATCTGAATGGCAAAAATGGAAAACTCTTTAGACAGAGATGGTAAACTATTATAATCAGCTTTAGAAATATAATGCAGAATCTGAAAAAATAAATGGTGGTCAAACAAGAAGACTAGAGAAAACTAAAAAACTAACTCAAGAAACTCTGATTATCATTCAAAAGATAAATTAGTTATACAGAACTCTATAGAGTAGTTCAAACAAGAAAACCTAGATATTATCCGCATATTCATTCGGAAATAAAGATAAAGGGTAGAAATATCTTAAGCTAGGTGAATAGCTAGAAGATAAGTATAGTATGCGTAAAATCATTGAAGAAAACAATGTTTAGCTGAATAAAACATTGAAAACACTTACTGATGAAAGAGATGAGTTAAATAAACTAGCTGAAAAATCATAGCTGATAGCCTCGCAGTTTGACAGATTGTTATAGCTAAATAAACAAATAGCGAATCTTGAAAAACAAATTGCATAGGGAAAAGCAAAAAGCGCTGAATTGGACGCTGAAATCACTAAACTTTTAGTACAGCGTCAAAACATTGTAGATGATTTGACAAAACAGCATGATATGGCTGTTAAGATTTTAGATGAAGAATTGTAGCTCGAATAGAAAAGAAGTTCAATGACCGAAAAAGAAATCTAGAAACAGCGCATTCTTAACAGATTAAGAAGATAGGGATATGATAAAATTCCAAATGTAGATATTGAACAAATGGCTGAAGATGAAGCTGAAAAAACAATCAAATTTAGAAAAGAAAAAGCATATAGAGCTATTTCTGACAGCCAAATAGATGAAGAAATGGATTTAGAAAGTACATTAAATGGTGACTATAAGGAACTTGCAAGAAGAAGATGGGAAAGGGAGATAAAAGCAAAAGGAATAAATTCTGATGATAAAGCAGAATATGAAACGATTCGAAGTGCAAGAGCGAAAATTAACAGCTTAAAAATTGCAAACAACTTTAAAGACACTTTAGATTAGATGGCTTTTGCATTATAGCCCAATAGAAAAGAAGCAGTTAAGCAAAGAAGAATCAGAGATTATGAATTAAAATATGGTTTTGATTTTGACGATGATAAAAAAGCAAAACTGGGGCAGATTGTTGATTTAGAATTTTAGATGGAAAAATTGAGGAATCAGAGTATCAATCTTTCACAATATGAGGTAAAAACCAATTAGTTAACGAGACGTGGCGGATTCGCCTAGGGTGCTGTTGTCATATCAAAAACAGACCAAATCAACAGCCAAATAAAGAATAAAGCTGAACAGCAGGTTAATCTTTTGAAGCAAATTAAGGATTTAATCGCTGATGTGTCTAAAATTTAAGGAGATAAAAAATGGCTCTGAAATACTTATATCAATCAAAATAGAAAACAAGAACATCACAAGAAACTAGATATAAAGAAGTTTTATATGGAAATGATACTGAAATAAACTCATATATCAATAATCTTGTTATTGGTACTACTACAGTATAGGGTTTATATTTAACCACTTGGAGAAAAAGCCAATATGCAGCTGGTATATGGCAAGTTGAATGTGAATATAGCCAAATAGATAACAGCATAACGTTTTCTACTCTACCAGATAGTGAAGTTGGAAAAAAATCCGCACAGTTGAACACGCGCAACCTCCAGATGCCGCTTGAAAAGCTGAACGGATATTTACAGAAGTGGAATCACTATCTAATACAGAAAGCCGCTCCAAATGAAACACTTGTAACTCCTCAATGGTACGCAACAGCCGCTTATGAAGATTTTATTCCTATTGCAGATAGAGAAAAATACAGATGGGTAACGAATTTAGCAGAAATACCACAATAGCCAACAGAAGATGGAAAATATTGGCAAATCGTCAAAAAGCCTACAAAACCAGGTGTTTAGTATTTCGATTATGC
>Ga0310786_10009627_pt1 | contig 12235 bp, 19 predicted proteins | sample AusTroGonzalo_MG_FD_203881 | JGI IMG/M metagenome (GOLD analysis project Ga0310786, IMG submission 203881) | Bovine rumen microbial communities from tropical cattle in Woodstock, Queensland, Australia - Gonzalo_03 (v2) (version 2) | ecosystem: Host-associated > Mammals > Digestive system >...
CAAATGTTATGAAGAACCCTTTGGCTATCAGGATCTTGTAGTCATCATCACTAAACCCACACATTCTTTGTAATTTTTTCGGTTGGAAGAAGCCTTTGTCATCTGCTTCCATTCCTGCCATAAAGTATAATGCTTTTGATGAATTTGGCAGATCTATGAATTTGTCACTTCCTACCACTTTCTTGTCAAACATTCTCTTTTGTGCCATATAATCTCTCTCTTTCTATTCAAAAACTACCATGTTGATGGTAGTCTTATGTGTTGATTTTTAAAAGCCTTTCGTGATATAATTATCTACGAAGTAAATCGCCTTTACTTCATCAATACATAAGGTCTTACCACCTTGTGTATTTTTTTGTAATTTAATTATCCCTTATGTTTTTTAAAATAGCAACTATTTTAATCTCATTTTTAGAATATATCGTATATATCCGTTTGTAGTCATGCCAACTTTGTCAGCTTCTTTGTCAAGTTGTTTTTTTAACTCTTCTTCTATTGCTAGACAAATTATCTTTTTGTTTTTGATATGCACTGTATTCATTCTTATTCTCCTTTCCTCTTTTTTAATAAATAGTTTTGTATTTCTAGATTATGTATCTTTTCTAATAGTATATTTCTTTTCTTATTATTCTCTTTTATTTCGCATTTTAATTCTCTGATCTTATCACAATAATTTAAGTTTTCTTCTAGAATCCACAACGGTACATATTTATAATTTTTATATGATATTGTCATCTTGCACCATCTTTCTAAAACTAAAGAATGCTTCTAATCTTTCTTTTGCTATTTTTCTTATTTCACTTTCAGTTAATCTTTCATCACCATTTGATGTGTGTAATATTTCTTCACTATATTCAGGACAACATATATCTCCTTTATAAAATGTAAAACTAGCATATGTGTCACCTATATTTGTGTAATAGTAACCTACCCAGTGTTCATCATCAATTTGTACTTCAATACTTTCTCTTACACCTTCTTTTTTTATTTGTTCATTATATTCTTCTAAATCTCTAGTCATTATCTTCACCTCTTAATATATCTTCAACATATAATCTAACTAATAAATAAATTATCATTACATTATAGCAATCTAATTTATGTGCTATATAGCAAAATAATAATGTAGGAATAAATATACAAAACTCTTTTAATATACTATTTTTCATTATCTTCACCTCTTAATATATCTTATTTACCTGTTTTGTCTTTCTTTGTTAATTGTTTTGTTAGTTCTTTAATTTCTTTATTTAATTCTTTAATTTTTATATCTTTTTGTTCTAGTTTCTTTTCAGCATTTAATTTAATATCACCTTTTTCCATTGATAATAGCTTTATATTATCTTGTAATATGGATATTTGTTCTTTTAATTGTTTTATTTTATTATCTTGTTCTTGCATTCTCTTTTCACTTTCTTCTTGAACAACTAACATTCCGTGATATTTTAGTTCAAACTCTTTATATCTTATAATATCATTTTCAAGTATTTCTATTTGTTTATCTTTTTCTCTAGTTCTATCATATTCCTTTTTTAAGTATTCTTTTATATCAGCTACTTTTACACTTTCTAATAATTTATATTTATCCATTTTATTTTTTACTACTGCTAACATTCCCATAATTATTTACCTTCCATTTCTTCTATATATTTTTTCATATCTTCTATAAGTTCTTTTTTAGCCTCACTTAATTGCCATTGGCTAAAACCCATATCTTCATAATTATTCCATTTTTTACACATTTCAACATCATCTTGTGCTTCTTCTAAATCTTTAATATCTTGTTTAATCTTTTCTAATAATTCCATATTTTCTCCTATATCATAGCACTTGCTATAATTGTTCCTGCTAATATAATTATTTCTACTAATAATAAGCTTAATGTAATATATCTTGTTGTTCTTAATGCTCTTTTAATTTTTAAATACTTACTTCTAGATACCATATATATCATCTCCTCCATAATAATCTATTTCACTATTTACGATTGTTGTATAATCATATTGCATTTTGTCATCATCATCTATGTATTGTTTATAGTTCTTTTCTATAAACTCTTCTATTTGTTCTTCATCCCAATCTTCAGGGAATGTATCTTTAAAACTAACTTTAATTGTTATTACACCATCTACTATTTGATTTCTTTTCATTTTTTATCTACCTTCCTTAATTCGTTTTTAATATGTTTTTAGACTTGTTTGTCTTTTCTAGTATTATTTACTTAGTTTATCTTCAATGTCTTTTAAAATCGTGCAGTAATCACTTTCTAGTAAGCATGTAAGTATAAACCATACTGGAATGTCTAGTATTAGCATTACAAAGTGGAATGTGTCTATTTCTATACTATTTTCCATTCTAGCAAATGCGTACATACCATAAGCAAGTGATCCAATTGTTAGTATAAGTATTACTACTTGCACCCATTTTCTTAACTTCATTATCATCTATCTCCTTTCTTATTGTACTTTTATTATATACTACTTTTTTGTTTATTTCAATATATATTATATATATTTTTATAATTTGACACAATAAAAAAACTAGGATTCCCTAGTCTTTCTTTAAAGCACTAGCAGTAATAATAAATGGTAAATCATTGTTTTCTTGACTTATATTTGTTGTTCCATTTTTACTCTTTGCATTATATATATCTTCTAACTGACCTTTTAATGTTGTATCAGTTATCTTTGTATAGGTAGTATTTGCTAGTATGTAATAAATTGTTGTATTATGCGTACTTAACCAAGTCATATAATCTTGTGTTGAGTTCATATTATCTAATTTTAATGTTAAACTTTGTCCACTATTCCAACCAAATTCACCATTTAATAATCGAGTAGTAATACTTGTTGCATAATATTTACATATAAAGTAATTAGATAATCCTAACCTATCAGCATTTGGATATATAACATCTAAAGGATAAACATTTTTACTTTGTAAACAACCATTACTATAATTCCAGTTATTTGTATCACTACCATCTAAAACTACTTTTCCTACATTTGCTTTTTTATACCATTCTCCATTACCATAAGGCTCGTATGATGTTGCAGTTTCACCTTTTTCTATTTGATACCAATAATCAGTTTTTGGATTTGAGCTTACACCTGTACCTGTTCTATAACCTATTTTTACTATTCCTGTGCTATCAGTTGTTAATGTTCTACTTAATTCAGGTCTTACATCATTTGTTCCTGTACTTGCAGTTTCTCCATCTTTCATAAAGAATAATGTAGCACCTACACCACTTATAACAGGTATATTTGAACTCATTGTATATTGTGTATTTGGTGTCAATGTTAAACTAACATATTGAATTGTAGTAGTAAATGTTTGAAATGTATTGTAATCAAATAAGTTCTTGCCTGTATTTCTTAAGAAACTATCTTCGTATGTACCTATATTACACATTTCTATTGGTGTTGTTCCATAAGGTGTGTAAGAGTTGGCTTTACTACCTTTTTCTAATTGTATATTAGTAATATTTATTGTGTTTCCACTTTGATTACTACAACCTAGTCTTATAAATACATACTTACAATTTGTTGGTGTTGTAAATGACACTACATCATCACTTCCTAGTGATACATTACGCTCTATAAATGTATAATCACTCTTTATATAGTGTACATAATTTTTTAATGTATAGTTTGAAGTAAATGATAATGTATATGTTGTATTTTCACTTACTTGAATATACAAATCATATCCACCTGTTATTGTTGCTGGTAGAGATATATAACTATCAGCACCTGTTGAAGTCCAACTTAAACCACTATCGTTTGCAGTTAGATTTGATACATTACTTTCATTTAAGTATGCTTCATTGTCAATTATTGCTTGTTTGCTAAATAAATTATTTACAGGTAGATTTAACTGATATGTAGTTTCTTGTGTATATATATTTAAGCAGTCATATAATTCTTGTTCAGTATATGTTTCACCTGTTTGATAATAGAATATATTTAGATAAGCATAATTTGTATTTGTTATTGATGTTTCAGTTAAACTAGATACATCTTGGTATTCATTTACACTTGTACTTGTACTTGGTACGGCATTACTTAAACATACTCTAAAACGATTTGATACAATAGGCTTTTTAATGTAATATGTAGTATTTGCTTCTATTGGAATACATAATGTTCTATTACCACTACTAAATGTTGTAGAATTGAAATAAAAGTTATATATTGTACCTTCACTTTTAAGGTTTTTATTTCTTACATAAATTGTATTATCTCCACTTACAACATTAATATCTTGTGGATAAGATGGATTTGGTGATGGTGTACCTCCACAATAGTTTTCGTATGTTCCTCTTTCATTTCCACTATTTATTTGTAATTTTAAACTATCAATAACTTCTTGTGTTATTGTTGTATCATTATAATTTATATTCCATCTAATAAAGTAAACATTTGCACCTGTTGTAAATGTAAAACTATTAACATTTGTATTACTATTAATTCTTGCTATATATGTTTTATCACTTTGATATGTACCTAATCTTAAACTTCTACAAACTTCACTTGCACTAAATGTATATGTTGTACTAGGTTGTACTGCTATCCATTGTTCACTTGCTGCATTGTTTTGTGAAGAAGTAATCTCACCAGTTGTATTATTAACTATTTTATTTTGTTGCCATAAACTATCATCTAACAAGTTTTTACCACTTAATTGTACTTGGCTTGTATTACCATTTAATGTAGTTTGCATTGGTGCTTCGTATGTTGGTGTTAATGATAAATCAGTTCCACTTCCACTTACTTTAGGAAAGTTATTATACAATGTATCAGTTCCATTATTGATTATATCTACATAGGCATCTTTTAACTTTGTACTATATTGTCTAAATGGCTCATTTGTTATTCCTGATCCTGTTAGATTTATACTATCTTTTATTTTACCTTTTGTTGTATTTAAGTAAGTTAATTTTTCAGCAGTAGTTCCCATTAAATCACCTCACCATTTATAGTATCTAATGCAGTATTAATATCTCCTACAAGTCCATCTACATATGCTTTTGTTGTTAAGTCTTTACCTGTTATTACATTTTCAAGTGTGCCTTTTCCTATAAATGCCCCATTACCTTTTGTCAAATAAGTTTCATAATCATTATTTTGTGCATATAAAGAACCACTACTCATAGCAGTATTATAATTGTTTGCTACTTTTATTACTCCACCTGTACTACTTGTTGCATAGTCAGTATTTTGTACATAGTTTGTTAATGCACTTGCATCAATTTTATTATTCCAAGTTGTTATATCAGTTGTTGTTATACTTGCACTTGCACTTGCACTAAATACAGGGTCAGTTTCAGTTTGTATTGATGTATCAGCTAATCCTAAACTTGTTTGTACTGAACTATCTAAATCAGTTTTTGGTATTCCTGCTATTGGTTTATCGTATTTATTATTCCAAGTTGTTTTTTCAGTAGTATTTGTAAATAAATTAGTTTTATTAGTATCATCTACTAAATCACTACTTAATTTATGTGATGCATCTATTGTTGATTGTTTACCACTTAATAATGTATCAGTTTCAGTTTTAGTATAATAATCACTTAAATCTACATCTACACCAATTCCACCTAATTCTTCCCATTGTCCATTTACATAAATATATTCAATGTATTTATTATCACTTGTTATTTCTATCCATTGGTTGCTTTCATATACATATCTTTTATTTGTACTTTCTACTATGTATATTGTATGTGGTGTTCCTGTTGTTGGTAGTTCTTGTACTACTAATGTTGCATAAGGTACTAAATAGATAGTATCTTCTTTAATCCCTGTTGTTGGCAATTGTTCTACTATTTCAAACTTAATAGCACCTGCCTCACCTCTTGGACCTTTTAAGTCTACATATTCATAAGAGCTTTCATCTTCTCTTTTAACACCTAAAGATGTTCCATCCCAATCAAACTCTAATCCCATTCCATCTTCTAATGTTTCAGTTTGTGTTGTTCCATCAGTATTTGTAAATGATATTGTTGTTATTTTACCATCTTTAGATACACTTAAATTAATATTTTCTAGCATTTGTGTAATTTGTTCTTTATCAGTTGGTGTTATTTCTTCACTATTTTGTGCATCTTTCATACTACCAATCATTGTAGTTATATATACAGGACTTGGATTATATCTTTTGATATGTTCAGTTCCTATTACTTCATATGCAATAACACCTATTTCAACCATACCTTTTTCACTTAAAACTTCAGCAGGTATAGAACATTTATTGTCTATTAAAATAACTTTATAACTATTCCCATTTAATGTAAAATATGCTTCTTTTACATAATTAGATGGGATTTCTTCACTAAATACAAACTCACATTCAGTTATATTTAATTCTTTCTCATTTACTAAATCTATTTCTTCTTTTGTTATTTTGTGTGGATCTACTTTGAATATCATATTACCCCTCCTTTTCTTCTACTTGATAGCCTGTGCTATCACATACACATATATAATATAGTAGATTATGTCCCCATATATTTCCTTTTTTATCAAGTTTAAATGAATTTAAAAATATTTCTGCTCCAATTTTATATTCTGCATATCCTAATTTATCTTTTTGACAGATTTGTTTCATTTCAGGGGATAAGTCATCGTATTTTACTTTATTACTTACTTTTACTATAGGTGCTTTTCTTACTTTTTTATTATAAAGCACTTTATATGTTCCTGTTCCCCATTCGTTAACTGGTTTTGTTTTTCCTTTTAATTCTTTTGTGCCTTTTGCATATTTGGTTGGATTTATTGATGTTGCATTACTTCCTTTGTCTATTTGGAAGTGTAGATGTTTGCCTGTGACTTTTCCTGTATTACCCATTTCGGCTATCCATTGTCCTTTACTTACCCATTCTCCAACTTTTACTCTAGCACTTTCGCTTTTGTTATGATAGTAGGCACTTTGGTAGTCTTTATGTTGGATTCTGATCTGACACATTGTTCCACCTTTTTCTCCTTTATTTACTACCTTTACTACTTTTCCATCTGCAGTTGCATATATCTTTGTTCCACCAATTATATCTACACCATGATGGAATTCTTCTTTTCCTGTTATTGGACTGATTCTTTTTCCATAACCACTTGTTATAGTTACTTTATCTAACGGTTTCATTATACCTCCTATTTGTCTTGTTCTTCTTTTCTTGTGAAATAATAAGTTATTATTGCGGATGCTAATGCCATAAATGTTGCAGGATCTATTACTTCTTTAATTGTTAAATAACATGTTGTTGCTATTACAACTAAACTTAATATAGTTTTTACTTTAAATAGTTCTGCTATATTAACTAATAACCTTTGAAATGCTTCCTTCATAATTATTACCTCCTAATCGTATTATAACACAAAAAGAGCAGGTTATAAACCTACTCATATTCAGGGGTGTACCAATTATGTCTTATTAGTACTCTAGAATAGATATCGTTAAAAGATATGCAACTTATTCTCTATAATATCTACTCTAGGCTACTTATTAAAACTTAATTATAACATTTTTTTAATTTCATCTATTTTATTAATTATATCATACCTATTTTGTTGTTTCATATAATATTTTATTCTACTTAATAACCTTTTAATGTTGCCATTATTATAATTAATATTATATTTATTATCACACCATTCTAGATTATTTACATTATTATTTAATTTGTTTTCATCTTTATGATTAACTATTTTGAAATTATTAGGATTTGGTATAAAAGTTTTTGCTACTAACTGATGAATATAAAAATATTTAATATTTCCATTTTTACATAAAGCAGTTCTATAATATCCTTTACCTGCTAATGAAGGTTTTTTTATACATTCATTGCATTTTCTATTTTTATATTGTCTTGTTAAACTTTTTATTCTACCTAAATTACTAATTTGATATATTCCTTCGTATCCTTCAATATCTTTCCATATTTCTTTCATACTTATACCTCCAATATATAAGTATAGGGATTAATTGGAGTAATCCCTATTTACACATAATTGATTATGTGTAATTAAAATATATCATAAAAAAAGAGGATTTACAATACCCTCTTTATTTTTCTTTTTAATACTCTTATTCTTCTACTTAATGTTGCATCACTTATTTTTAATGTATCCGCTATTTTTATATTACTTTCACCTTTTATTTTTAATTCAAGTATTTTTGATAACTCTTCATTTAACATACATTTATTTACAAGATATTCATAATCATCTTTTGTAAAATCATAGAAATCTACCACAACTTTTACATCTTCTTTTACCATTTGAACTTATTGTTTTTGACTTTCTATATTTTCTTTTTATTCTAATCGTTTGTTTTGCCATTTGTTATATCACCATCGTTACCAATGTAGTTATTGTATCCTTCTTCATTTTCTTGTGTAACTATTGTATCTTCATAACCTATGTCATTTAGTAAATAAATTGTATATCCTATTGAACCTATCAATGCTATTATTAAGATTATTACTATTACAAACATTCTTTTATTTGCTTTTTTATAATCTTGTAATATTTCCATTGCAAAACTTTTTTCTTTCATAGTTTTTCCTCCTTTTGCAATTTTTTTTCATATTCTTCTTCTAATTTATGATAATATATCTTTACCGCACCATTTCCACCTGATTCAATATATTCTTTTCCTACTGCCAATCTTTCACTTAATGGTATATTATCATTGCATATTGTATTCTTCATAGTATTTAAAGAGTTCTTTTTTAATTCTATTTTAATAGGATCTATTTCTTCTTTCATAGTATCTTTTATAAACTTCTTTTCTCTATGTAAAATAACTTCAATAGCACCAATAAAAGAAGCTAGTAGAATAATTGCACTTACAAATTGCTCTACTGATATGCTTTTTAAAAAATCCATTTTATCATATCCCCTCTTCTTTTATCTTATCATTTTTTGCTTAATTTTTCAATTTGCTCTTTAAGTTCTTCTATCTCTTTTTGTTGGTATTTAATACAATTTATTAAATCAGGGATTAATTCAATATAATTCAATGAATATAAGTCTTTTTCTTTATCATATGCATATACTTGTTTTTCTATATCATTATCTTTTAAAACTTCTACAACATCTTGTGCTATTAAACCTCTATGTGTTTTTTCATCTTTTTTATAATTAAACTCAACAGGATTTAATTTTGTTATTATATTCATTGATTTTTTTTCATCTATGTCTTTGATATTATCTTTTGCTTTTCTATCACTTATTGATATAACCCCATCTACTGCATCTAAACCATAACCATAATCATTTTTAGTGACTTTTACTTTAGCTTGATTACTTTGTGCTATCATTTCAGCCTGATAATCATTTGATACATTATGTCTTAAACGAACATACATATAATCGTTTACACTATTATAACCTGATGCATAACTTCTATAATAATTACTATCGTGTAAATATTGTTGAAATAAGAAGAAATTATTTACCCAAGATAATGATTGATATGTTCCTTCAAATATAATATAACCTTCATCAGGTAGTGCATTGCTAACGGTCATTTGTCCACCTATCAATTTAGCATTTTTGCATTCCATATTACCATAATTATCTATTTTAAAATTGCCATTAATAGTTGTATAACCTTCTAATTTAATATTATCGGCTTTAATTTCTACTAAAGATCCATCATCACCTGAACTATCTAATCTTACTTTTGATATTTTGCCATTACTATCAGTTTTAAGGACTATTTCACCTTTTAACTTATCTACATCTATTCTTGCTTTTTTATCATCATATGGACTTCCACCAATATATTCTTCAGTAGTTTGTTTTGGTTTTTCACTTTGTATTGTTTCTTCTAGTCCATCTTCTAATGTGAATACATCACTTGTGACTTTACATATATAATTTTCTTGACCATAAATTAATACAATGTTAATGTTATCTAATGGCTCTACATACATAAATCCTATTGTTCTTAAATCACATAAATAATACTGAAATCCATTTAATTGATTATATAATATATCAATAGCAGTTGCTCTATTATCACTATCTAAAAGTAAATTACCTGTAATTTTGTATTGTGTTAATCCATTATTAGTAATTGATGTACTATCTTTTCTTTCAAGATTATCACTTTCACTTACTTCACTTTCAAATAATATTGAATTGACAGGACCATATTTTTCTTTTGTATATGCCATATCATCTATTATTTCATCTTTTGTGACTACTATTGTATTTGTACTATCAGGTGTTGCAGTAGGATCTACAATAACATATTTACTACTTCCATTATTATCTATTGTCTTTAAACTTACACCACATAATTCAAGTGCCATATCTAATACATCTCTACAAGTTAATCTAATGCCATCTATTTGGCTTTTTTTAATATTAATTGTTGATACATCAGGTAATCCTGTTGTACTATATGTAAACCCTATATAATCAAGAATAGATGTGATTAATGTTGTTAATGTAATAGTATCATAATTACCAACAATTGTATCCCAATCAAAATCTACCATTGTTTTTACCATTGCATCACAAAATGTATATTCATATAGTTTTTTATCTTCTCTATATTTTTTATCAGTCATGTACATTTTAGAGCCTAATGCCCAATCAATATAATTTCCTGATTGTACACCTGCTCTTATTAAATATAATCCATCTTCAGGTAAATCTTCAGTACAATCAACTTCATATGACATCATTATTGTTTTACCAATTTCTCCATATCCATTAAACTTAATTCTAAATATTTTATCAGTTAGAACATATCTTGTAGCATTATTTATTGTGTATTGAATACTATTATTAAATCTTCTACCTGTTTTATGGATTCCATTCAAAAAGTCATTACTAACTTGTTTCATTATTAATTTCTCCTTTCAGTAGCTATAAAACTTATATTAAAAGATTGTCCTGCTCTTGCAACATCACTAAATAAACAATTTTGTCCTATTTCATAATCACCACAATATGTAGTAATTGTTCTTATAGATTTAGTATAAGGATCATAATACTTTGTTGTTTGTGTAGCAGTATCTAATATTCGTACTAATATTTCAATTTCACTTTGTGTTAATTTATGAAATGTACAGGTTATTTTAGGAAATATACCAATTAATGTACCTGTATATTTCCCTGACATAGTATTTCTTCCTGTATCTTTTCCCCATATTTTATTAAAACTTATTTTATAATCACTTAAATATGGTGTTATGTTTACATTATTAATTATTAAATCATTATTATATCTTAACATATTATCACCTATTCAATAAAAATCTTTCTTTATTTATTTGATTATTTGTAGCAGTTGCTAATACTCTACCATCTACTACCATATTATTTTGTAAAGAAATGTTTACCCATCTTCCAATTTCTTGACCTAATTGTGCCATTGCACTAGGGTCAGTTAAAGGTATAACACCTTCTCTTCCTGCTTCACCTACTAATGCACCACTTAATGGTACACCTTTATTTGGTAAGTTTACTATACCACCTGTTGCCATTGGCTTAAATATACTTTTAATAGAATTATATGTATTTTTTATTGGATTAACTACATTAGATTTTACACTATTTAATCCATCTTTTAATGTTTGTACAACACCTAAATTAGCAATTACTTCACCAAGTTTTTTTAATGCATCACCAATAGTGACTTTAATTCCAACTTCTTTATCACCAATTTCAAAGTTTTTAATCTTTTGTAATGTATCAAGTGCTTTATTTTTAAGGTTATCCCAAGCTTCTCTATTTTTCTTTCTTCCTTCTTCTCTTGTTGCTTCAATATCAAGTTCCATTCTTCTTATTTCTTGGTATGTTTCCATATTAATTTTTCTTAATTCGGTACTATCTTTTCCTTGTGCTGACATTTGTGCTGATATTTCAAGGTTATATTCCCATTGTCTTTTTAATGTATCTACTAATTTTTGTTTTTCATCTAATGTTCTACCTTCATACCAATACATTTCTTTTATTTTATTTAATGTAGTTCCATTATGGTCGGCATTTTGTTCACTTATTTCACTTAATTGGCTATTTACACCTAATAACCAAGACCATTCTTTTCTACTATCTTTCATTGTTTTTTCAGCATCAGTTAAGTTTACATCAATAGTGCTTACTTCAGTTCCTACATCCTTTACAGGATCAAGGCTTTGTTCCCATTTATCGTGGAACTCATTTGCTTGTTTATTTAATTCTACTAATTCATCATATGCTCTATGTAAATCATCCCA
>Ga0310786_10009629_pt1 | contig 12234 bp, 8 predicted proteins | sample AusTroGonzalo_MG_FD_203881 | JGI IMG/M metagenome (GOLD analysis project Ga0310786, IMG submission 203881) | Bovine rumen microbial communities from tropical cattle in Woodstock, Queensland, Australia - Gonzalo_03 (v2) (version 2) | ecosystem: Host-associated > Mammals > Digestive system >...
TGATTATCTTGTTGGGATATGCTGCAATCATGCGGTCGCCTATAATCTGCATGTAACGTGCCAGAACGATGAAATCGATATTGTTCTCCTTGAGCAGTTCCAGCATTGCGGTCTCCTGTTCCAGCTTGTTCTCCTTGGTTATGGGATAGACATAATAAGGTATGCCGAACATATCGGCCACATGTTTCATATCGGGATGGTTGCTCACAATCAGCGGGATCTCCACGTTCCACTCACCTGCGCTGTAACGGGCCAGCAGGTCAAACAGACAGTGTGACATCTTGGATACGAATATCGCCATGCGGGGTTTGGTGTCGCTGAAATAGAGACGGAACTTCATATCGTATTTCTTGGCATAGAGCGTACCGAAATAATCGGATATCTTGTCCTTGGGTATCAGAAACTCGTCGATATTCCACTCAATACGCATATTGAACACGTTCTCCACATGGTCAACGAACTGTGCCAGATAGACCACGTTACCACGGTTCTCAGTTATGAAATTGGTTATGTCTGCAATGATTCCCGGTCTGTCGGGGCAGTGCAAAAGAAGTGTTACGGTCATATTTTTTGTTTTTCAAGGCGCGAAAATACACAAAATGAATCAAAATTCTTACCTTTACAGCATATAAAGTTGATTTTGATGAACAACCGGAGATATTTTAAGGACAAAGTAGCAATAGTCACAGGCGCAAGTTCCGGAATAGGTCTTGCCACCGCCACTCTCCTTGCAAAGTACCAGGCCAAAGTAGTTCTTGCAGCCCGTTCTGAGGACAAACTGAACGAGTTGGCCAGTGAGCTTTCACAATTTACAGACGTAATCAGTGTCAAAACCGATGTCTCAGTCGAATCTGACTGCCGCAACCTGATTGAGCAGACAGTAAAGAGATTCGGCCGCATAGACATTCTCATAAACAACGCCGGAATCTCCATGCGCGCCATGTTCAAAGATCTGGACCTGAGCGTGATACGCCGTCTTATGGACGTGAATTTCTGGGGAACGGTCTACTGCACCAAATACGCCCTGCCCTATCTGCTTGAGGCCAAAGGCTCCGTAGTGGGAGTCATATCCACCGCAGGTTACAAGGGACTGCCGGGAAGGACCGGTTATTCGGCATCAAAATTCGCCATCAACGGATTCCTTGACACCCTGCGTTCAGAGCATCTCTATGACGGGCTGCACGTTATGATTTACGCACCGGGATTCACCGCGTCCAACATACGCAAGACAGCCCTTATGGCCGATGGAAGCCAGCAGGGAGAGACTCCGCGCGAGGAGGGAAAGATGATGACATCCGAAAAGGTTGGCATGATAATGCTCAACCACATACGACGCCGTTCGCGCCGCGCCACACTTACATTCACCAGCAAGCTACTGCTGGTTCTGACACGCCTGTTCCCCATCACCACAGACCATATGGAATACTGGTATATGGCCCGTGAGCCGGACTCGCCGTTCAAACGCCGCCGCGACATTATGCGCGAACGCCGCAATCACCAGGCATAATTGAAGTTAAGAGTAAGGAATTCCTTGAACTGACCGTAACCCATCAGGTTACCGTCCTTATCCTTTTTGCGCTGTACGCTGTCGTCAAAACGATAGTGGCAGAAGAACTGCAGCGACAGATACTTTGAAAGCCTATAGTCAATGGTATTCTCAAAGTTTATCTCAGTGCTTTCATATGTGGTATAGAACTGGGTCTTGTTGGTCCAGGTAAAGTCCTCAAGGAAAGTCCATTTGAGGTTTGTCTCAAACCGCGAACCGAAACTTGACTTGAACTTCTTGCCGGCATCGATACCAAAGGTTGTGGCTATGCTGTCCACACTCGAATATTTGCAGTTATATGAGAGCGGAGACAGCAGCACGGAAAGGGTTATGCCCTTTTTCTTGAACTTGGGCTTGTAATCCAGACCTACCGACACGTTTCCGTATGCCGGAGCCATGAACTTTGATTTCAGTTTGGTAGGAACCTTAGTATCCCATACCGGAGCGAACTGCGTATATCCCTGGAACTGGGCCGAATAATACCAGTTGTCAAACGCCTTCAGGCCGTATTTAGATGTAAAACGTATAAGGTCCTCATTTGTACGGAAAGTGTTTTTTCCGTTTACCTGCGATGTGTTGTAGTAACCCAGCTTGAGTTCCAGCTTGTTGTCAAAGGTCGTATGGTTCTTTGCATAATCGGCCTCGAGATTGATCTGGCCCAGTATCGAGTGGTTGCTCTCACCGCCCTTATACCAGTTGTCAGAGTAGTAGCTCTGCGTGTATTTGCCTTGGAATTTTCCGAACGTTTTCCAATAACGCTGTTTGGAGCGTACACGCTCGGGGCTGTTGTCATCAGAAGGTGCACGTCCTCCGGCGTGAATCTCCTTGATACGGACTCCGCTCACCATATCCTCTGATATGGGTATGATTCCCGGGACGTCCATAAGCTCGGCCTCGGTCATCTCCACCAACTCGGGATGTTCCAGATAAATCTTTACAAGCGCCTCATCTATCATTTTGGAGAGGGTGCGGTCGTTTGTACTCTCCAACGGCTCAAGCGGAAGCAGGTCGTCATGCTCCACCTTGTAGTCCGGCTCAGGCGTTATTGCCTCCGATACGGCAGACCCGTAGAGTACCAGAGGCATGAAAAGCCTGTAGTACAACGGATTGTCCGATATATCCTCAAAGGATAATTCGGGGTCGTCAAAAGGTGATGAGAGTGAATCCAAGCGGGCTCTGAGCTTATCAGATATCACGATTGAATCAGGAAGCAACCTGAGAGAATCCCGGGCCTCCCCTGCTGCGGCCGTAACAGACAATGCCAGCAATACGATTACAGCACAACAGTTCTTGAGATACTTTCGTGACATATCAAGTGCAAAAATACAATAAAAAGATTCATTATGCGCACGCGTTATTATTTAGTGTCTCTTTTTTATGTAATTTCGCAGTCCGTAAACAGATAACAACATTTTTCACAGTGGATAGAAGATCATATTTGGGAATAGTGCTCATCAGCGTAGCATTAGTGCTTGTGTTGCTATGGTCCAACAACAGCCAGAAGAAAAACGCAGCCGCAAAGGCAAAGTACGAGCAGAAACTTGATTCAGTAAGAGGCGCCGCCGAGGATTCCATACAGTTTGCCCAGGAGGCAACGGTTGTGGTCACCACCTCACAGCAGGATTCTCTTTCACCCCTGTTCCCCGCCATGAACGGAACAGAGAGCACGACAATCCTTGACAACGGACTGGTCAAGATAGGTATATCATCCAAAGGCGCAGCTCCCTGTTTCGCACAGCTGAGCGGATACAATGACCAGCAGGGTCAGAACGTGATCCTTTTCAGCGAGGATGAGGTTAGCCTCAACTTCAAGATAGACGGTAAAAACCAGAACATACAGAGCCGCAACCTCTATTTCGAGACTATAAAGAACGGTGCCAACTCCGTTACCATGCGTCTCAACACCAACGGTTACGGTTATCTGGATTTCAACTACACCTGCTCCCTGAGAGCTATATGCTCAACCTTGACATCAAGGCTTCGGGTATGGACAACTTCTTCTCATCGGACCTTAACAGCATGGCCATCGACTGGATACAGAACCTGCGCCAGCAGGAGAAGGGATTCGATTTCGAGCAGCGCTACACCACCCTCACCTACAAGCGTGCCGACAAGGTCAAGGCAAAGGTGATGAATGTTGCTCCCGCTGCTAAAAAGGCCGGCAAGACTACCGGCAGGACCTCATCAAAGACAATTGAAGAGCAGCTGGACTGGATTGCCTACAAGAACCAGTTCTTCTCATGCATAATGATTGCCTCCGATACATACGCAGGCGGCACTCAGCTTTCAGGCCAGTCCTATCTGCAGGGTCTGGGTTACATGAAGAAACTCATGACCAAGTCACACGCCGGATTTGACCCGAGCGGCAAGGAGCCCACACAGTTCCAGTTCTACATCGGACCCAATGACTACAAGATACTCAAGCAGAACAGCAAGCTTGCCAACAGCGACCATAAGGTTCGTCTCAACCGCGTGATCGACCTGGGTTGGCCGGTTGTACGTGAGGTTAACCGATTCCTCATCATCCCGCTGTTCAACCTGCTCTCAAAGTGGAACCTCAACATGGGTATCGTGATCCTGCTCATGACTCTCATCGTCAAGCTGCTGGTATTCCCCGCACAGGTCAAGAGTTATATGTCATCGGCCAAGATGCGTGCCCTCAAGCCCTACGTGGATGAGGTCAACGCCAAGTATCCCAAACCTGAGGATGCAATGAAGAAGCAGCAGGAGACAATGGCTGTATACAGCAAATACGGTGTCAGCCCCATGGGAGGCTGCCTGCCCTCACTCATACAGATGCCTGTCTGGATGGCGTTCTTCTTCTTTGTGCCCAACGCCATCGAGCTGCGTCAGCAGAGTTTCCTCTGGGCTACGGACCTTACCGGATTCGACGAGCTGATAAGATGGAACACCAACATTCCGCTTATCGGTAACCACCTGAGCATATTCTGCATACTGTTCTGCGTTACCAACATCATCAACACCATCTACTCGATGCAGCAGCAACAGATGAATCCCGGTCAGGAGGACACCATGAAGATGATGCGCTGGATGATGTATCTCATGCCGGTAATATTCTTCTTCTCATTCAACAACTACTCATCAGGTCTGTGCTACTACTACTTCATATCAGGTCTGGTAGGTATCATTACGATGATTTGGCTGCGTCGCTCTACTGACGACAAGGCTATCCTTGCCAAGCTTGAGGCTGACTATGAGGCAAGCCGCAACGACCCCAACAAGCGCAAGGCCGGCGGCAACAGCATGATGGCTCGCTTGGAAGCTCTCCAGAAAGAACAGGAGCGCCTGCAGAAACAACAGCGCAAGTAAAAAAAGTACAAAAGGGGTCAGACCCCAAGTGTAACATTTCGCGAAATGATACACTTGGGGTCTGACCCCTTTTGTACTTTTTTACTTGTTCTTCTCCAACCACTGGGTGGGAGTCTCGTTGTAGAAAAGCTTGAAGTAGCGGTAGAAGGTCTGGATGGATCCGCAGCCGCACTGCATGGCAATGTTCTGCACAACGATATTCTCCTTGGGGAGACTCTTCATCATAGCTACGGCATAATCCAAACGGTAGCGGTTGACATAATCTGAGAAATTGCATCCCTTGGCATCCTTGATGGCCTTGGACACGTATGTCCTGTTGGTTCCCACCTTCTCGGCAAGAGAGACGATTGAGAGATCGGCACTCAGGAAAAGGTTGTCTGTCTCCATTGCGGCATCTATCCTGTCAATAAGGGATGCAGGCTGCGGCTCCACCCTTCTGAACTGCTCCACCGGCATTACAGGACGGGGTCTTACAGTCTGGACAGGTATTTCAGGCTCCTCGGTCAGCTCATGGATATCCTCGGCCGAGAACTCCAGCTGCATGACATAGGAGACGATAAACGACACCAGAATCATCTGACCGATTACGGCAATCGACACAAGCCCCAGATGGTCCTCACTTTCATAGACCGGGATGGCTGACATTATAAGACCCGTTGCGACAACAAGGACCGTAAGCACATGTATGCCACGCATCTTTATGGTTTTTCCGGCCGAATAGTTGGTATGGTAATTCTCCAGCATCCTGATATATGCATTCAGGCGGAACTCACCGTATACCATAACCGTAATACCCTGTGCGGGCATGAATATCTCAAAAATCCTCTTACCCACCAGCACCATCCACGAATATGCCACCGATGACTCCATCTGTACGTTCTGTCCCAGAATCTCATTGCAGATATAGGCATGTCTCTCCGCATCGTCCATAAGCGCCTGGGCCGAAAGGAGCATAACCGTATAGATAATGGTCGGAATAAAGACCAGCACGTTTACGGCAGGTTTACGCTTGATGTCTGTCAGACAGTTTATGAACAGGAAATAGAGCGGAGCGCAGAAAGGAGTTATCAGAGAGTACAGAAAATCAAATCCCCATGAATATCTCGCCGCAAGATTGACGTTGAAATACTGTGCATAGAACAGCATGCTCAATCCCACCACGACAAGCATCGCCGTCATGGACCTTGTTATCCTGGGAGAGCATTTGCCCCTTATATTCAGGACAACGGCTGCTATGATTACCGTCAGCGCGGGCAGAGAAAAGAGGATATAGGTCATTTCTTAAGCCATTTGTCCAACCAGTTGAAATAGGTACGCTGCCACAATATGCCGTTCTGAGGTTTAAGCACCCAATGGTTCTCATCCGGGAAAAGAAGCAGCTCGGCAGGTACTCCGCGCAGTCTTGCAGCCTGGAAGGCCGATACAGCCTGCGAGTAAAGTATGCGGTAGTCCTTCTCACCGTGGATACACAGTATCGGGGTATCCCACTTATCGGCAAAGAGATGAGGTGATGTGGCATACGTGCTCATGGTGACGGCATTCTTCTCCCAGTACGGACCGCCCAGATCCCACTGCGGGAACCACATCTCCTCTGTCTCGACATACTGCTGTTCGAGATTGAATATACCGTCATGTGCGATGAAGCACTTGAACCGTCCGTCATGATGTCCGGCCAGCCAATATACCGAATAACCGCCGAAACTTGCACCTACGCAACCAAGACGGTCCTTGTCCACATACGGCTCCTTGGCGACATCGTCTATCGCACTCAGCAGGTCTTTCATGCACTGCCCGCCGTAGTCACCGCTGATATCCTCAAGCCATTTCTTGCCGAATCCCGGCAGACCGCGACGGTTGGGAGCCACAATGATGTATCCCTGTGCCGCCATGATGCGGAAATTCCAGCGATAGCTCCAGAACTGTGATACCATGCTCTGGGGACCGCCCTCGCAGAACAGTATGGTGGGATATTTCTTTGTCTCGTCAAAGTTAGGCGGGAAAACAACCCATGTCAGCATATCCTTGCCATCGGTAGTCTTGACGGCACGGGCCTCAACCTTGATGTTGGGCATCTGGCTGAATATATGGTCGTTCTCATGCGAGAGTTTCTCGGCAAGTCCACGTCTTGTATCGACCGAATAGATCTCGGTGGCAAACCTCATTGACTGGCGTGTCACGACAAGCCTTCTCTCCTGACCCATCGCAAGCGAGTTGTAGTCACAGGCCTCATTGTTGACAGTCAGCACGTTTCCGTCAAGATCGGCCGAGAAAAGTGACATGCAGCCCTGCCACGAGCCGATGAAATAGAAGTAATCCTTATCGCCGGCCCAGATGAAATCATCCACATTGCTGTCAAACGCCTCAGTGACCGACCATTTGCGGCCGCTCTCAAGCTCCATCACGTACAGGCGGTTTATGTCACTCTCGTAACCGTCACGCTCCATACTCTGCCAGGCGATGTAACGGCCGTCGGAGTTGAACTTGGGATTGGTGTCATAACCCATGTTCATATCCTCTGTTCCCGGCAGCTTGCACAGGTTTTTGACACTACCGTCCTCTATATTATAAAGGTATATGTCTGAGTCAGTGCTCTTGGTATATTCGGCACCGGCTTTCTTACGGCATGTGTAAGCGATGCTCTTTCCGTCAGGACTCCAGGCAAACTGCTCCATTCCGCCGAACGGAAGCATCGGACTCTCATAAGGCTCTCCTGCAATCAGATCCACACTCTTGGCCGATACCTGACCACCCTTGAATGCAGCCACGAACGGATGCGGAAGAGATGTTACCCAACTGTCCCAATGACGGAACATCAGGTCATCGGCAATCATACCGCTTGCCTTGGGAAGGTCCTCATACTGTTGCTCCTTGACTAACGGATTGGGCACGTTCATGACCATAAGCACGTTTTTCATATCGGGAGAGAAAAGGAACCCTTCGATGTCCTTGTCGCTGTATGAGAGCTGCTTGCGATCCTTACCGTCAACATTCATGCTGAATATCTGCTGAACGCCCTTCTTGACCGACAGGAACGCGATATGGTCATTGTCAATCCAGGCGGGACTGTGCTCCGATACCGCACTCTTGGTGAGCAGCTTTACGTCACTGCCGTCATCTTTCATGACGTAGATGACAGTGTGTGAAGCGTTTTCCTGAACGCTGTAATATGATACCTGATAGGCTATCTTAGAGCCGTCGGGCGATACAGTCACCCCACCGATGCGTCCCATTGACCACAGCACCTCAGGGCTCAGGACCCCGTCCTCAATGCGTATATTGCTCTTACCTATGTTAACCTTACTGTCTTCTTTACCGGTTTTCATACCAAACCATACTAAAAATGCACCTGTAAATAAAAGAATCAGAAATGCTATCAGCCGTCTTCTGTCCATACCTTTAATTATACGTTTGATTTGCGAATATACATTAAATCCCGGCAAACCCGTAAGCGTTTTTTGATTATCTTCGCGCAAAACTGCAAAAACCGATGACATTTCTCACTATCATATTAGCCGTACTCCTGGCTGCACCGTTCGGTAACACCCGGCAGCCCGTAACCTCCACGCAGAAGTTGGAGCAACTTTCCGCCGATACGGTCAGGCTCTCATTTGACCTGAGCATATCCGCCGGCTGGCATGTATATTCCACCGCACTGCCCAAGGGTGGTCCCGTAAGCGCCGAGATTGAGTTTGATACGATCAACGGCGTGACAGCCGTATCAAAGCTGCTTTTCAAGGGCAATGAGATTGACAAGGACGATCCGGTATTCCGCATGAGAGTGAGATATTTCGAGAATAAGGTCACTTTCTATCAGGATTTTAAAATCTCAGACACCGGCTGGATAATGGAAGGCGCATTCACCTACGGGGCATGCGACGATGAAAGCTGCCTCCCGCCCCAAAGGATAGAGTTCAGTCACAAGGACCCCAACCTTAAAACAGTCTCCGCAACCCAACCCGAGACAGCAGCCGGCGGAATAAGCCAGATTGAAGGTTATGACGCACAGCTGTGGGCACCCGTCAGCTACGATGCAGCCGATGCCACAACCGGAGGCGGCAGTCTGTGGGGATTGTTCCTGACCAGTTTCATAGGAGGTCTCATCGCCCTGCTCACCCCTTGCGTTTGGCCTGTCATACCAATGACGGTCAGCTTTTTCCTGAAACGCTCATCGACCCGAAGCAAAGCGATACGTGACGCGATACTTTACGGACTTTCCATCATAGCGGTCTATGTGGCTCTCGGCATAGCCATAACGCTCATATTCGGAGCCAACGCACTCAACGCGCTTGCCACCAACGCTATTGTCAACATCCTGTTCTTCGTGATACTGGTGGCATTCGCACTCTCGTTTTTCGGACTGTTTGAGATAACCCTGCCTTCTGGCTGGAGCACCGGCACCGACCGCAAATCGGCGGCAGCGGGACTTGGCGGCATATTCTTCATGGCACTCACACTGACCATCGTATCATTCTCATGCACAGGTCCCATCATCGGTTTCCTGTTGGTCGATGCAGCCTCGACAGGCAGCATCCTGGCTCCCACCGTGGGAATGATTGGATTCTCCGTAGCAATGGCAATACCCTTTACCCTCTTTGCGATGTTCCCGGGCTGGCTGCAGTCAATGCCCAAATCCGGAGGCTGGATGGACCGCGTAAAGGTGACATTGGGAGTAATAGAGCTGGCTTTCTCGCTCAAGTTCCTCTCTGTAGCCGATATGGCATACGGCTGGGGAATCCTGCCGCGTGACCTGTTCGTACTGTTATGGCTCCTGATGGCGCTGTTCCTTGGCGTATATCTGATACGTAAGCGCTCAGGCGTAACGGGTCTGGTTGCCGGATTAGTATCGCTGGTCTTTGCCGCCTGGCTCGTTCCCGGACTTTGGGGCGCGCCGCTCAAGGCAATCAGCGCCTTCACGCCTCCCATGAGCACGCAAATATTCGGTCACAACGACCAGACCGTCGAACCGCAGTTTACTGATTACAACGAGGCAATCATTGCTTCACAGATAAGCGGTAAGCCCATCCTGATAGACTTTACAGGATACGGATGCGTCAACTGCCGCAAGATGGAGGCATCGGTCTGGACCGATCCGCGCGTATCGGAAACAATCAGGAACAAGTACATTCTGGTTTCACTGTTCGTGGATGACAAGACTCCGCTCAAAGAGACGGTTACCATTGACGAGAACGGCACGAATGTCAAGATCCGCACCGTAGGCGACAAGTGGAGCCTGCTTCAGCGTCACAAATTCGGAGCCAACGCCCAGCCCTTCTACGTGATAACAGACAGCAAGGGCCAGCTTAAAGCCGGCCCCTATACCTTTGATCCTGATGTGGAGAATTTCCTGAGATTTATTTCTTCTCCCTTTTGATGACCTTCTTTTTGCGGACTGACCAGCCAAAGAAACCGGCCGGGTTGGTGACGTCAAAATACTCGCCGTGGGTATAGGCGATAAGATTCATTGCGGCCATATCGAGCTTGTCGTCCCCATCTATATACTTGGCATCGACGAGTACGTTTACGACCTCCGCCAGGAACATGTCATGTGATCCCAACGGTTTGATATCCACCACTTTGCACTCAATCGAAACCGGCGACTCCTCTACTGTGGGAGCAGCTACGACCTCGGCCTTTCCGGGAGTGATTCCGGCCTCCCTGAATTTATCCATATCACGGCCCGAGCGCACGCCGCAGAAATCAGTGGCACGAGCCAACGCCTTGTTGGTCAGGTTGATTACAAAGCAGCCGTTGCGCTTGATGATCTCATATGAATGACGCTCCGGACGGATGGAGACATAACACATGGGAGGATTGCTGCATACGGTTCCTGTCCAGGAGGCAGTCATGACGTTATACTCATCCGGGGTTGCACCGCAGCTGACTAAGACTGCAGGCAGCGGGTAGATCATTGTACCCGGTTTAAAGCTCTTTTTCATTTATCCGGCGATGTAAGTTTACGGAATACAGTGGGTGTAGGCAGTGAGAAACGCATCAGCTCACCCGTTACAGGGTGAATGAATGAAAGACGGTAATTGTGAAGCATCAACCGGCGCGCAGGATTGGTCTCGGCGCCGTATTTGATATCACCCGCGATGGGACATCCCATCTCAGACATATGTACCCTTATCTGATTCTTCTTGCCTGTAAAGATCTCCACATCAACCAATGCGTAGCGTCCGCGGGTCTGCAGTACACGGTAATGGGTTATGGCGAGACGGCCGTTCTCCTCATCATTCGTGGAATAGACCTGCATGCGGTCGTTCTGTGTCAGCAGACTCTCGATGGTATCCTCCTGACGCGGCGGGATATTCTCGGTCACGCACACGTACTTGCGTTCTTTTACATAGAAATCCCAGTTGGAACGCATCTCAAGCATCATATCCTGATCCTTGGAGAAGATAAGGATGCCCGATGTATACTGGTCCAAACGATGACATACGTAGAGCTCGGCCTCAGGATTCGTGTGGCGGACATAGTCACGCATTATATGGAAGGCGTTTTTCTCACGCGCGTTGTCATTGGCAACAGAAAGCAGTCCGGACGCCTTCTCGATAACGACCATCCACTTATCCTCAAAAAGCACCTTGACCTGAGGATTGTTGAACTGATAGAATGAACGGCCGAAATTGATCTCTACCGAATCGCCCGGCATGAGAGGCGTATCAAACTGTGTCACTGCCGAACCCTTGATTGCAACATGCTTATGCTTGAGCATGGATTTCACCTCCGTGCGGCTCAGGTTCGGCAAGGACTGGATGAGGAAAGGCAGAAGCGTAGTCTCCTCTTCCACCTTATATGATTTAATATTATCGGCCGTAAAAAGCCTTCTGGTAGCCATATTGATACTGACTTATTCCTGTGTGATTTTTGCACCACAAAATTATGAAAAAAACTCCATATCTCTTGGAAATACCAAATCCGGGATATATCTTTGCCACGTGTTTTTCATGGTATTAGATTTTATTTTAAGGGAAGCGGAACTGTGAAGTCCCGCTTTTCTGTTTTAAAAAGCGGAGCTTTCTAAAGCTTCTGTTTTAAAAAGCGGAGCTTTCTATAGCTATTTCAAAAGACAGAAAAGCGGAGCTGTGCGGAGATTTTCTGTTTTTGATAGTCGGAAGCCCATCTCGAATGGGGTTACGACTATCAAAATCACAAAAAACACTTCCAAATCATAAAAAAGTTAATATTTGCTACATTTTTTTTAAATAAAAGATGTGCGAATAAAAAATATCACATATATTTGTAGTGCAAACAAGGAGAGAGAAGATTGGTTGTGAAACCGGTTCATCTAAATTTCAATTATTGGAAAAGGACTATTGAGAACGAGAGACCCGCTGTGTAGCGAGTCTCTTGTTTTA
>Ga0310786_10009630_pt1 | contig 12233 bp, 7 predicted proteins | sample AusTroGonzalo_MG_FD_203881 | JGI IMG/M metagenome (GOLD analysis project Ga0310786, IMG submission 203881) | Bovine rumen microbial communities from tropical cattle in Woodstock, Queensland, Australia - Gonzalo_03 (v2) (version 2) | ecosystem: Host-associated > Mammals > Digestive system >...
GGGAGGCCGAGTTCCATTTCGGATTCGGCGAGGTAAATCCACAGCTTGCGCCAAGTCTGAAACTTGTACTGCGGGCTGAAGATGAAACTCATTTCCTTGCTAGCATAACGCTTGATAAGCGGGCTTTCGAATTGATCACGCATGATTCTATCCTTTTTTAAGTTTTACAAAGGCAAATGTAGAAATTTTAAGCCAACTATTTCGAATAGTTATTGACTAAAGGTCTGTTGTCCGATTAAAAATGAAAAGATTAAGGAATTTTGAACTGTAGAATTTCTTCAGCAGTTAAGTCCTCGATTTTTTTTCCAACACGCTCGGCATATTGTACAAGTCTTTGAATATGCAATTTGCTTTTAGGAGAGGGCTTGTACGGATCTGGAGTCGCAAAATATTCTTCCATGGAGTCTGCCAAAATTACCGCCGGCTTTCTAATTCCATTCATAGGTATAGACCTCCAAAAGTTTTCGTGCGGCCACCCCATCAAGAAGAAACTGATAAGGATGCTGAGCGCCTAAATAGGACGCTCCTAGAACAGTAATATAGTGATTTAAAAGCACTTTGTTAAGGGCAAAGCCATGAACGACGCCCCTATACCCCCATTGCATTGCTTTGTCAACGGCTATCGCAAAAAGGTGACCTCCTACACCACAATATTTTTGATGTCCAAAAGCATGTTTATTGTTTTGCGGAGCAGCACAAGCCCAATGTAGATAGACAGCATCAACATCAACATCGTTTTTCACCCCAACTAATCCCTGAATTTCATTATTTTCTTTCAGAGCGAGCGCATATACTTCAACATCACTAGGGATTTCAATCCAGTTGATACCCCATCCATCCCGTTCCTTGAATTTTCTCAGAAACGAGCGGCTCTCAATTTTGAAAACAACAGTTTCCTTGATTTCCCCAGTTTCAGTATCTTTGAGACAGGGAACAATTTCGTCGAGCCAAATGCCGACACCACCAGTTTTTACACAATTCTTCATTTTCTCTCCATCCGCCTACAGACATAAAAAGGCGGAGCTTTACATTTCTTTGTAACCAGTACACAAATACACATTTGTACACTATAAAAATATAAATTCTCGAAAAACAATTGTCAAGTGAATCACGTTTTTTTGTTAAAATCTTTTCGAACGCGCATCGTTTTTTTATAACGCAAAAAAGTGCAGTTGTAAACTGCACTTTTTGAAATAGAGTATAGCTTAGATAAAAAATCAGTACATTTTTGCTGCCTTATCCGAGTTACTTGCTTTTGATTGAAAAACAAATTCCTGCAATATCATATCTGCCAAGTCATCTGGAATGAACACATATTCCATTTTGCTTAATGTCGCCATCTGTCTTGCATATTCTTCTTTTGCTCGTGTTGACTGATGACTTATCAGATTACGGCCCTTGATTTCAACGATGTAGAATTTTCCTGCATTGTCTTCGACAAGGAAATCAGGGAAGTACGAGCGAAGCGAATGGGATTCCGGATCTATGTAATGTACGTAGAAATTGGATTGGCCGTTAGTAAGCATTCCCGTGAACCAGATATGCTTAATTTCGTTATTGTTAAAGAGATTCCTGTCAAAGAACTGTCGCTCAGAATTTGAGTCAAAGCCATATCCCGACAAATCAAAGCTTTTCTTGTTGCCATCCATCTGATTGAACGCATTATACCTGGCACTCACATCGGACACAAACTTGTCATCGCTAAAGCGCATAGTGTAATATGCGGAACCTTCATCAGGGCCATTCTTTGGAGGATCCTTGACTATATACTTTATGACTTCCTTAGGCTCGCCAGCTTCATATTTGACATTGTAAAGTTGACCGAACAGTTTTGGAATGACGAAGTCGTAGAGAATTTCATTTGCATAATTCACCTTTTCCAGAATCTTGTTTATTCCATCCGTAGAACGATCCAACAACTCGCGAATTTCGCAAGGTGAAAAAAGAATACCAGAAGACTCGTGCTGCGTCAAGTAAAGTGATATTTCCGCAACTAGGCTATACGGCGTAAATGTGCGGTCAACAGAACTACGTATTTCTTTTCGGATTGCCGCCGAATCAATATTACGAAGTGTATGAGAGCCTTCTGTTTTTCGCCACAAGTCAAAATTAAATGTTTCGTCAAAAATGGTGTATTCACCGACCTGCTTAGGTTCAACCTTGAATGTAGAAACCTGTTCCATCATCTTGACGGGAACCTTCTTGCGCACATAAATCCGGCGTTCTTTTTTTGTATCCGTATTTTTATGCGTCAAATCGTTGACTGACATTCTGAAATTACTTTGCAATTCATTTTGCAAAATGACGAGATTTTCAGAGGAAAGAAATACGATGCCATGCTGCTGTTGTTCCGTTATGGAACGCAAACAACGCATTGTGGCCTGCAGCACAAAGATAGTGCTCTTGGGTTCTCGATATAAAGCGACAGAAAACAAGGAACGACAATTCCAGCCTTCTTTTCCTTTGCCCACCAACAAAATGAATTGTTTTTGAGATTCAGTGGTATCAAGCAGCTTAAATTCTCGCAAATCATCACTTTTGGTCACCTTGTCGTCACCCACATTGACCAAGATGGAATCTAGCGAAATATCGTGCTTTATAAGAGCCTTCTCTACGGCGGGTTTCAAGTCATTGGTCAATTCTTCGATGGTATTTGCAAAAATAGCCATCTTCGGGAGCATCCCTTCGTATCTTTTGAATACTCCTTTTTGATTTACATGTTGCTGAACAAATTCATCAATAGATTTATCAATGAAAGTGCCGCTTTTCACATTGTCAAAATCCTTGACATCGACTTCCTTTAAGTAACGGTTATCGATTGCTTCGCGGAGCCCATATTCATAGACCACTTCAGGCATCAATTGGTTATCGACATAAGGAGTTCCCGTAAAGTTATAGCAAGCCACCACCTTAGATCCAGAACGTTCAAGTTCCTTAGCCAAGTTGTCAATGGTAAGCCTCAGGCTCGTTTCCTTGCTGCGATCAAGCATATCACTCTTGAGCGACTTGCCGAAAGCATGGTGAGCCTCATCCACATAGATTCCAAGTTGCGGAAGTCGCGTAATTTTTACATAACGCTGGTTTGCAGTCAATTCCGTTTCATCAAGTTGATATAAGTCTGCGTTAGGATTGTTCTCCATAGCAGATTCCCAGCTTTCCTTAAACAACTGAATGCTTGCAGAATCTTCTTTGTGCTTCTTTTTTAGGATGATTTTTTGACTTGTCGAAATAATTACGTTAAAGTCGGAACCATCCATCGTCGAGAGACTAATGCCATCGTCTTCCAAGAAATGAAACTTGAGAATCGTGTCAAGAGTATTGGCATATTCCGGCGAGAAAATTTTTGACTTGTCAAAGGTGAGAATTTCCTTGAGCGACTGCAATACGGTGGTATCAGGAGCAAGAACAAGAACATTATGGCAGTAGCGCAAGTCCTTTGGGCGCTTTTTCGCAAGCAAAAATTCGTAGAATATACAAAGAGCCATCAGGATGGTCTTACCCGTTCCCATCGTAAGCGAGAAAATGTAGTTGGAATAAGTCTGCCTCAGATTTTGTAATTGAGTAATAGCGGGTTCGATGATTTTAGCATCTTCGATTTTTCGCATTTCCTCCTGTTCTGCAAAAAGGTCCGTCGAAATGGATTCCAACAACTGAGTATCTTTGACGCAAAATTTTCCCTTGTTGTGCCGCCAATCATTGAACAAATCAAACAGCTTCGGGTTGTCCAAGTATTCCTTCAGAAATACATAGATTTCAAAGGCTTCATATTGCGGCTTACGAAGAAACGCGCCTGGATTCTCAGGATTGGCATGCGAAAGGATGCGCTTGGTTAGCGTGTCGTATTCATTCTTGATTTCGGCCTTGTGGACGGAATAGAAATTCCACAAGTACTTGTAGAAAGGAAGTTCTACGATATTTTTCTTTGCCATATCACCCTCTACGCCTCAAAAGATCCTTCCCAACTTTCACTGAGCAAGTCGGTGATTTTTACATGGATTGTTCCGGCATCCTTTGGAATTTCATAGACACCCTTGACCATTTCATTCTTGGCAGGAATGTCCGTAACGCTCGGGCTGAAAGTAGCCCCATCATAATTCCAGTCAATCATCACTGAATCTACCAGTTCTTTCCAATCAGAAACGTCTTCGCATTGGATAGAAAGTTTCTGCAATAGATTCATAGGATAGAAATCGGTAATGGATAGGTTATTGCCGCTAATTTTAATGCGGGCGTCGGAATCACGCTTAAATGTCAAATCTTTCTTGTCGCGAAGAATATCCACGATTTCAAGATCCACCTTGAAACCGAGTTTCTGCATTTCTTCAATGAACATGGCCTTGAGATTAGGGTCATGGCCCATGCAGACGAAGGTAATTTTTTCAATGGGCTTATTCGGTGTTTCTGCTTGGCGGCGGGTCCAGTCACCGATATCAATATTGTTTACGATTTTAGAGAATTCAGCGGCTGTCGCGATACGATTGATTCCGAGAATTGCAACCATGCGGCCATCCAATTCGGCATCCCAAAGGTTGTTTTCCGGCAAGGCCTGCATCCCGAGAGCTTCAATGATGAGGCGTTTTGCCTCCAATTCGTTGCGGAAGAAATCATAATCGTTTACGTTATAGACTTCGAAACCAGTGTAGCATTTTTGAGTAGTGTCGGATTCAATATCATGAGCACGAGCGATAAGGCGTTTTGTCGTCGTCTGGATAGCCCCCAAATTAATGTCCGCACCAATGAAACGGCGTCCCAACTTCATAGCGACAGCTTGTGTCGTGCCACTTCCCATGAAACAGTCAAAGACGATATCACCAGGATTGGAGGAAGCCTTTATAATGCGTTCAAGAAGTGCTTCCGGTTTTTGGGTGGGATAATCAAGACGTTCTTGAGCTTGGCTTGATATCGCCATAAAATCCATCCATAAGTTTTCTATGGGCAATTCTTCCATATCATCCACCCATAAATTTTGAACGGGATTGCCAACCATTTCGTCCATATACTGTTTATATCTTGGAACACCGTTAGCTGTAAAAATAATCTTTGGAGGATTCATTGCTAGTGCTGCATTTATTCTATCTTGACTCCATCTCCAATGAGTTCCTACTGGAGGATGCAATAATCTATCGCCAAAATATCGAGGTTCACCACTTCCAGCAGCATTCATAGAAACAGATTTATATTTTCTTCCAGTTTCAACCTCTTCTCTATCATACGATTTTTCATCCATTTCGTAAAATTGCTTATTGTATATATAATTTGATTTTTTTGAATAAAAATATATTGACTCAGTTATACAACCGAATTTATTACCATCGTTATGACTATTAGATTTTCTCCATATTATTTCATTTTGAAAATTGCTTGCACCAAAAATTTCATCCAAAATATTTCTCAAATAAGCATTTCTGTGCCAGTCGCAATGCAGATAAATACTTCCTGTATCACTTAGCAATTCCTTACAAAGAATCAGTCTCTCATACATAAATTGGAGATATTCATCATTCGTCCAGATGTCGCCATACTGTTTTTCTTCAAAATTGCTAGAATCGCTTTCGGCCTTTTTCCCACGCAAAGCAATTGTCTTCTTGTAATCAGCCTTTGAATCAAACGGCGGGTCAATGTAGATCAGATTTACTTTACCACGGTATTCCTTGAGCAAGTGGCTCATCACCTGCAAATTGTCACCCCAATAGAGCTTATTCATCCAACCATCTTCAGCAGGTTCTCCGTAAGATTCTTTAAGTTGAGCCGGGTAATAGGCTGTTCCAGTAAAGGGACGCTTGCCCGCCCAGCGGAGTTCCGGGAAGCCTTTGATGGGTTCCATTTCGAATTTGAACATGTCATTTTCGTTTGTCATAATCATTCCCTTTAACAATGGTTGTTGCAATAGTGCCTAAAGTCGCATTCCGAGCATTTCTTTGGGTCTCGCTCGTGAGTGCGTGTAAAATCTTTGCGTTCAATTTTCTGCACCACATCGGCAACTTCCTTCATGGTGTTTTCTATTGAACTACGGCTGTAATCGTATGTCACGTATGGCGAGCCGTCCTTTGTTCCTGTGTAGAACAGATGCATCTTGCTTACAGGCTTACCATACTTTTCTTCAACAATGTGCGCGTAGATTTCAAGTTGTCGTTTGTAACGATTCAGTTTTTCACGGTCTTTGGCGTTATTGACATCAGGCTTCACATCCGTCTTGAAATCAAGGATTTCCAAAGATTCTCCTGAACCTTGAATCAGGTCTATACGACCTTCTAGGATGTAATCTTCTTTAAGTAATGTAAGAGGTACTTCGGCTTCTTTCACTTTCGCCCAATCGTGACTTGCATGATTCACATAATTTTCAACATGATTCAATATGGATTCCAAAGAAGACTGCCGTAGGTAAACACCCAATTCCTTAGATATTTGGCGATAGTTGTCCAGCAACCATTCACGCATATTTTCAGAAGTCACATTTTTGACATTCCCTGCAAGCACCTGCCTATGAACATCTTCAATAGTTTCGTGAACTAGAGTGCCAAATAAGATTGCGTTCGTACGAACAGGACTGAATTCAACTTCCCTAAAGAACTTGTATTGTGTTGGACAGTTTTCGTATAGAAGCACATGACTCGTAAACGAATATTGATGTTTGACATTACTAGGCTTGACTAATTCGAGCGATACATCAGGTGTTCCTGACGCAAATAGCTTCTTGAAATCAGCAACTCTCTCATAAACATAAGTGAAATATTTTGATGGACTTTTGAATTCGCCTCTTTCTCGCCCTAAAGTATTGTCAATGCCGGTCAGCACCAATAAATTTTGAGCCCTACTAAACGCAGTATAATAAAGTCTCCAAAAATCAAAGAATTTGGTGCGCTCTAAGGGTTCCCACGGATCTTTTCCATAATAGTATTTGGCAATTTCAACATCAAGTTCATCGTAATTTTTACGGGGACTCCAGTCCAGCGAATCAACACAAGTCACCGGGAATTCGAGTCCTTTGCTCTGGTGAATTGTCATAATGCTAACACAGCCAGATGGCGTCACCATATCAAAGTCTTCAAATTCAGCAATCCCGCCATCGTGTAGGAACTTGAAATATTCGTTAAACAGGCGACGGATTTCTTGTGTCCGCTTGGTCTCATCTGCATAGATGCCTGTAATCCCGTTCATACTTTCAAAACGAGCTAGCAACTGACTAAACAATCCCAAATTATAGAGAGGACGCAAATCTTTCACACCAGAATCCAGCTTCATGTCTAAAAACTCGGCAAACATCGAGAATTGCAGCATTTCATAGAAAAGATTTGCGAAAGTGTAGTCTGTATTTCGAGTTGCTTTTATAATCTCTTTTGCCTTAGTCACTGCCCAAATTCGTAATTCATAGTGCTTATCCGGCCATTTCCTTAGCTCTTCCATAAATAAATCTTGGCATAAATCGTAATATGCCCAGATTCCATCCATATACTTTGCATTGTTTCCATCATTTAAATAGGTTTCTTCGCATTTTGGGAAAAGGAATAGCAACGCACCAATAGCAAGCTGAATTTCTTTTCTATTAAAAAATTGTCCCGATCTTGGCGAAAAAACAGGTATGTTGTGTTCTTCCAAATATTTTGTCAAGGAGACGATTTTTTCATTTTTTACAGAATAGGCAAGCAGTGCCACCTGATTGTAATCTGCAAGGGATCCCTTAAGTTCAAGATTATGTATAAACTCGTAAAAGTTGCGACACCATACATCGGTGTTTCGTCCCATACACTTGACAACACCGGTGTATGGAGAGTTTTCTCGGTTCTGCTTACCCGCACATTTGACTACTTTGTTGTGGCGAAATTCTCCCCATTCGCCATCATACGGTCGCTCCATCCATTTGTTGTAGAAATCGATGATGTCTGGATGAGAACGATAATTTTTATCCATCTCGACTTTTTTACAGTGTCCAAAAATTCGTGGAAATTTATCGCGGAACCGTAAAATATTTTCGACAGTCGCGCCACGGAAACGGTAAAGTGCCTGGTCATCGTCTCCAACCACACAAATGCGGTTTTCAGGAGCCGCTATTTTCAAGAGAATCTGTTCCTGAATTCGGTTCGTATCTTGGTACTCATCCACCATGATATAATGGATTTTTTGTCGTATATCCTTAAGCACATCTTGATTATCAAGGAGTTCCCACATTTTAGTTTGAATCAACGAAAAGTCTAGCGCATTTTCTTCAAACAAAATTTTGCGGTAAATTGAAACTAATTGCGCCAAAGCTAGAAGACGATTTGATTTTTTACATTGAGTAAGCTTTTCTAAATCCAAATTTTCTTCAGCAACCTTGTTTACCAAGTAGCAAATCTTTTTCGCAGACTTCCAACCGTATGCAGATTCACTTTCAAGAATTTCGGCTAGTCCTTCGACCTGATTGAATTTCGAAGCGTTTCGATAAACAAGATATTGTTGTTCAAAGTCATCCAGAACGCGATATCCACGACGAAGTTCCGTGTATTCACGGTATTCTTCTAAAAAATCTAGGAACAGAGAATGTAATGTTCCTACTCGAATCTCGGAAATATTTTTTTGGACCTTATAATTGGCGGATGCAGTTGAAATTCGAGAAAGTAATTCCTTGGCAGCCTTTTCTGTAAAAGTACCGATTAAAATATTTTCAGGAGCAACCTCCAAATCATAAATCAAGTGACACACTCGATCTACAAGAGTCTTGGTTTTGCCTGCACCTGGACCAGCAATCACCAACAATGGAGATTCCGTTGTATTAATTACTTGCAACTGTTCGTCATTACTTTTTACAACCGAAGTCTTTTCCATCTATCAAATCGCCCTTCGCACAATCCGTAGCAAAGCGATAAAAGCCGACGGCGTCAGACAAATTACGCAAAACCACAAAATGCACTTTTGCACTCTTGTTCAATGAATTTACAGATAGAACTATTTGTTCTTGAACTGGCGATTTTCTTTGGAAAAAGAAAGGACGCAGGTCGCTGCAATTTATCACGCTGAGGCTCTGCATTGCCCATAACCGATAAATGCAAACGACCCACGCCCCAAAGCGGGCGACAGAAAACACAGCAAACTTCGTATAGATTGCTTCGCCGTTGGCTTGCAATGACACGATGAACGTTGCTGTTCTTGTCGAAACACGCCTAAACGAGCCGCATTGCTACGGTTCGAAAATCGCATTTACGTGAGCGTTCGCCTTGTCCTCGGTTATTTGAAATTTGCAGATTTCAGCGTGAGAACAAGAGCTAATAAACTCTTCAAACGAGTGTTGCAGAAACAGATTCCGGCTTTTAATGGCATTAGATCCTTCGACTTCGTCCTACGGACTCCGCCCAGGATGACACCCTTCAAACCGTAAAATTTCGGCAATACCCTATGTCAAAGCGTAATATAAGAAAAAAAAGCAAACGATAGATTGCAAAAAAAACAAAAAAAATGCGTAAAACGACCAAATAAGATTTCAGCCTTACTTCGGCAAGCTCTGTGGCCTTGGGTCTTAAATTTTTAAAGTTTAACCCAAGCTCCCTTAAAAAAATCCAAATTTTTGCAAAAAGTCGTTTGAAAAAATCCGTTATACTGATTATCGTTCAGATTGAACAAACGATAGCAGGAATCATGTGGAAACCGCCTTTATAAACCATAATTCACCCCCTACCTATCATATTTCACCACAATTCTTCCCTGTGGCTTGCGGTAAACTTCAGGGATTTCTGTACCTAGGCTTTTCAAAAATTTCACCATAGCATCGCTATCGGTCATCACCTTGTCCATGACGACTTCGCTTTCGCGGAAGGCTGTAATTTCACCGCCTTCATACGCTACATAAGATGACAATCCGACCGTATAAAGCGCGTCCTCGTCGATAGCGACAAAGCCATTATCGGCCTCGACCTGTACATTTTCAATGCGCACCTGCGCCGCACCACCACCATTCTTCGCGTCTACGACGACTGTATAGCGTAGGCCAGAGACTTGCAGGAATCCACCGGATTCCTCAGGCAATTTCGAAGCACCTTGGGCAAGCGCCTCCTTGATCTGACGCCCGGTTGCACGAATCAAGCACATGCCATTCCCAAAAGGCATTATGTTCAGAATGTCTTGATATTTCACAGCGCCCGTAGGAACTGTCACGCGGACACTCCCGCCATTTTCAATCCCAATTTGCGCCCCCACCGCAAAACGCATGGCATCTGCCGCCAAGTCGCCCAGGTTTGTTTCGCCCTTGCGAACCAAGCGCTTTCCGTCATCGCCATTGATTGTCAAATCAAATTTCGTATTCGAGACAACCTTCTGCAAATCTGCGGCGACAAGCGTTTGCAAGCTATCGTGAGCTGCTGCGACTTTCTGATTCACTGTAACGACGCTATCCATCGGAATCAAGCGTGAGTGGAATTGCCCATTGCGAGTAATATCTAGCACGCCGACATTCTGGAATTTCGTTCCTATTTGCGACACAAGAACGCTGTCGCCATTGGCATTTGCAATAAACTCTTCGCTAACGACACTATGCGAATGTCCGTCCAGCACAGCGTCAATCCCCATCGTTTTCTGAACAACTTCAACGGAACTCACTGGTGGTACAAGACCCAAGTGCGAAAGCAGAATCACATAATCAGCGCCCGCTTTGCGCGCATCATCAACCGCCGACTGCACCAAATTGAAAATATCCTTTGCAGGAATGTCGTACAAAGTCTTTAGCGATTCATCCGTAAATGCATAAGACTCCCCCACTAGAGTTTGCGGTGTCAGCACACCTACAAATGCAATTTTCTTTGCTCCAACCTGCTTTAGAATGTAAGGATTGAACAGCGGCGTCGATGTCCCTTTCTGCACAAGGTTTGCGCAAACAATTGCTGCGTTCATTGAGTCCGAAAGTTCCATCAATCGCGGAATCTTATAGTCCAGTTCGTGGTTTCCGAGCGTCACGACATCATAGCCGACGGCATTCATGAGCGTTACGACATAGCCGCCACGCGAAATGCTCCCCATCGCACCGCCCTGCAAAAAATCGCCGGACGAAACCGTCAAAACATCCGCCGTATCCGCAATCGCATCGCGAAGACCAGCAAATTTTGCATAGCCATCCATATTGCAATGAACATCGTTTTCGTAAACGATAACGATATTTCGGGGCAAAGCCAAAGCATTCGTTTGGCCTTCAATTTGAGGCTGTTTCCCTGAACAAGAAAATACGCCAAAAACGACCAAAGGCAACAAGAACCTTAGCTTTTTCATAACCCCTCCAAAATTGCGGTTCTTTTCGCCGTATTAAATCTTTTCGGCAAATTCATTCATCGGCTTACGCACATCGTGACGAGGAGACGGCACTCCGTTCTGCGGGTCGGCATAGCCAATGTCCAAAAGGCAAGCGAGCTTGATGTTCGGCTCGAAACCGAATTCATGTTCGATGTGAGAAGCGTTGAAGCCGCGAGCCCAAAGCGTTGCAAGCCCGAGGTCGGTTGCCTGCATCATCATCGACGTCGTTACGATACTCGAATCCATGATGCCGCTCTTGAAGTCATCGAGATAAGTCACCGGCGTATAAACCCTGTTGTCGTCGTAGCAGACCATAAGCACCACGGGAGCGTTGTACGCCATACGCGTGAGACCACGAATCTTCTTGAGTGCTTCGGGGGACTGGAGAACCTTGATAAACACCGGTTGACCGTTTACCGCTGTCGGAGCGATTCGGCCAGCTTCGAGAACCTGCATCAGTTTTTCGGGTTCAACTTCTTTTTCGCTAAAAGCACGGCAACTAAAACGATTTCTAGCCAATTCAATAAATGACATAAGTACCTCTTTTTTATGAAATATAAGCAATTTTACTATATTTGCATCCCTTCGGGATGCATTTAGTACGGCTCGGCTATGTCAAAGTAACAAGTTTCTTTGACGTCTACGACGTCCGTGGCTTCAGCTAGAAAATGCAAAAACAAGTTTTTGCGCTTTCTAGCTTTGCGCACTTTTGCCGCGGCACTCGCCTTTTACTAAATTTGTGCACATGAAAAATTTTTACGTCACCACTCCGATTTATTATGTCAATGATGCCCCGCATATCGGGCATTCCTACACGACCGTTCTCGCAGATATCCTGACCCGCTTCCACAAGATTATCGGCTACCAGACATTCTTCTTGACCGGTACCGACGAACACGGCCAGAAGGTGCAGCGCGCCGCCGCCAAGCGTAACGTGACTCCGCAGGAACACGTGGACGAATACTACCACCGCTTCGAAGACC
>Ga0310786_10009631_pt1 | contig 12232 bp, 9 predicted proteins | sample AusTroGonzalo_MG_FD_203881 | JGI IMG/M metagenome (GOLD analysis project Ga0310786, IMG submission 203881) | Bovine rumen microbial communities from tropical cattle in Woodstock, Queensland, Australia - Gonzalo_03 (v2) (version 2) | ecosystem: Host-associated > Mammals > Digestive system >...
GGTCTGTCCTGTGGATAACATAAAAGGCACACCTCCCGTATGGCTTCATAACGGAACGTGTACCTCCTGTCTGGCCTGCTATCATTACTGTCCTGTGCACGCCATCAACTTCGGAAAGATTACGCGCAAGCGCGACCAGTATTATTTCAATAGACGCGCGGGCCAAAAATAAAAGTGCCTATACGAACCATCGTTGAACGGGTCTCTACGGCAATGAGATAATCGTCGCTCATACCCCAGGAGCGTTCACAGAAGGCTTCGTCGTTGGCAAAATATTTCGTTTTCACTTCATCGAAGAAGTCTGCGGCTGTCTGCATCTCACGACGGATCTGATCCTGATCATCCACATTGGATGCCATCATCATCAGACCACAGATACGGACGTGTGACATATCTCGCCATTCGCCAGCATCGAGCAACTCACGACAGGCCTCCAATGAGAGTCCGTATTTTGTGGCTTCCTCAGCGATATGGAGTTCCAACAGGATATTGATGACGCGTCCGCACTTCTCTGCCTGACGATTAATCTCTTTCATGAGCTTCAGAGAGTCAACTGCTTCAATCATAGATACATATGGTGCAATGTATTTCACCTTGTTCGTCTGCAGATGGCCAATAAAATGCCACTCGATATCCTTGGGTAGCTGTTCGTGCTTCTGGCGCAGTTCCTGTTCATGACTCTCACCAAACACACGCTGTCCCTCCTCATAGGCAGCCTCGATATATTCGTTGGGATGATACTTACTAATTGCCACAAGGCGTACACCCTGTGGCAATGTGTCGAGTATCTGATGCAAATGACCTTTAACGTCGTAATCCATCGTTATTGTTCGTATTCTGGTTTGTCGTCTTTTTTATCAACTTTGCTGTATTCGAAGACATCCATGATGGTAGTCTCTGCTACTGAGGCAATCACATAGTCGATCATCGTACCGCCCATCACCTCATCGATATTCTTCACAGCCCCGTTGAAGGAACCTGCCTGGGCCAGATAGGTCACTGAAGTGCGCTTTTCCTTTTCCGTCTTTTCATCGATGGTAATAAACTGGAGCTTGGCCTTATACCATTTATCAGCCATCTCATCGTCAGAGAAGAAAATCTCCTTATAGGCTGCCTTTTTGATATCAGTCACGTCGAACTCACCACTGATATAGGAAGACATCTCCTCGATGATACGTTCCTCAGCCTCACTGAAGCTCAGGGCATCTACCACATACGATTCTGTTACTTTCTTCTGCAAGCCATCTTCCATCACCTTCTCGTAACGGATCTTGCATTCAAACCATGTTGCTGTTCTACTTCTCATTATTACTTATTTTTTTGTTTCTTGATGCCATAATAGTCTTTGTCCATCTCAGCCTTCTTTTTCTCCGTCAGCTGTTCGATGATCTTATCTGCAATCGCCTCTGCACGTTCTGAACTGATGGCCGTTGACTTCATCAGTTCATCTTTCTTGAACACGAGTTCGTTGGTCATCTTCTGCGCATTGAGCGTAAAGTCTTTCTCTGAACTATTCATCTGGTCTTTATTATAGACCTTGGAGATGATGGACTCTGCTGCCTTGGTGAACTGTTTACGGAAGATCTCTTCTGCCTTTGCATTATATTCGCGCATCTTTCCTTCACTCACACCAATGGAGTCTTTCACATGCTGCTGCTGTTTCACAATCTGGGCGATGGTAGCAGAATCAGTATCAGCTCCGATGCCCAACAAGGCATCCATATCCTCCTCAATCATCTCATCGGGCACAGGCTCTTCTATCGGCTTGACATACTCCATCACATCCGGACTTGGCAGCATATAGAAAAACAAACCAACGATCGTCAAAGCGATGGCAAGTGCGGCTGCTGCGAGTATTCCTGTACGTTTCAGTGTCTGGGCCTTGTTGATAGCAGCCTCGAGATCCTCAACAGATACAAAACGTTTCTCCGGGTCAGCATCAGTGGCCTTTGCCACAATCGGCTTCAGCTCGAAAGGCATGCCCGCAGAATGATACAGATAGGAGATCAGTTTTCCTAACGAATAGACATCTGTACGACTATCTATCACCCCTCTGTCGAACACCTCTGGAGCAATATAATCCTCTACACCCTCATAGAGCAGGTCAACATCCACCTTCTTGTAGAAGGAACCATGACAAAGCAGACGGACAGAATCATCATTCTTGCGCATCAGGATGTTTGAAGGCGCAAAACACACATGATAGATACCCCGTTCATTCAGGATCTTGGTGATATCAAACAGGCTCTTTAATGTACTGGCGAGGAACTCGTTTCTGGCGACGATGGCAGGGTTATCATTCAACAGCTGTTCGAGCGTCTGATAGTTGCCCACCTCTACAGCGATAGCAAAGACACCATCATCCTCACCATTGGTCGAGAAATGCAACTGAGCCTTATGATCGATGGAAGCCACAGCCTCACATTCGGCCTTGACACAGTGGCCGAAGAAGATGTCTTCCGTCAACTCATCATGGAACTGTACGAAATTTGAATACTTTCCACCTGTCAGCCGCTTGTAAAAGTAGCCGTAAGGCATGCGAATCTTAGAGGTCTTCTTGACTTCGCGCTGCTCAAGCATTTCTTCGAAATTCATCTTTCAAACGTTGTTTTTAATTGATTTTGATGGGCAAAAGTACACATAAATTCCGAGAAACGCAAATTTTTGGGCAGAGAATGCATAGTTTTACGATATTTTGTGTTACCTTTGCACCGGTTTTCACAAAAAAGAAAAAGGTGTGAAGCCAAGAATGTTATTAAGTAAAACTAAAGAATATGCCAGAAATATCTGTCCGCGGCCTTGAGATGCCCGAGTCTCCAATCCGAAAACTCGCTCCTTTGGCTGCTGCTGCCAAGAAAAGAGGAACCAAGGTGTATCACCTGAATATCGGTCAGCCTGACCTGCCCACACCAAAGGTGGGACTTGAAGCGTTGAAGCAGATTGACCGTGATATTCTGGAATACTCTCCATCACAAGGCTATCTCAGCTATCGCGAGAAACTGGTCAGCTATTACGCCAAATATAACATCAACGTCACGGCCGACGATATCATCATCACCTCAGGCGGAAGTGAGGCAGTGCTCTTCTCTTTCCTCTCCTGTCTGAATCCTGGTGACGAGATTATTGTTCCAGAACCCGCTTATGCCAACTATATGGCATTTGCCATCTCTGCTGGTGCAAAGATCCGTACCATCGCCACCACTATCGACGAGGGATTCTCATTGCCGAAGGTAGAGAAGTTTGAGGAGCTGATCAATGAGCGCACCCGTGCCATCATGATCTGTAACCCCAACAACCCGACAGGCTACCTCTACACCCGCAGGGAGATGAACCAGATCCGTGACCTGGTGAAGAAATACGATCTGTATCTCTTCTCCGATGAGGTTTATCGCGAGTATATCTATACAGGTTCTCCTTATATCTCTGCTTGTCACCTCGAAGGTATCGAACAGAATGTGATCCTGATCGACTCTGTGTCAAAGCGTTATTCTGAGTGTGGTATCCGTATCGGAGCCCTGATCACAAAGAATACAGAGGTCAGAAAGGCTGTGATGAAGTTCTGTCAGGCCCGTCTCTCTCCCCCATTGATCGGACAGATTGTGGCAGAGGCATCACTCGATGCACCTGAGGAATACTACAGAGATGTGTATGACGAATATGTAGAGCGTCGTAAGTGTCTGATTGATGGCCTGAACCGTATCCCTGGTGTCTATTCCCCCATTCCCATGGGTGCATTCTATACCGTAGCCAAACTGCCTGTGGACGATGCAGAGAAATTCTGTCGCTGGTGTCTGTCAGAGTTTGATTATGAGGGAGAGACTGTAATGATGGCGCCTGCAGCTGGTTTCTACACCACACCTGGTGCTGGCATCAACCAGGTACGTATTGCCTACGTGTTGAAGAAGGAAGATCTGGAACGTGCACTCGTTGTATTGAAGAAAGCCTTGGAGGCCTATCCCGGACGAGTGGATGAATAGTATTCTTCAATGAATTTCCCTTTATTCATAGCCAGAAAGATTTATAGTGATCAGGGCGACAAACGGAAAGTCAGTCGTCCTGCTATCCGTATTGCCACCATTGGGGTCGCCATTGGTTTGGCTGTGATGATCGTCACCGTGGGGGTGATTCTCGGATTCAAGCACACCATTCGCGATAAGGTGGTTGGCTTTGGCGGACACATCCAGATTCACAATGTCCTGAGGTTCAATGACACTGATCCTTATTTTATCACGGCAGATGATACGCTCATGAGGAAAGTGAAGAAGATCAAGGGCGTCAGACATGCTGAGCGCTATACCATCACTCAGGGACTGTTGAAGACTGAGGATGATTTCCTGGGGATCGCTTTCAAGGGCGTAGGACCAGAGTTCGACAGTACCTTCCTTCATCAGAATCTCGTAGCAGGACGTATTCCGAAGTTCAGTGACAGCAGCAGCCATTATGAACTGCTCCTGTCGAAAATGATTGCCAATAAACTCCAATTGAATCTTGGCGACAAGGTCTTTGCCTATTTTATTGAGGATGAGAGTGTGCGCACCAGAAGATATACCATCTGTGGCATCTACGAGACCAACATGACGCGTTTTGACGAGAGTCTCTGCTTCATCGATCTCTACACCGCCAACAAACTGAACGGCTGGGCATCAGATGCCTGTACGGGCATCGAGGTTTCAGTAGATAACCTGATGCAACTGGATCAGACGGAGCAAGCCTTCATTAAACAGATCAACCGTTCTACCGATCGAAGTGGTAACACCCTTTCCACGCAGACCATCTATGAGGCATACCCACAGGTGTTTGTATGGCTGGAGTTGCTTGACATCAACGTGTGGATCATTCTTGTGCTGATGGTATGTGTAGCAGGATTCACGATGATCAGCGGTCTGTTGATCATCATCCTGGAACGTACGCAGATGATTGGTATCCTCAAAGCATTAGGCGCCCGTAACAGGACCATCCGTCACACCTTCCTCTGGTTCTCTGTGTTCATCATCGGACAAGGCATGTTCTGGGGCAATGTATTAGGCATCGGCATCATCCTGTTGCAGCAGTATACAGGGTTTATCACACTGGATCCCCAGACCTATTATGTCAGTGAGGCTCCGATGGAACTGAACCTGCCGCTTGTCGCATTAATCAATGTGGCAACCCTGCTTATCTGTGTCTTCGTTTTGATAGCACCCAGTTACTTGATTTCGCACATCCATCCAGCAAAATCGATGAGATACGAATAATAGTGTTCAATTTTTCCCCTATTTCGACTTTTTTTCTTCCAAACGACAAAATATTGCACATTTTTTTTTGAAATGTGCAGGAAATGACGTATCTTTGCACAAAATTTTCAAATTTGTGCAATTTTAATGGAGACTTTTAGCAGTTTTAATGCATATATCCAAAAGGCAATCATAGAGAACTGGGACCAGGATGCGCTGACTGATTACCAAGGCGTCACACTCCAGTTCCACGATGTAGCACGTAAGATTGAGAAAATACATATTCTCTTTGAGAACAGCGGTGTTGTCAAGGGTGATAAGATAGCTATCTGCGGCCGTAACTCCGCTCATTGGGCTGTCACCTATCTGGCTACACTGACCTATGGAGCTGTGGCAGTGCCCATCCTACATGAATTCAATGGTGAGCAGATTCAAAATATCGTCAACCATTCAGAGTCAAAGTTACTTTTCGTGGGCGACTATGCCGTGAAGACCATTGACCCAGAACAGATGCCAGCCCTGGAGGCTATTATCAACCTGCCCGACTTCTCTTTGATGATTTCGCGTTCAGAAAAGGTTTCGTATGCGCGCGAACATTTAAATATGTTATTCTGTAGTAAGTTCCCCAGAGCTTTCCGTGCAGAGCATGTCAGCTATCACAAAGATGAAGCAGAGGAACTGGCTCTCATCAACTATACCAGTGGTACGACAGGCTTTTCAAAAGGTGTCATGCTCCCCTATCGCGCCCTTTGGGGAAATGTGGAATTCATTATCAACCGTCTTGGCAAGGAAGTGAAGGCTGGTGACAATATGCTGAGCATACTTCCGATGGCCCACATGTATGGAATGGCTATTGAGTTCCTGTTTGGTTTCTGTAATGGTTGTCATCTGTTCTTCCTTACCCGTCTGCCGTCTCCTGCTATCATTGCAGAAGCTTTTGCAACGGTTAAGCCTGCCGTCATTATCACCGTTCCGCTGATCATTGAGAAGATCATCCGTAAAAAGGTATTCCCGAAGATCCAGAACAACCGTATGCGTTTGTTGCTCCAGATGCCATATGTCAGCAAGAAGGTGAAGGAACGTATCTACAATGAAGTCTATAAAGCCTTTGGTGGTAACTTCTATGAGATTATCGTAGGAGGTGCAGCCTTATCCAAGGAAGTCGAGGAATTCTTACTTTCCCTCAATTTCCCGCTGACCGTAGGCTATGGCACCACAGAATGTGCGCCGTTGATCTCCTACTGTGACTGGAAGATCTTCAAGGCTGGTTGTTGTGGTGTACCAGTAGATCGCATGGAAGTGAAGATCCTGTCGAGCGATCCGGAGAACATCCCTGGTGAGATCGTTACGAAAGGAACCAATCTGATGCTGGGATATTTCAAGAATGAAGAAGCCACTCGTGAAGCTATTGATGAGGAAGGCTATTATCATACAGGCGACCTTGGTACCATGTCTGCCAGCGGTCATATCTTTATCCGTGGACGTATCAAGAATATGTTGCTTGGTGCCAACGGACAGAACGTATATCCTGAAGAGATTGAGGATAAACTGAACACGATGGCTATGGTATCAGAGAGTATTGTCATCCAACGCGGCGATAAGTTGGTAGCACTTGTTTATCCTGACAAAGATGATATGATGTCGTTCAGTGAAGATGAACTGCAGCATATCATGGAACAGAATCGTCAGGAACTGAACAATCAGTTGCCTGTTTATAGCCGTATCTCTGCTATTGAACTCCACGAAGAGGAGTTTGCCAAAACACCCAAAAAGAGTATCAAACGCTACTTATATCAGAACACCTAATCGCGTATGGAACAAATACCAAGTTTTAACGCTCTCATTCAGAAGAGTGTCATAGACAACTGGGACCGCGATGCACTGACCGATTTCAAGGGACAGACGTTACAGTTCCATGATGTTGCCAGGAAAATTGAAAAACTGCACATCCTTTTTGAAAACAGCGGCATTCAGAAAGGTGACAAGATTGCCATGTGTGGCCGCAATTCATCACAGTGGGCAGTGGCTTTCATTGCTACCCTCACCTATGGTGCCATTGCTGTGCCCATCCTGCATGAGTTTAACGCTGAACAGATTCACAACATCGTGAACCACTCTGAAGCCCGTCTTCTTTTCGTGGGAGATCACGTGGCAACGATCATCGACCCTCAGGCAATGCCTACCTTGGAAGGTATCATCAACAATCCCGATTATTCGCTGATGATCAGTCGTACAGACAAACTGACCTATGCCCGTGAGCATCTGAACGAACTTTATGGTAAGAAGTTCCCGAAATACTTCCGTAAGGAGCACGTGGACTATTACAAGGAGGAAAGTCCCGAGGAGTTGGCTGTCATCAACTACACCAGTGGAACAACAGGCTTCTCAAAGGGTGTGATGCTCCCCTATCGTGCGCTCTGGTCGAACTATGATTTTGCCGTGAATGTACTCGGTAAGCAGATCAAGGCAGGCGACCCCGTCATCTCGATGCTGCCAATGGCTCATATGTATGGTATGGCCTTTGAGTTCCTTTTCGAATTCCTCCATGGCTGTCATGTCTTCTATCTGAACCGTATCCCATCGCCAGCCATCATTGCTCAGGCCTTGCAGGAGGTAAAGCCAGTCATCGTCATTGCCGTTCCGCTGATTATTGAGAAGATTGTGCGTAAGAAAGTCTTCCCGAAGATCCAGAACAATCGCATGCGGCTGTTGCTCCAGATGCCTGTCATCTCTAAGAAGGTTCGTGAGATGATTTGTCAGGAAGTGCTGAAAGCATTTGGTGGAAGGATGTACGAGGTGATCATTGGTGGTGCTGCCCTAAACCAGGAGGTGGAACAGTTCCTGAAGCGTATCGACTTCCCCTATACAGTGGGTTATGGTGCTACGGAGTGTGCACCCATCATCTGTTATCGTGACTGGCACACCTTTGCTCCCAGCTCTTGCGGACGTGCCGCCCTGCATCAGAAGGTAGAGATCGACTCTCCCGATCCTCGTCGTATCCCTGGTGAGATTCTTACAAAAGGTCCCAACGTGATGCTTGGCTACTATAAAAATCCTGAGGCTACAGCAGAGACCATTGATCAGAACGGCTGGTATCATACAGGTGACCTTGGTACGATGGATGAGGACGGCAACGTCTATATCAACGGACGTTCGAAGAACATGCTCCTTGGTCCTAACGGTCAGAACATCTATCCTGAGGAGATTGAGGATAAGCTGAACTCTATGGCTATGGTTCTGGAGAGTATCGTTGTACAGCGTGACAATAAGTTAGTGGCTCTTGTTCACCCGGATATGGACGAGGCTAAGAATATGGGCTTCTCAATGGACGATTTGAAGAATATCATGGATCAGAACCTTAACGGACTGAACGAAATGATTCCTGCCTATGAGAAGATCACAGAGATCGAGATCCACGAGGATGAGTTTGAGAAGACTCCTAAGAAGTCTATCAAGCGATACCTCTATCAATAATCCAAAAAGAAAGCTCTCCAATCATCGGAGAGCTTTTCTTTTTCCTATTCATAATCGTAGAAATACCAGTAAGTGCCGCGATACTCCTCGCTCACCCTGGTTTTCTGTTCCATCGGATCCCGATACTGTTTCTTCAGTTCCTGATAGTTTGCATAGTTTTCCTCAACTTCAGGCACCCGATAGACCACGGAAGGATTAGAGCGACTGTGGGTATAGAGTGTCAAGGCCTCACGATAATGTTTTGGCAACTGGGCGTTCAAGGGATAATAATGGGATATCTCTTGTGCAAAACGGTCAAGTTGTTTATCAATCAGATAACCACACAACAGATAGTCGGCTATTGCGATATGGTTCACGGAATCACGACGTTGCAACATGGCGAGATAACGCTCTGGCTCCATAGGTACAGCCGGACGGGCGCCCATGAATCGATAAAGGCTATCTGTGGGATAGAGCAACATTTTAGTCTGACCATTGGTAGGCAAGATATCCGAGCTGTTACCCGTGATCGGATACTCAAAGATATGCTCGCCCAACTCATTACAGTGTGACAACGCATACATACGGAGCATCATCAGATCAGCGTCACTCTCAAGTGACTTCATCCCTACTTTTCTTGCCTGATGATACTCGCCTCGCATCAGATGTCCCTCCACCTTCATGCGATACTGGAACACAGCATTGGTGTTACCAATCCATGCCACACAGGTGATCATAGCTACCATCATCAGCATATTCAACCACATCGAACGAGAAAAGAACGGGATGTGGAATTCCTTCACCACATTCTCGTACTGACGGACGAAAAAGATCAAGACCACCCATGCCACAGCAAAGAAGGCCACCAACCCAAAGGACCGACTGAGCGAAATACCTTTGTCGATAGTTTGGCTGACATCCGTCAGCATGGCAAGCAGCAACATCGATGGCACATAGGTCAACGCATGGAAACGCTTATTCAACTTTGTAACACCATTGACGATATACTGCAGGATCATCAATACTGCTGTGATGATGATGGCACCAACCAGACGATTATAATGGGTTAAGCCACCACTCAACACATGTTGTGTCATGGCCAAAGCATCAGCCTGGAAGAAATAGAGCCACCCCCAGGTGAACAACACAAAGACAATAGCACACATCATACGGATGATGATGGTGCTACTGTCTTTATCAGGTTTCGGATAATACATATTATACTTTCTTCAAAACAACGGCAGAACGTGCCGGGATATAGAGTTTCAACCACTCCTTGTGATCCTTGACATAGAGAGGATCATAGTTGGTCAGGTGTGTCATCGTGTCGTCGGCAAAGCCGTTACCACCAAAGTCCTTCGAGTCGGTGTTCAGCACCACCTCGTATGAACCTGTCGGCACCAGGAATCCGTAATCGGTATAGCTGCGTGTCGGTGAGAAGTTGAATACGAAGACAAGGTCACCTCTCATGAAGCAGAGCACCTGATCACCATCGTCGTGCCAGATCTCCACCACAGGTTTATCCTGGAAGTTACGCACACTCTTGATGGTCTTCAGCATCTCACGGTCGAAGTCGCCCAACCAATGATAGCAGAGGTCTTTATTATCCACCAGGTTCCACTGACGACGAGCATATTTATACGACCAGCCATTACCCTCACGCGGGAAGTCGATCCACTCCGGATGACCAAACTCATTACCCATGAAGTTCAGATAACCACCGTTGATGGCTGCTGCCGTCACCAGACGGATCATCTTATGCATGGCAATACCACGCTGAGCCATATCGTTGACATCCTTCTTGGCGAAGTGCCAGTACATATCGGCGTCGATCAGACGGAAAATGATAGTCTTATCACCTACCAATGCCTGATCGTGACTCTCGCAGTAAGAGATGGTCTTCTCATCAGGACGACGGTTCTTAACCTCCCAGAAGATAGAGCAGACATTGATGTCCTCATCGCGCACCTCCTTAATCGTCTTGATCCAGTAGTCGGGGATATTCATCGCCATACGGTAGTCGAAACCGTAGCCACCATCCTCGAACTTTGCTGCCAAACCTGGCATACCAGACACCTCCTCCGCAATAGTGATGGCATCAGGATTCACCTCGTGAATCAGACAGTTAGCCAGTGTCAGATAACAGATGGCATTATCATCCTCATGACCGTTGAAGTAGTCGCCATAACCACCAAAGGCCTCACCTAATCCGTGTGAGTAGTAAAGCATGGAGGTCACACCGTCGAAGCGGAAACCGTCGAACTTAAACTCCTCCAACCAGTACTTACAGTTAGAGAGCAGGAAGTGCAGCACGTCATCCTTACCATAGTCGAAGCAGAGAGAATCCCATGCCGGATGCTCATGACGGTCACCAGGATAGAAGAACTGGTTAGGATCACCAGCTAGGTTGCCCAGGCCTTCCACCTCGTTCTTCACAGCATGAGAATGCACGATATCCATGATGACAGAGATACCCAAACGGTGAGCCTCGTCGATCAAAGCCTTCAACTCTTCGGGAGTTCCGAAACGGCTACTGGGAGCGAAGAAAGAACTGACATGATAACCAAAGGAGCCATAGTAAGGATGCTCCTGAATAGCCATTACCTGAATAGCGTTATAACCATCCTTGGCTACACGTGGCAGGATATTCTCCTTAAACTCTGTATATGTACCCACTTTCTCTGCATCCTGAGCCATACCTACGTGACATTCGTAGATCAGCAGCGGACTCTTCTTAGGCTTGAAGTTCTTTTTCTTAAATTCGTATTTCTCCTCAGGATTCCATACCTGTGCAGAGAAGATCTTAGTGTTATCATCCTGTACCACACGACGACACCATGCAGGGATACGCTCACCCTCACCGCCGTTCCACTTCACCTTCATCTTGTAAAGCTGACCATGCTTCAGAGCTTTCTCTGAGAGTTTCAGTTCCCAGTTGCCAGTACCCTCAATACGCTTGCAACGATACTTCTCGTCTTCCTTCCAGTCGTTGAAGTCACCAATCAGATAGATGTCTGTAGCATTAGGAGCCCACTCACGGAACACCCAGCCTTTGGGCAGCTTATGAAGTCCGAAGTAGAGATGACCAGAGGCAAAGTCAGAGAGTTTCTTCTTGCCGTTCTGGGTCAGCTGTCCGATCTTCCACAGCGCATGATCATGACGACCACGGATAGCACCTTCGAAGGGTTCCAGCCAGGAGTCGTTTCTTACAAGACCAATGTGCTCTGGAGCGGTCTGCTCAACAATCTTTTCCACTTTCTTGGCGCATGCTCTCTTCGCCGTAGTCGTTTTCTTGGTAGCTGTTGCTTTCTTTGCAGCAGGCTTTTTGGGGGTTTCTTTCTTTGTTGCCATAGTGCTTTTATTTCATTACCTTTACTTTAAATATTGCCTTCTTGATTTCCTCGTTTTCCGATATACAGGGTGCATGACCATCCTGAGGGAAGAATATAGCCATCTGACAGGGCTTGAGGGTGACATAGGTCTGTGCCAGTGTTGTACCGTATTTCGTGATGTCCTTCTCTGCATTGTATTCAAAAGCTGGCAGGTCACCTAAAGGTGTATAGCCG
>Ga0310786_10009632_pt1 | contig 12231 bp, 13 predicted proteins | sample AusTroGonzalo_MG_FD_203881 | JGI IMG/M metagenome (GOLD analysis project Ga0310786, IMG submission 203881) | Bovine rumen microbial communities from tropical cattle in Woodstock, Queensland, Australia - Gonzalo_03 (v2) (version 2) | ecosystem: Host-associated > Mammals > Digestive system >...
TCATCGACATGTTGAGTCACGCCCGCACGGAGTCGAAGATGGTACGCGAACTGGCCAACGATGAATCAGCCTATCGCAGCATCACACTGTCGTGGTTCCGACATTCAGTCATCGCAGAGTTCTTCCGCTGGCTGGCACAGACCGACTATAAGGTCATCGTCACCACCGACCACGGTTCCATCCGTTGCACCAAGCCGGTCAAGATTGTGGGCGATCGCAACACAAACACCAATCTGCGCTATAAGTTAGGCAAGAGTCTGGGCTACGACTCCAAGGACCTCTTTGTGGTCAAAGACCCAGGTCAGGCACAACTGCCATCTCCCAACCTCTCCACAAGTTATGTCTTTGCGACAGGCGATTCTTTCTTCGCCTATCCCAACAACTACAATTACTACGTATCCTACTATAAAGACACATTCCAGCATGGCGGCATCTCCATGGAAGAGATGATTATTCCGCTCATCACAATGACAGGAAAGAAAAGATAAACAATTCATATGGAAATAAAGATTAATAGTATAGAAACCATCCGCGAGTCTGCTCGTGAGTTTATTGAGAACATGGGTGAACACAAGGTGTTTGCCTTTTATGGTAAGATGGGAGCAGGTAAGACTACCTTTGTCAAAGCCATCTGCGAAGAACTGGGTGTCGATGATGTCATCACCAGTCCCACATTTGCCATCGTCAATGAATACGATGCCATGGGGCAACCCATCTATCACTTCGACTTCTACCGCATCAAGAAGTTGGAAGAGGTCTACGACATGGGCTATGAGGACTATTTCTATTCGGGTGCGCTTTGCTTCATCGAATGGCCGGAACTCATAGAGGACTTGCTGCCAGAGGATGCTGTGAGGGTGGACATCGGTGTCAATGCGAACGACGAACGAACGGTTACGTTCTAAACGCGAACCTCAAACAAACTACTTATGAAAAGACTACTAACACTGACGATAGCCATTTCGAGCCTTATCGTCCCTACGACGGCCCAGCAAACCCGCCGCCATGTTGATAATTCTCTCCCTTCCCCCAACGTCTCTCGCACTATATCCGATAACTTTGTCGCCGAGAAAACCATGCAGTCCGACCTGCTTCAGATGCTGGCCAACTTCGCCATTTACATGAAGAACGACTATCAGGACTGCACGGCTCCCAACAGTATCGGCGAGGTATGTGGCTGCTTTAGGGGCGAGAACACCATGGCAAACGATGAACGGGGCGTACGTCCCAATGCGGATTTATCGATGATTTGCGCCTTCCTTGTCAAGTACGGCAAGGGTAAAGTGGTGTTACCGGCCAATGTCAACTGGGACGACATCGAGTCGATGGCCATGAAGAGTCTGGTCTTTGCCTACTCTACCCACAAAGCCAACAGACTAAAGGTATGCAAAGGAAACAACTATTGGGGCTCTACGTCTGTCGGCGATGCGGTTTGGGAGAGTTCCTTATGGGCCATGTCTGTAGCTTATTCGGCTTTTTTCCAATGGGACAAGCTCACAGAAACACAGAAAGGATACGTTTACGAACTATTAAAGGCGGAGTGTAACTACGAGTTGGAGCGCACCATTCCCACGGGCTACAATGGTGACACAAAGGCCGAGGAGAACGGCTGGGAGGCTGATGTATTGGCAGTGACGCTGGGCTTATTCCCCAACGACCCGCTGGCTCCGCGCTGGTTTGAGCGATTGAGGGAGTTTGCTATCAATAGCTATTCACAGAAAGACGATGCTAGCGACCAAACTATTATTGACCCGGAATACGACAATAAGACGGTGAAAGACCTCTACAAAGGCCAGAACCTATACGATGACTTCACTCTCCAGAACCACAATTATTTCCACACCTCATACCAGAATGTGGTCATTCAGGAGTTGGGCGAAGCGGCACTGGCCCTGAAACTCTTCCAGAAGGAGCTCTATAACACGGAGCGATGGAAGACCAACGCCTTGATGCATAACAACGATCGTGTAATGAAAGAGGTGCTCTACTGGCTAGCTCTACCCGATGGAGAGTTGGCAATGCCAAACGGCAACGACTGGAGTCTCTTCCTCTATGATCAGATTACATCCTACTCTACCAATGCTTGCTTCCTGCGTGATCCGCATGCCTTGATGCTGGAGAACCTAGCTTATCAGATGATTAAGGCGCGACAACAGACCACCACCGATGGTTCGTGGCTACTGCGTGCCGACGTTGGGGCGCGACGAATGGGCGTAGAGGCGCATCGAGTGATGATGACATGGCTCATGCATGAGGTTCTGTCAACAGCTGATATCTTCCCGACCAACTGGTCTGACTTCTGTCAAGAATACAGCTCGGCCAAGGTCTTTTCGACGCAAAACATCGTACGCGCGGCCACCGACAGTCGCTTCACTTGTTTCTCATGGAGTAATGGACTACGCAGCTACACGGGCTACATTGCTCCTCAGACGCCTAACATCATCGTCCCATTCCGCGCTAACAACACGGGCAACTTCCTGGGATGGTATGACGTCAAGGACAAAAGAACCAATGCCGTGCCTGTGGTGCCTGGCATCTACGATCTGCAAGGCAACAGTTATGTGATGAACGGCGAACTGGAAACCAACGACGGCGCTCTGAACAATCGCTTCGTCATCTACTCCACACCCGGAAACGCCGTTATCTATATGGACTATATACGTGCAAATCAGCCATGCATCATCACGGCCGAGAAAGGTGGTTTAATGGCTATCAGTGTGGACGAATTCACCAAGACATCGCGCACGCTCTATGCTCAAGACAGTGAAAGGGTACTCGATGGCGCCATTTTCACCACCATGAACACTCCATGGGTCAACATTGACAACACGCTTGGCATTGTCACCCTCGGCGACAACAAGCAAATGGCTTTTGGAGAGCGGACCAACAACAACTCGGTGAATACTGCCAAACTCTATGCACTATACAACGGAGCAACACGCACCATCGAACAGAACGAGGTGGTGGACAGAAGGGCTATGGTGTATTACAGCAACGCAACGGCCGATGAAACGAAAGCACTCTACACCCATTGCCAGGACCTGAACACGCCTGAGGGATGGGGCGGCACTATCGTGGCTGATACAGACGGAACGTACTATCTTCTGCTTAGCAACTTTGCTGGACAGCAAAAATGCCAGTTGAGCGGTGTTAGCACCTGCCTCGGCAGTCCTGTATTCGCCGTTGAGACCACAATCTGCAAGGAAGGTTCTACGGCCACCTTCACAGCCGAAGAAAATCATTCGGTAGACAACAGCCTGAGGTTCTTTATAAGAGGTAACGGAGTAACGGCTATTCAGGCGACCAACGATCCATCTACCATCTATATTCAAAACGATAAAAAAGGTAAGAACAATATTATTGTCAACATCATTAAAGGTGGGAAGACAACAAGAAAAAAGATACGTCTCGGTCAACAACATTTCAAGTTAACTGCCGACTAAAGTCAACAAACAAAAAACACTGCAAGCCTCATGGCCTGCAGTGTTTTTATTTAAGTAATAATTGTTCTTACTTCACCAGAACCTTCTTGCCATTCATGATGTACAGACCCTTGGCAGCCTTAGTCAGCTGACGACCCATCAGGTCATACAAAGTATTAGCCTTTGCATCAGAAGTCTTTACCTCGTTTACACCGGCATAATCCTTGGCATCAACGAATGAAACATTGAAGAGATAACGCCAGAAGTTCTTCTCGAAGACAAACTGGGTTTCAATGCTCTTACCCTCCTCCATAGTTACACCGCTATTAGAGATGTTGAGGAGCAATTTACCATCAGATGAATCATCATCCAACTCAAGAATGATAGCATCATCATAACCATCCTTAGCAAAACCACGTGCATCAAGAGGAGCACCTGCAGACAAGTCTACATCCTTGAAGTACTCAATCTCTTCAGGGTCTTCACCCTCTTCCTGCTCAACCTTGACAGACTTAATCTTCACATTCTTTCCTTCGGTGAAATCACCAAAGTCTGCTTCCAAAATACTCAAAGCACTATTCAAGTCTATCTCACCCTGAACATCGTCTTCTCCATTTGCAGGCACAGGCAGCGTGATTGGAGCAGAATCCAGCACGCGCTCGTTGTCAGTTACAACACCCTCTTCAAATGACAGTTCCTCAAAGCGGAAGTAAATATCAACAGCAGTGTCCTTATTCTTGTTACAGTTGAATGCGATGGTCTGACCGCCATTTGCTTCTTGAGCTATAGTGCTGGGGTTCTCTTCATCATAACCGAACTCAAAGTCCTGCCAATCCTCAGTCAAATCAAGTGAACCGACGAAACTCCAGTGGATATAAGCGCCAGGAGTAGTGTGAACCTGTGTATCCAAAGTAACAGGTGCAGTTGCACGAGCAGACATCTTAAATCTGTACTTCTGACCAGTCTTAAACTTATGCTTAACAGCTACAAAGAACTGAGTACGCCAATCGTCAAATGAACCATAACCAGTACCCAAGATAGTGTCACCATCAACTACATAGAACTTGTCATAAACAACATTTCCTTCGCTATCAAGAGAATCATTGCCTAAAGAGTCTGTCAAGGCTTTAAACTCATTCCAAGCAATAGTGGAAACCTTCAAAGCAGGCTGGCCATCTAAAGGATCATTAACGATCTCGGCTTTTTCGTCCTTATTAGTAGCACCATTACGACCAGTGAAAGTAGTGAAATCACCAATCTTATCTTCACTATTGATGCCCTTTCTAATGAAGTTAATCCATGCACCGGACTCACCGCCACCACCAGGATTATCATCCTTAACCTCCAACTTAATATCATCGAAGTAGAACACATTACCTTCTACATCGGTTGACAAGTTGAAAGCAACAGACTGGAAAAATTTGCCGTCTCCCTCTTTACACTGATCGGCACTCACAATAACCTCATCACTAACAAAGGTCTGCCATTCTGTTGTAACATCAACATTGCCAAACAACTGATAATGGTTGTAGTCACCAGGAGTCCAGTGTGCCTGAGTCTCAGCCTTACCAGCCTTGTCTGCTCTTACCTTCATGGTCAGACGAACCAATTTACCCTGAGCAATAGGCTCGGTGGCAAAGATAAAGAACTGACAATCCCACGATGCCAACTTGCCATCTGCTGCGGTCTTATTCTCGCAAGAATCAGCAATAGCTTCACTACGAGCAATGACACGAGCACAGTGGTTACCAGGGATCAAAGCATCCTCTACAATAGTAGCGGTACCCTGATACTGCTCCTCACCAATTTCATTAAGAGGAAACTCATGGCTCCAGAAAGAGTTCCATGTTGCGCCTTCATTCAAGACACCACCAGTTTGCATCTCCTCAAGGGTGGTGTAGGCTGGCATTTCACCTTCCATCTTACCATTGACAACCTTGTCGGTCCATTTCTTCTGCGCAGAAACACCACTACAAATCAACAGTGCGCCTGCCACCAAAGTAAAAATTTTCTTCATACTTTTTGTTTTGGGTTAATAATTTATAAGTTAATAATGTTAATGGTTATATCCATGTTATTGGGTAAATCGCTGCAAAGATAGACATTTTGACAAAAACGGTATTTTCTATTTGTTACATTTTCTTTTTTTTTTGTCTCATGTAGGACAAAATAGAACCAAAACAAGCTTTTTAACGCAACAAAGTACCCCAAAAGCATCAGGTAAAGCAGAAAAAACACATTAAGAGAAAGAAAAGAATTGCGCACAAAATTCCACTTTCAGTGTAATAAAAACACACAAACGAATCGTAAACAATATATTTTCGAGACATAAACAATAAACCGCCAGATTGAAAGTCATTGACTTATCACATAAAACCCATTGAGTTACACATCGTAACTCAATGACTTTTATAGCATAACTCAACAAGTTTTAAGATGTAAATCAGTGAGTTCTACTATGTAATTCAATAGCTTTTGTAATACAACTCCATGAACAATGGTTCAAGAGCCAAAGATAAAGCAGAAGCATATACAAAAAAAGATGCCCACATCATCATGATGCAGACATCTTCATTATAGAGAGAATCGATTATCTATAATCGAATTATTCAGCCTTCGGAGCCTCCTCGGCTGCGGGAGCCTCAGCAACAACCTCTTCAGCTACAGGAGCCTCCTTTGCAGGAGCCTCAGCCTTTGTAGCCTTACGTGAGCGACGAGTAGCCTTCTTCTTGGTCTCAGTCTTTGCCATCTCGGGATCGAAGTCAACGAGCTCGATAAAACAAACCTGAGCGGCATCACCCTGACGAGCACCCAACTTGATAATGCGGGTGTAGCCACCGGGACGGTCGCCTACCTTCTCACTAACAGTAGAGAAGAGTTCCTTGATAGCTTCCTTGTTCTGAAGGTAGCTGAATACTACACGACGAGAGTTTGTTGAATCCTCCTTTGCCTTGGTAATCAGGGGCTCAACATACTTCTTGAGGGCCTTTGCCTTGGCCACGGTCGTAGTGATTCTTTTGTGCATGATCAGCGAAATAGCCATGTTGGCAAGCATGGAAGCGCGATGAGATGCAGTACGACCGAGATGGTTGAATTTCTTATTGTGTCTCATTTTGTTTTTTACTTTTTATTGGGCAATTTGTTCATAAACAGGAAGTGCAGTAGCAAACTATACACTATTCACTTACTCCTTGTCCAGTTTATACTTTGAAATATCGGTTCCAAACGACAGATTCAGACTCTCGAGCAAATCATCAAGCTCAGTGAGCGATTTCTTACCAAAGTTACGGAACTTCAAGAGATCTGTCTTATTATACTGCACAAGATCACCGAGGGTCTCAACATCAGCAGCCTTCAGACAGTTCAGAGCACGAACCGAGAGGTTCATGTCAACGAGCTTTGTCTTCAAGAGTTGACGCATGTGCAGAATCTCCTCATCAAACTCCTGGTTACCCTCAACATCATTGTTCTCGAGGGTAATCTTCTCATCAGAGAAGAGCATGAAGTGATAAATAAGGATCTTAGCAGCCTCTTTCAGGGCTTCCTTCGGGTGGATGGAACCATCCGTAGTTACTTCCAGCACGAGCTTATCGTAGTCGGTCTTCTGCTCAACACGATAGGGCTCTACTGCGAACTTAACGTTACGGATTGGAGTGTAGATAGAATCAATGGGAATCACGTTGACGTCTGTGCAGAACTCGCGGTTCTCGTCAGAGGGAACGTAGCCACGACCTTTGTTCACGGTCAGATCTATCTGCATTGAAGCTTTTGAGTCGAGATGACAAATCACCAAATCGGGATTTAACACTTCAAATCCAGTCAGATACTTGCCGATGTCACCGGCCTTGAACTCGGTAGAATTCTCAACGGTGATGCTGACTTTCTCGTTCTCGAATTCTTCAACTACTTGTTTGAACCTTACTTGCTTCAGGTTCAAGATAATGTTGGTTACATCTTCCTTTACACCAGGTACTGATGAGAACTCATGCTCAACACCAGCGATTCGGATGGTATTGATAGCATAGCCCTCAAGCGATGAAAGGAGAATGCGGCGCAAGGCATTACCGATGGTTACACCGAAGCCTGGCTCCAACGGACGGAATTCGAACTTGCCGAACTTGTCGTTGGCTTCCAACATTACCACTTTATCGGGTTTTTGAAATGCTAATATCGCCATTAATTCAATGATTTTTAGTTCTTAGAGTACAACTCAACGATTAACTGCTCCTTAATGCTCTCAGGAATGTCGGCGCGCTCGGGACGATGCAGGAACTTACCAGCCTTCTGAGACTCATCCCACTCAATCCAGGGATACTTGCTGTGGTTAAAACCAGCCAGTGCATCACCGATAACCTCGAGAGACTTTGACTTCTCACGAACACCAATAACCTGACCAGGCTTTACTGAATATGAAGGAATGTTGACCACCTTACCATCAACTACGATGTGACGGTGACCTACCAACTGACGTGCAGCTGCACGGGTAGGAGCCAGACCCAGACGGAATACGATATTGTCAAGACGGCACTCCAGCAACTGAAGCAGCACCTCACCGGTGATACCATCAGCCTTAGCAGCCTTCTCAAACAAAATACGGAACTGGCGCTCAAGCACTCCATATGTGTACTTGGCTTTCTGCTTCTCTGCCAGCATGACAGCATACTCCGACTGCTTGCGGCGGCGGTTATTGCCATGCTGTCCAGGAGGGAAGTTTCTCCTAGACAAAACTTTGTCGGCGCCGAAGATGGGTTCACCAAAACGGCGTGCAATTTTAGATTTCGGTCCAATATACTTTGCCATAATTCAAAAAATAATTCTTAATACGTTATTACGATATTTCGTTGTTACGCCACAGCATTATACGCGACGACGCTTTGGAGGACGACAACCATTGTGTGGCAATGGAGTAACGTCAACAATCTCCATAACCTCGATACCAGCACCGTGTACGGCACGAATAGCCGACTCACGACCGTTACCGGGGCCCTTAACATAGGCCTTTACCTTGCGAAGACCGAGATCGAAAGCAACCTTTGCGCAATCCTCTGCAGCCATCTGAGCAGCATAAGGAGTGTTCTTCTTAGAACCACGGAAGCCCATCTTACCAGCCGAAGACCAAGAGATAATCTGTCCCTCGTCATTGGCCAATGAAACGATAATATTATTGAAAGAACTGTGAACGTGGAGCTGACCAATAGCGGTAACCTTCACGTTTCTCTTCTTAGAAGTGACTGTTTTCTTTGCCATAACTCTAAACTAAACTTTAAACGTTAAACTTTACTTAGTGGCCTTCTTCTTGTTTGCAACAGTCTTCTTCTTACCTTTACGGGTACGAGCATTGTTCTTAGTGCTCTGACCGCGAACGGGAAGACCATTACGATGACGGACTCCACGATAGCAACCAATATCCATCAGTCGCTTGATATTCAACTGGATCTCACTACGAAGATCACCTTCTACTTTGAACTCAGCGCCGATAATTTCACGGATTTTGGCTGCCTGGTCGTCGTTCCACTCGCTGACCTTCAGGTCGCGGCTAACGCCTGCCTTATCCAATATCTTTGCTGAACTACTTCGACCAATACCATAGATATAGGTCAATGCGATTTCGCCACGCTTATTCTGGGGCAAATCTACTCCAACAATTCTTATTGCCATTGTAAATAATAAAGATAAATAATAAAAATAAAATTCAAAATCGCGCTAAAAAGCATGCAAAGTTACGAAGATTTTCTCAAACCTTCGCACTTTGTTATGCTTATTTAACATTTTAACCCTGACGCATCTTGTACTTAGGGTTCTTCTTGTTGATCACGAACAGGCGACCCTTACGACGAACGATCTTGCAGTCGGGAGTACGCTTTTTCAACGATGCTCTAGTTTTCATATGTCTCTAAAAGTTTATTTGTATCGAAAAACAATTCTTCCTTTTGTCAAATCATAGGGGCTCATCTCTACCTTTACTTTATCACCCGGCAGAATACGAATATAATGCATTCTCATCTTACCAGAGATATGTGCGATAATCTGCACCCCATTCTCAAGTTCTACGCGGAACATTGCATTCGAGAGCGACTCGATGATGGTTCCATCCTGCTCAATAGCGGATTGTTTTGCCATGCTTAATACTTTAGTTTGCTTCTATTTCTTCAAATGATGATAAAATCTCTGCTTCACCTCTACGTACCACTATCGTGTGTTCGAAATGAGCTGCTGGTTTGTCATCGCGTGTACAAACGCTCCAACGGTCAGTTCCCAGATAGATATCTCGCTTGCCCATTGTTATCATAGGCTCAATAGCGATACACATGCCTGCTTTCAACATAATGCCATTACCACGTCGACCATAGTTAGGCACTGGAGGATCTTCATGCATCTCGCGTCCGATACCATGTCCAGTAAGTTCTCTCACCACGCCATAGCCTTCCGCTTCACAATAGTCCTGAACAGCAGCACTAATGTCACCAAGATGTCTTCCTGCCACAGCATTCTCGATGCCCTTATAGAGCGACTCTTTAGTTACTCTGAGCAACTTCTTTACTTCGTCAGACACTTCACCAACACAAAACGTATAGGCAGAGTCTCCGTTGAAGCCATTGAGAAGGGTACCGCAGTCGACAGAAATAATATCTCCATCTTTCAGTACAGTCTCCTCATTAGGAATGCCGTGTACCACAACATCATTGACTGATGTGCAGATACTGGCTGGAAACGGCCCTCCATATGGATTGGGGAAGCCCTTAAATGTCGGAACTGCTCCGTGGTCTCGAATAAACTCATCGGCCACACGATCCAACTGGAGGGTCGTAACACCAGGTTTTATATGCTTTGCCAATTCACCAAGCGTCTTACCAACGAGTTGGTTAGCCTGACGCATTAGCTCAATTTCATCCTCAGTTTTAAGAAATATCTTCATGCTTAGTAAGCGGCTACGCCACCACGGCCATGAATACGTCCTGAATTGAGCAAACCATCGTAATGGCGCATCAGCAAATGACTCTCAATCTGCTGGAGTGTATCCAATACGACACCAACAAGAATCAACAGTGAAGTGCCACCGAAGAACTGTGCGAACTCCTGCTTTACATCCAACAAACCGGCAAAGGCAGGCATGATAGCAATGAATGCGATGAAGAGTGAGCCGGGCAATGTGATGCGCGACATCACAGTATCAATGTACTCTGCAGTATCCTTACCGGGCTTAACGCCGGGAATGAATCCGTTGTTACGTTTCATATCTTCTGCCATCTGCGTAGGATTCAGCGTGATGGCTGTATAGAAGTATGTGAACGCAATAATCAACACAGCAAAGATAACATTGTACAACCAGCTCTGATGGTCAGTCATTGAACGCATAAACCAGCTTGCATCCTGAGGATTTGCATACTGAGCAATTGCCAAGGGGATGAACATCAGTGCCTGAGCAAAGATGATAGGCATCACATTGGCGGCAAACAGCTTCAAGGGGATATACTGACGTGCACCACCATACTGTTTGTTGCCAACAACACGCTTAGCATACTGCACGGGGATCTTTCGAACACCCTGCACCAAAACAATAGCTGCGCAAACAACTGCATAGAGAATGATAATCTCAATGATAAACATCACCAAGCCACCACCCGTGATAGCAGCAAAACGAGATGCTACTTCCTGGTAGAAAGCCATGGGAAGACGAGCAATGATACCAATCATAATAATCAGTGAGACACCATTACCTATACCCTTATCTGTTATGCGCTCACCCAGCCAAAGGATAAACATACTTCCTGCAGCAAGGATGATGGTAGCGGGAACCATGAACACGGGCCAATCGATACCCGATGCAAGGGCAGGACCAACCTGGAACTTAAGGTTAAAGAGGTAGCTCGGTGCCTGGAATAGCAGGATTGCTACTGTCAGGTACCGAGTATACATACTAATCTTTTTACGGCCGCTCTCACCCTCACGCTGCATCTTCTGGAAATAAGGCACAGCTACAGCGAGAAGCTGCATAACGATAGAAGCCGAGATGTAAGGCATGATACCCAATGCAAAAATAGATGCATGGGAAAATGCGCCACCCGAGAACATATCAAGAAGCGACATCAGACCTTCTGAAGTCTGATTCGTCAGGTTCTCCAGTCCATTATAGTCGATGCCTGGAAGCACGATCTTTGAACCGAAACGGTAAATGGCGACAAATAGGACTGTGATGAGGATGCGCTGACGCAAGTCCTCAATCTTCCAGATGTTCTTTAGGGTGTCTATAAACTTCTTCATTTTCGTTTTTAGATTATTGTTGCGTTTCCACCTAATGCTTTGATTGCTTCTTCAGCTTTCTTCGAGAAGGCGTTAGCCTCCACGTCGATCTTGGTCTTGAGCTCACCATTAGCCAGGACCTTCACAAGTTCCTTACCATTGGTCAGGCCAGCAGCTACAAGTTCTGCTACACCAATCTTGGCAAAGCCCTTCTCCTCAGCCAGTTTCTGGAGAGTAGAGAGGTTTACTGCGAAATATTCCTTGTGGTTAATGTTCTTGAAGCCAGACTTCGGAACACGACGCTGCAAAGGCATCTGACCACCTTCAAAACCAATCTTCCTCTTATAACCAGAGCGAGCCTTTGCACCCTTATGACCACGGGTAGAAGTACCACCCAAGCCAGAGCCGGGACCACGACCGATTCTACGACGTGAATGGGTAGAGCCCTCTGCAGGTTTCAAATTATTCAGTTTCATAATAGAATTCTGTTTTAAAAATGTGTGATTACTGTTTAGTCAATAACGGTCACCAGATGATGAACCTTGCGAATCATACCACGGAGGGCGGG
>Ga0310786_10009635_pt1 | contig 12227 bp, 12 predicted proteins | sample AusTroGonzalo_MG_FD_203881 | JGI IMG/M metagenome (GOLD analysis project Ga0310786, IMG submission 203881) | Bovine rumen microbial communities from tropical cattle in Woodstock, Queensland, Australia - Gonzalo_03 (v2) (version 2) | ecosystem: Host-associated > Mammals > Digestive system >...
CACCCTTGGAAATTAGTCCCAGCGGCGTCGCCAGCCCTGCGATATTCGTAACAATTGTCTGAAACACTTTCGGCTGCGGTATCCTGATCAGAGACCAAACCAGCCCCGCCATAATTCCTAAAATGATCGGATTGGTTATGATTCCCCGCAAAGTCTTTTTCAAAAGAAGCCCGCGGCTTTGCGAAATACTCTGCCTGCCTTCATCATATACTGCTGCCTCGTGCCCACCCGTTTTTTCGCCTAAAGCATTTTTATCGGCAGTCAGCATTAATATAATAACCGCAAAGACATTGTAAAGCGGGACACTTCCCAGAATCATAAGCGGTCCCATACCGGTTGCGCTTTCCCCATAAATATTATGAATAAATGCAATTCCAAGAAGGGCCGCACTGCTTCGATAGGAAGCCTGAATAAACTCTCCCCTCTTTAACCTGTCTTTTACAACAATCCCGGATACCAATGTGATCAACGCAATACTGACCGAAGTCGCACCAAAACAAAATAAAACAAATTTTCCATTCCAGGTTCCCGCAAAATCCTGTCCGGCAAGGTCCTTAAAGACAAGAACCGGAAGCGCAATTTTAAATACGAATCTGTTCATCCAGCCGGCCGATTTTTCGTCGATCAGACCAATTCTGCGGAAAAAATATCCAAGTACCATCAGCGCAAAGATTGGCGCTGTCGCGTTCAAACTAAAAACTAAATTTTCCATATCAATAGTATCCGATCTCTTTCAATACTCTGTCGATCAATTCCGCATTTGCAATGGAAAACTCCGGTGTAATATGTGGCTTTTCCCCGTCAAGGATACATCTGCCGAGCTGTTCCACCTCAAGGCAATAATTCTGAGGTACAAACACTTTTCTTTCTTTCATACCTTCCGGCGTGTAGACCCGGTAAGAAACCTCACCCTCCTGATTATATTCAACTTCCGAACGGATCGATCCTTTCGACCCATGAATATAAAGTCTGTCAAATCGGGAATTGGAGTTTTCCCCAAGATTCATTCCAACATTAAAAGATGCTCTGACGCCATTATAAAAGCGCAGCAGACCTGCTGTCATATTATCCACTCCGAGCTCTGTGAATTCAGCGCTCGCCTTTACGAAATCCGGTGTAAAGAAATCCCTGCCGGCTGTCTCATTCATTGCTTCCAGTATACTCAGGATCATTGTAGTGCAATAGCATCCAAGATCATACATAGCTCCGCCGCCAAATTCTTTATGAAGCCGGAAATCCTCTTTGTAACCCTGTGTTACAAAAACCGTATCTATATAATTCACATCTCCGATGATACCACTTCTGATATCCTTTTTCAGCTCCTCTACATAAGGACTGTGAAGATATGCATAGGCTTCCATAAGGATGACCCCGCACTCTTTTGCGGTTCGATACATTTCCTTCGCTTCCAGCGCATTTAATGCCAAAGGCTTCTCACAGAGCACATGCTTTCCCGCAAGGAGAGCTGCCTTTACCCATTTTATGTGAAGATCATTCGGAAGAGGAATATAAACCGCCTTTACATTACTGTCTGCGATCAATTCATCATAACTCCCATATGCTTTTTCGATTCCGAACTCCGTCGCGAATCGGTGTGCCTTCTCAAAACTCCTGCCGGCAATCGCATATAGCTCACAGTTTTCCGCTTTCATCATCCCCGGAATTGTACACCATTTTGCAATATTCGCTGTTCCCAGTATACCCCACTTTACCTTTTGCATTTCCCACCTGTCCTTCCTGTCCGCACTTCAAGTTACATTATGATGCTGAATTATTCTGATAATATTTTTCTTTATCCTTGTACATTCGCTCGTCCGCAAGTCTCATTGCCTTTGCTATGTCAGGGTTCTCCATCTCATAATCGGTACCGATCGCAAAGGTTACCTTTTCATATTCATTGGACTGACTTCTCAAAAATTCAACTTTTCTATCAAACTCTTCTTTTTCTATACCGAAAGCCAAGACCACAAATTCATCTCCGCCAATCCTGTAAATTTCATAATCACTAAATATATTTTTCAGTATATTTGCTGCTTTCACCAGAAAACTATCGCCGAATACATGACCCTTATTGTCATTGATCTTTTTCAGGCCGTTCATATCCACAAATACAACACCATAAGGCTTCACAAGGATCTCTTCTCCGTTTAAAATTGATTCAATACGTCTGTTTACGGCATTTCGATTCAGTAAGCCAGTCAAAAGATCTGTGATACTGATGCGTTTCAGTTCCTTTACTAACAATTGGTTTGCAATCTCCGAAGCAAGAATAAATGTGGTCAACTCCAATATCGCCTTAATATCCAATATCCTGCTGCTATCGAAATTCGTTACCATTGCGAATCCGATCGTCTTCTCGTTATACCTTAGCGGATATAATACGAAATTCTCAACGCCGGACTGTTTCAATGACAAATACCACTCATATTCTTCCTCTTTCAGTCTTTCCATTTCTGTTTCGCTTTGAATGATATAGCAATTGCTCCCGGCAATCATCTTCGTCCAAAGTTCCACAATTCGAAAGAACTCGTCATTTAGATATGTCTCCATCCTTGGCGTATCTTCGTCCTTATTTACACTGTCTCCGAGCACAGTACATTTTCTGGTGTGAAAATCCGTGAGCAGCAAGCAAGCTCTTTTGGCGCCACAATATTCCCGGATGCCATCAATCACTGCCTGCATCGCCGCCGAAAAGTCCGTGGTTTCCCGTAACTCTATTGTCATCTTGATCACCTGCCACGCAACATGTGGAGGGATGTCAGCCATTTTTTCAGATTCGACTTTCGGATTCATTTCATATGAAAACAAACAATATCCCTTATCCTCCTCATCGGAAATAAGAGGCATCCAAAAAAGATCCATCCACGCATTGTAATAGGCAGCATCAACATAGGAATGTATCTGCCTTTGTTCGAAGATACATTTTCGTGCCATTGCCTCAAAATTGCGCTCTCTTGGAATGAACGCATAATAGGGCTTTCCGGGAACGTAATCTTCAGCCTTCACCTGAACAGATTCAAGATACAGTCTGTTGGCTGCTTCATTGATCACTTCACCGTAAGACCCGTCTGCATTCTTCCGAATAGATACCACGCAGGCTATTTTATTAATTTTGTTGACGAAATCCATGTAATCCATAGTTTCACTCCTAAACCGCTTCCCACAGAATATTCCAACCTGATTCTTCTCCCAAATTAGAACATCAATTTTAGAAGTATTATGCTGAATTATCTCTCAACAAAGATCACACTACCCTTACTACAATGTTATCGTCAAAAATCCCCAAAAAATAATGCCTCTAAGACCACAAAGTGGTATCACAGCGATAAATATCTTCCTCACCATCTGTACTTCCACTTATCACCCGGAAATATCGGATGCCGGAAATAGATCCGATTCATCGATCTCATATAATTCCATAACCGCAAAATCTCCTACTTCCAATGTGTACGGTGGATGGTTTTTTTCAAATTCTTCCCTCTGCGCAAGATATTTCTCCATCTCTTCTCTCGTTTGGATCAAACCGTTTTCGTTCACTTTGATCTCCGGAAACAACGTACCCGGAAGCTCATTGTACACAGCCGAGTAAAAATCTCCCCCCACATATGCATAATCATATCCGAGAAACTTCATACGTGGCTCCTTCTGCAGCTGCATTACCGGTGCCGGTATTTCAGACTTGATCAGTAAGATACGGAAAGGTATTTGCAATTCTTTTGAAACATCAATATAGCGCTTTATAAAATCCAAATCCGTGCATGCCGAAATCCAACTGTGGGGCGGCATATTCCAATACGTCTTTTCGATATATTCATCGTAGAATTCTTCAAACTCTGCCTCATATTTCGGATGATAACACAAGTCCCAGCACGCGCTATCAACTCCTCTGTATCCACCGTCTTTATTTGTTGTAATCACTATCCCGTTAATATACATGCTTCTTTCTCCAACATCTCCCATCGCATCTGACCGTTTTCCATAGATACAAAGCACTCGGAATATGCCGTTGCTTGTGTCCAAACAATCCCCATCATTCCAAATAAGCCATTCAATAGGAACAATAGTGGAATATTAAATACAAGTTGTCTTACTACAGCAAGCAGAAAAGATGCCGACCCGCGTCCGATCGCCTGGGTAAAATGAACCATTGAAAAGCATAAAAACATAAATGGGGTTGCAAAGCATCTCGCTCTCAGAAACTGTGTTCCATAATAGACTGTTTCTGTTTCTTCAATAAACGCTTTCATGATTTGCGGAGAAAATATATAATACAATCCCACACAGACATGAGATGAATGATGCCACCGGTGCCGACAGAGGCTACGGCGTGGCAGGCGGCGTGGCGTCTGCGATCGAACGTTGTATCAAGGAATATTATCCCGAAACGGAGGTCCATATAGAGCATGCTGAAGGCCTTGCAGATTGCCGGAAGGCACTCGCCCTTGCCAAGGCAGGTCGCACGAACGGATGCCTCATTGAAGGCATGGCATGCCCCGTCGGATGTGTTGCCGGCGCAGGCACGAACATCCCGATCCAGCAGGCAACCAAGGAGCTCACCAAATTCAAGAGTGCCGCTTCCCGCGAGTTCCCCGAGGAAGGCTGCAATCAGCTAAGCGTCAGCAACCATTAACAAACTCATCTCGTCTTCATGATGCATTTGCAACCTTTATGACGCAATTGGGGCCTTCTTTAGCCCTTTGATCATAATCACCAACGAAACCAGAATCGCAATCCCGCCAACGATCAGGAAGGACAGGCCAACCCCGATCAGTTCAACAAGAAGCGGCGCAAGGACAATGCCGATCACGGCGCTCAGGACCATAACGATCTTGCGGAAGGCCATTACCATGCCCATAACCTCTTTCTTCACCTTGCTCATAAAAATCACGTTTGTCATGACGCCCTGGCTGGTCTCAAACACGCCAATGAAGAAGGTCGCCAGGATCACCACCCAGATTTGCCCGCCAAAGCCCCATGCGATAAAGCTCAAAACATAGACCAAACAGGACATTGCATATTTCGTCAGATCATCAAGCTTCAATTCCTTAAACCATTTGGAAACAAAAGGCGCAATCAGGCCTCCGACCGACATTGCGTAGGAGAAATAAATGATGCCCTCCGCGCCAATATCCAAAATAGTATCTGCCATATATACCTTGTCTATCTCATAGAATCTACCCAGCATCCCAAAGAAAACCGACGCCAGCATCGTATATTGGATCAAAGGCAGCTTTTTGACCTCTCGAAGCCCCTTCATGGCATGCGAAAACAGTGTAAACTTCTCAGCTTCCGTTTCTTCCCTGACATGCTTATACGGCAGTAAAGCCATGATCCCGGCCGCGATCACAAAGGTTAACGCGTCGATTGCATATAATACCGCTGTCCCGTAAAGCTTGTACAGAATGCCGCCAACGCCAGGCCCGATCAGCATGACGCAGGTCCCGATCACGGAAAACACGTTGTCCGCGTCCGTAAGGTCGTCCTCCGGGATCACCTCCGACATAATGCCCATCTGCGCGATATTATCCATGTCGCTAGTGCCCTGCAGGATAAAAATGACCACAAATGCCAGCCACAAGAACTGATCATTCGTGAAAACGATCGCCATCATCAGCGCCGCGCTCACCAGATAAACATAGATACTGATTCTTTTCTTGTTAAACCGGTCAACGACCACTCCCGAGAAAAACTGGCACGGAATCCTGATCAGCGCGCGGATCAGCCACATACCGGCCACACCCACGATCGAACCCGTGATATTATACACGGATAGCGTGATCGCCAATGCATACAGACTGTCCCCAAACGACGAAACCAACGTCGCCAGACTCAATTTCCGAAAAGCTTGACTCTTGAACAATCTTTGGTTAACCATTTTCATAGAAGTTTACAATGTTCCCTTTCTTCGATTTATTAGTATCTGAACCAGAAGCATTTTCTAGCCTTTGTTGTATTCTCTCACAATACTTATCATACTCACTACAAATAATCTTCTCGGTCTTTGTCTTCTCAATTCTTTCATCGTCTATCGAAACAGCATCACATATTCTCGCTACCCATTCTTCGGTTTTGGCAAATTCTATGTCAATTTGGGTTGTTATATACCGGCCGGCCAGCCTTCCTTTTTACGGATATAAGCATAAACCATATAAGAAACAATTACTGTACAAAAATCTGCCGTAGCTTGTGTCCAAACAATCCCCATCATTCCAAATAAGCCATTCAATAGGAACAATAGCGGAATATTAAACACAAGTTGTCTTACTACTGCAAGCAGAAAAGATGCCGACCCGCGTCCGATCGCCTGGGTAAAATGAACCATTGAAAAACATAAAAACATAAATGGGGTTGCAAAGCATCTCGCTCTCAGAAACTGTGTTCCATAATAGACTGTTTCTGTTTCTTCAATAAACGCTTTCATGATTTGTGGAGAAAATATATAATACAATCCCACACAGACAAATCCGATTGACAACCCCACTGCGCGGCCAAAACGAAAGACCGCATCCATTCGCTCTCTGTTGCCGGAAGAATAATTATACGCCAAAAGCGGAACCATTCCCATACAAATACCTACACCGATATTCAGTGGTAATCTCTCTGCTTTCAGGACAATACCGATAGCAGCCAACTCATTATTTCCATAAGATGATGTAAGCCTGTTGATCACCATATTGCACATATCAAACAGAAAAATACCTGTCGCAGCGGGAATACCGACCTTAAAAATCGCTGACCGCGACGAGGCAGAAAGATTATCTGCTTTACTTAGACCTTTCAATATTGTCTCCTTGCAGGCACCGCGATATGTTATGATAAAATAGCACATACTGATCAGATTGCTTAACAAAGTCGCTATTGCAGCACCCATAACCTGTTGCCCATCCGGTAGTATTACAAACATGAACAGGGGATCGAATAGAATATTCAAAACTCCTCCCATGCTGAATCCAAAAGACGCCTTCGACGATAATCCTATACTGCGAAGTAAAGAAGAGAGCGTACTGTTTAGTATGCATGGAACACCACCAAGCACAACTACGTAAAACATATATTGTTTCGAAAAGGGAAGAACCTTTTCATCTGCACCCAAGCCCCGGAGAATAGGTGTCATTCCCAAAAAACAAAACGCCGAGTATATAACTGCCGATATCAGCGCCATCTTTATGCAGGCAGATGAAACTTTTGAAGCCTCCTCTTCCTTATCCGCACCGATTAAACGGGTGATCAAAGTTCCTCCACCCACTCCGAAAATATTGGATATAACAACTGTGATCATAAAAACAGGAAACACCAAAGAACAGGACGCAACCATATCAGGATTATTGGTACGTCCCACAAACCATGTATCTGCCAAATTATATATAAGATTAATAAGCTGACTCGCTACCGCCGGTAATGCCATGATCCACAGCGCCCGCGGAACGCTGATCTCCTCAAAAAGATATCTTTTATCTTCCACTGTTTCTCCTTTTTTTCATATGTCACCTTGCTATTTTCTTCTCACTTACTCATATATGGTGACCTTCTTAGTATCTCTTCTAAGTTCTTCACCCCAGACCTTTGTTAAACGCTCCAAAGTCCATGCCGCATTGGCAGGGCTCGTTGATGGCATACAGATTGCCTTCTTTTTGGTTGCCGGTTCCGAAAATTTCCGATAATATTTTTCCGCAGTCTTTCCATTGACAAGGATCTTTTTAATCCGTGCCGCCTGAAAGATTGCAGTCAGATCATTCGGAACCACATTTGTGATACTTGCGTCCGAAGAACCTTTGATTTCACAGGAATGAATCACATCCCAAAGTGCAATGTGGTGTTTCCGTAAGAACGCCTTTTTATCCGCTATAGTGGAAGGAGTTTCTTCCTCAAATACCGCGGCGATCACTTTCCAGAAGCGATTTTGCGGATGCCCATAAAAAAAGAGCTGCTCCCTCGATTTCACCGAAGGAAAGCTTCCGAGTATCAATATTTCTGACTCCTTATCATACAATGGCGGAAACGGATGAAGCAAATTTGATACCTCCTTGCGGTTCGTTGATTCTAAATCATTTTTCAAAATATAGGACAGCCATCTGCATATGCCATATCATCACATGGGACAAAAATCCCCTTCTCTGTTTCTCCATTTTTCCTCAAGTTCCCCGATGACTTCTTCCCTGTTACGAACCAAACCGGGATAATGACTTACCAGAAGATATGGTGCTTTGAGTTTCATCAATTGGTCTATCTCCTCCCGCAAAAGCTGTGTATTATAACCATACCTTCCATTTTTTTCACGGCCGTATAATGCATCTCCGACGAATGCATACGTTTCATTGACTTCCAATCCAAGGCATCCTTTCGCGTGACTCGACCGAAGCGGAAAGATATGTATATCATCAATATACAGATCGTCTTCCACGATCAGCCCCTGTGGTGCCACGTGCTTTTGTGTCTCCTTCGATAAATAAAGGGTCTCGATCCTCATCCGTTCCAGATTTCCCACGTGATCTGCATGAAAATGTGAAAGGACAATATGATATTTCCTATCAAAGCCTTCTATCCTGCCTGCATCATTTCCTACATCATACAGCCATATCTTCCCCTGATCCCGTATAATTCCGATATCTGCAGACAGCGGCTCTTCGGAGCACTCTACATAACTGATTCTGTCAGAAAGTTTCATCTCTTTCACTGAAGGTTTTTCCTCCCTTATATGCACAAAACTGTCTGCATGCTTCCAATACTGTTTCGGAACATTTTTTCTCTACTGTATCTGGCTGAATATACCGAGCAGTGCAAACATCGTAAAAATGCCTCCTATTATATACTTAAAGATCTGATTTTTCTTTTCTGCCCGTTCTTCATAGAATTGCCTCGGGTTATTTGGATTCAAATGAACCTCCCTTTGGTCTCCAACGTGCATTCTATTATAATTCGTGTAGACATCGTCACACAGTGTGATCCTTTCATTTTGAAAAGACACCTCATAGATCGGACAATCATAATGTCTCCCTTCTTTCCACCGGGTCTTCATATCCACACAGGTTGCCATGGTAGTATAAGTACAATTCTGTCTCAGTTTTTTAGAACGAATAATCGTGCTTATGATGACTGTAATTCCAATTGTCAAAATAATCAATAAAACCAATATGGGAAGAATTTTCTCCATCTGATTTATCACTCCTTTGCCAGCAAATTGAAATACAACTCCTCCTGCAATCATTCCAATACCGACCACAGGAAAAAGGATCGTAATTGGTTGCAATGATTTCTCCTTAATTCCGCTAATAATAGCAAACACTCCGATCACAAGAAAAAATTGTCCGAGAATTGCAATAGAGATCGGTACCTTCTGATGTTTAGCAAAATACACCATCCCAACAAAAGAAAGAATAATCCAAACCAAGACTGCAATACTCGCAATAATCATCACCGAACTCTTCTTATTGTCATTCATTCTCTTTCACCCTCCTCTATGTGCCAATGGGGACGGTTCTTTTTGACACATTTTTTGTGTGCCAACGGGGACGGTTCTTTTTGACACATTTTTCAACTTGTCGAAGCGCCATAGGGAATTGTTCTTTTGACAGATCAAGCGTTCCATTTATACTCTCTATAATCTCTGAACCTCTGTACTTTCTGCATTCTCTGAACCTCTGTACTTTCTGCATTCTCTGTACTTTCTGTACTTTCTGCATTCTCTGTACTCTCTGCACTATCTGCACTCTATGTACTATCTGCACTTTCTGCATTCTATGTACTCTCTGCACTTTCTGCACTTTCTGCACTCTATGTACTCTCTGCACTTTCTGCACTCTATGTACTCTCTGCACTTTCTGCATTCTATGTACTCTCTGCACTTTCTGCACTCTCTATACTCTCTGAACAATGCTACGCCCAATTCCTGTTAATCTTTCAATCTGCCTATTTGATAATCCGGCCTCTTTCAGCTTTCGCAAAGCCTCATCCCTACGGCCTTTATCATATGATTGAATAATTGTTCCGTTTTCCAAATGAAGCATGGCACGAAGCTTTCCTTTCGCCCATTCATCATCTTTTTTGGGTGACACAAATTCCAAACATTGATCATAATTCTTTTCATCAACAAAGGCTGAATAATGCTCCCAACTGCCAATCCATTGCTGAAAAATCTCTGTATCAACAAAAGACTCCGAATCCGCGTATCTCCGATAACTACTCCATAAATACTCTGCCGCAGGACAAATACCGGCCGCAGCGGGATTATTCAAAATATAACGAAATACAGTAAGCATATATTCCTTTGTTTCTACAACCTCACTCAGATACCGATCTTGAAATAAATGCCCTGTTCTTTCATACTTCTTATTGTAATAAGTTGCGTAACTTACGCCCATCTTCTTCATAAATCGTGCCAATTCATTGCTTGCGTCATGCGTCAACAAATGTACATGATTTTCCATCAAACAATATGCGCAAATATTCACTTTCGTTTCTTGGGAATACTTTTCAAGAAGTGCTAAATAATAACCGTAGTCCTTCTCCTCCTCAAACAGTATTTGCTTTCCAACCCCTCTAACAATAACGTGTGAATATCCGGTAAAACTGATTTTTCGTGCTTGTCTTGCCAAGTACGTCCATACCTCCTTTTATACATTCTCATCATTTATCATACAAGATATAACCAAATATGTCAAAAATACCACCCTCCTTGGCACACTAATTGCGACCAAATGTGTCAGAAAGAACCGTCCCCCTTGACACACAATTGCCTCATTGAATGTGCGCGATCCTTTCTTCGAGTTCTTTCCAGCTTACAATGCTGAGGACATCCCCTGTATTTTCCTGTTCAAGTTCCATCGCCCCTTTATACCATACGGGAAAAATACCAGCATTCCGTGCTCCTACAACATCGCACTGGTATTGGTCTCCCGCAAACCATACATCATCCGGCTTTAACTGTGCCTTTTCCAGTGCCAATTCAAAAATATGGCGATTAGGCTTGCGATATAAATACTCGCTTGTCGCAATGATAAATTCAAAATCGTTGTCCGGAATACACTCACGGATTCTTTTTTCAACAGCACTTCCGCAGTATGTAATGTTGCTCAAAACTCCGGTACGAATTGATTCCCTTCTCAAAAAACCGAGGAATTCCAGAATCCCTTCTGTTGGCTGCCCCGGAGCAGCCGCATCCCAAAATACTGTATCACGCTCCGCCGGAGTCAGAGAAAGCTCGATTCCCAGTGATTCATATAAAAAAGCAGAAAACATGTAATTTGGCATTTCATATTCAAACATGTGCCTTTTTTGAGGATCAAACCGTCCAATCTCCCGATTCAATTCATCCGCATAAGCTTGTACTTCTTCAGCCGTTTTATTGTATCTATTCTTTATTGCATAATTAAGAACCGCCTGTGTCCCCTTCACACCGTCAAACTTTTGCTCATTCACCAATGTCTGGCCATAATCGAACAGGATCATTTTGGGCTTCTTCATCTTGTTTCTCCTTTCGGGTGCAACAAAATCCAATTTCTAAAGTTTATACTGCATAAAATTTCCGTTATGTTCAAAGCCGTATGCTGTATACAGCTTTACGCCCATATTTGATGCAGTGATCCAAACGGCTCCGCATCCATAACTTCTTGCCTCCCCAACAACCCTGTGAAGAAGCTCCTTTGCAATTCCCATACGCCTGTAATCCGGATCTGTATACATACTCGATAAAAGACCGATCCCCCCTGTCGGGCAAGTAAAATAAGGCGGTTTTTCAACAAAGGACATTCCGCTCGTTCCGATGATCTTTTCTCCTTCTAGCGCTAGCCATGATACAAAAGTTCCATCCGTCATATGCCTATGATAAAAATCATGAAGTGCCGTTTTCAAGTCAACATCTCCAGGAACTTCACGGCCTTCCGTTTCATATTCCTCGGTCAATTGTGAGATTCTCATACTAATAAACGTGTCCAAGTCAGCTTCTGTCAGCTTTCTGTATGTGATTTGCCCGGTTTTTGCATTCTTCCCACAGCAACAATTCTTCTTTGAATGTCTTGTGTAGAAGGTTCTCGTAAAATGGATCTCTTCTCCGCCGGTCTCTCCGATCTCAAGATCAAAATCATTGATATCAAATTCCGGAAAGAATACATCACCATCCTCTACGATAAGATCAACCTCAGTAATATACATTTTGTCAACGAACGGTATTGCCTCCTTGTATAGTCCGTAACCTCCGGCAATATAGACATTCCCCTCACCTGCCTTAAGCA
>Ga0310786_10009637_pt1 | contig 12226 bp, 8 predicted proteins | sample AusTroGonzalo_MG_FD_203881 | JGI IMG/M metagenome (GOLD analysis project Ga0310786, IMG submission 203881) | Bovine rumen microbial communities from tropical cattle in Woodstock, Queensland, Australia - Gonzalo_03 (v2) (version 2) | ecosystem: Host-associated > Mammals > Digestive system >...
GCAAAGGGTATTGTTGCAGGAACTGACGGCAAGTGGATACACTATGACTATGTTCCGGGGGTACCTGATGTTCGTACAGGAAGTGCAAGCACTATCGGCAGACTCTGTGTTATCGGCTCTAAGATAAACGAGGAAGCTATCGCAGAGCTTTTCAAAGCCTGAACTACTGAAAGGAGCTGTAAAACGTGCCTAATCAGGACGAATTAATACCGATATATCTCTTTCTCGGTTTTTTGGAGTCGGGAAAGACAAAGTTTATACAGGAAACTCTTGAGGACAGACGCTTCAACAAGGGTGAAAAAACTCTGCTTCTCGTTTGCGAGGAGGGCATTGAGGAGTTCGATATCTCAAAGATGCCAAAGAAGAATATCATTATCAAGGTCATAGATGATAAATCCGATTTTACTGAGGAAAACTTCACCAAGTACCTCAGGGAGAGCGGTGCAGAGCGTATTGTTGTTGAATACAATGGTATGTGGACTATGGACGAGTTCTTCAAGGCTATGCCCGACGAGACTACTATCGCTCAGGTCATGTGCTTTGTTGACGCTTCAACATTTATGAACTACAATGCAAATATGAGAAGCCTTGTTGTTGATAAGTTCAACAATACAGAAATGGTATGCTTCAACCGCTTTGAAGAAAAATACGACCCTCAGGAGTTCCACAAGATAGTCAGGGGAGTAAGCAGAAGAGCTGAGATAGTATATGAGTATACTGACGGCAGAGTTGCTTATGATGATATCGAAGATCCGCTTCCATTTGATGTTGAAGCTGACGAGATAACTATCGAGGATAAGGATTTCGCCCTTTGGTATCGTGATATCATGGACGAGCCTATGAAATATGACGGCAAGAAGATGACCTTCAAGGCTCTGACTGCCAAGAATAACAAATTCCCTGAGAATACCTATGCAGTAGGCCGTCATATAATGACCTGCTGTGTTGAGGATATACAGTATTGCTGGCTGGTCGCTCAGGACGAAAGCGGCAATGAACCGCCTAACAAGGAATGGATAACCATTTCCGGAAGGATAAGTGTTCAAAAGCATAAGCTTTACCGTGGAAAGGGCCCTGTGCTCTATGTTGACAGCATAGAAAAAGCAGAAGCTCCCGAACAGCCTGTTGCAACATTCTATTGATAAAAAATGCTCCCTTGAACAGGGAGCATTACTTTTAACTGCGTTTTCAACATAGTGTTGAAATAACTGTCAACATCTTGAAGGATTATATATAAAATGCTTATTCTCTTTAAACGAAACATTGTTTATCTGTTGTTATGATTTAGTTGAATTCTAAAGGATCAATATTTTTGGGTTTTAAGGACTCTAATTGAATTGAGGATAAGCAGCATTGCTGTGCCTGAGTCTGCAAATACTGCAAGCCACATATTAGGGTGTCCGATGAGTCCGAGTATAAGGACAGCAGCCTTTACAGCAAGTGCAAAGATAATATTTTCATAGGATATGCGCAGTGTCTTGTCTGCGATTCTCTTTGCCTTTACTACAGCATTTGGTTCAGAGTTCATAAATACTGCATCAGCAGCCTCAAGAGCAAGGTCAGAACCGCTCTGCATTGCGCCGCCTACATCTGCGCCTGCAAGTACGGGACCATCATTGAAGCCATCGCCAACAAACATAACAGAACCGTATTCTTTGCGGATATTCTCTATCTCTTTTAGCTTCCCATCGGGGAGAAGATCGCCTTTTCCGTAGTCTATACCGAGCTGTTTTACCATTGCATCAGCATTTTCGGATTTATCGCCTGTGAGCATTACTGTTCTCACGCCCATAGCCTTGAGCTGTTTTACAGCTTCTGCAGAGGTTTTTTTGACACTATCTGAAACTATTATTCTGCCCTCAGTTCTGCCGTCAATTGCGATATATACGACACTGCCGGAATGAGCTCCATTATCGTTTACAGCGATATTGTTCTCTGACATAAGCTTTTCGTTGCCGCAGAGTACAGCTTTTTCGCCAATAATAGCAGAAACGCCGCGGCCTGCTATTTCTCCTGCTTTTTCTGCTTCAGCAAGCTTTGTACCTTGTTCACGGCAGTATTCAACGATGCTTTCTGCAACAGGGTGTGTGGAATACTGTTCGCAGCTTCCGCATATCGAAAGCAGCTGATCGTTTGTCATGCTTCCGAATGTGACGATATCTGTAACTGAAAAGCTTCCGTTAGTGAGTGTTCCTGTTTTATCAAAGGCAACGGTTTTTACCTTTCCGAGTGCTTCAATGGCATTTCCGCCTTTGAAAAGTATACCGAGTTTTGAAGCAGCACCTATGCCTGAGAAATATGCAAGAGGTACGCTGAGTACAAGTGCACATGGACAGCTGATTACAAGGAATGTAAGTGCTGAATATACCCATTTGCTCCAGTCACCTGTAATAAGTGAGGGGACTATTGCCGTAAGAAGAGCTATTGCGATAACAATAGGTGTGTATACTTTTGCAAAGCGTGTGATAAAACGGTCGATGTGCGGCTTTGAAGCCGATGCGTCCTCAACAGCCTGAGCTATCTTTGATATCATGGAGTCATCGGCGGCAGCAGTAGCTTTAAGAGTAAATGTATCTGTAAGATTTATGCAGCCTGAGTGAAGCTTATCGCCCTTTCTGACAGTTATGGGGACAGGTTCTCCGTTTATCGCAGATGTGTCTATTCTTGACTCGCCTGACTCAACAATACCGTCAGCTGCTATTCTTTCTCCTGGTTTTATGCGGAGTATATCTCCGACTTTTATTTCATCTGCATCAATACGCTTGAATTCGCCATTTATGAGTACATCGGCTTCTTCGACCTTATAAGCGGCAACATCTGTTATAGCCTTACGGCTGCGTGATACAGCGTAGTCCTCAAAGAGCTCGCCAATTCTGAAGAAAAGCACTACTCCCACAGCCTCTGCGTATTCACCGAGAGCAAATGCACCGATAGTAGCTATGGTCATAAGGAAGTTTTCATCGAAAAAATTTTTGTTTTTAAGGTTCCTGAAGGTCGTTTTCAGTACATTGAAGCCCAGAATGAGGTAGGCGAGCACATAAAAGCTTATAGTCAGAGGCTTTACATCAAGAAGCTTTCCGCTGATAACTGCTGCCGCAAAAAAAACTATACCTATTATAAGAGAAAAAATCTCATGTGAAAGACCTTCGTGAGTTTCATCGTGTACATGAGTATGCTCGTGATGATGCTCGTGCTCATGGTCGTGACCACAGCCACATTCCTCCCCGTGGTGGTGATGATGTTCGTGCTCATGGTCGTGACCGCTGGCGCATTCCTCATCGTGGTGGTGGTGATGGTGTTCGTGCTCATGGTCGTGACCACAGGCGCATTCCTCATCGTGGTGGTGGTGATGCTCATGTTCATGATGATGAGATTTAGTTACTTTTTCAATAGGGGATATGATCACACCTGCTTCAATTGATGATGCAACCTTGTTTATTTCAGAGATGAGCTCGTCTGTAAGCTCACCCTTTATCTTAAACTTTTTCATGGGGAAGTTTAAAACAGCTGACTCGATACCTTCAAGCTTGTTGATAGCTTCTTCGATCTTTGCACCGCAGTGAGCGCAGTCAAGATTTGATATCGAAAAAATCTTCTCCATAAAGTCACCGTCCTTTCAAACATATGAATACTTGTTCATATGTTTAATATATCATAAAAAGAAGAGTTTGTCAATAGGCTGACATATTTTTCTTGAAAAAAACGCGAATAGGTGGTATAATTTCTGTGTTATGGAGTATGCTGTGTTAACATGAGTTAACAATATATTAATGCAATAGCATTGAAAATCGGCTATAACAGGTGATATCACAAAAGTTTTTTTGTGCTAACAATTATAAATAATTTTTTTGTGTTTTTTTCGTCTTTTTCTGCGTCCGGAAACACTTATAGTTGAAAGCTTTCATAAGAGCTTCAGAGGAGCTTGCAAGTAAGGGAGATATTCCTGCCTCTGAAAACCGAAAGGAGTGATATAATGGATGCCGATACTAATTTTATCTGCGGAGGTGACGGAACAATTTTTACGCCTTTTACTAATAAAAGTACACTATCCGAAACGGAGGATACAGTAAATGAACTTATAATCAGCTGTAAGACATCAAAGGAGAGTCTCGAAAAGCTTTATGTTATGTTTAAGGATATGGTGTTTGCTGTAGCATTTGGAATAACCTCTGACTATCATCTTGCTGAGGACTGCGTTACGGAAACTTTTGTAAGACTTACACAGGTAAAAAAGTTTTCCGCCAAAAAAGGAGACGGTAAGGGATTCATAATCACGGTGGCACGCAACGTTGCATTTGAAATTCGCCGAAGATATAAAAAAGAAATCACGAATTTTATAATTCAAAGCTACGGCGAGGCAGAAAAGACTGTCGAGGACAGTATTTATATAAATCAGCTTCTGAAGTATTTAAATGATAAGCAAAGAGAAACAGTTATACTGAAATGCTGTGCGGAGCTAACCTTCAAACAGATAGCACAGGTAATGAAATGTCCTGAAACAACGGCAAAATCAAGGTACAAAAAAGCAATATCCATTTTACAGGAAAAGGCAGGTGAAGATCAGTGAAAAAGAAAAATGATATAGTGGGAGATCAGAAATTTGAAAAGCTTTTGAAGGACAAGATGAATGAGCTTTCATCCTCTGTGGATTGCTTTGACAAGATCTCCGCAAGAGCTTTTCCTGAGAATAATTCGGATTTTTCCGACAGCGAGTATATCGTAAGTGACCTTGAAAATGTTACGGGCAAGCGAAAAACAGTGCCTGTGCTCAAATGGACAGCGGTCGCAGCTGCAATAGTTCTGTTTGTTGGTGTACTTCCCAGGACGGCTTTTGTACAGGAATTCCTTTCAAATATAGGTAAGGATGTCGATAATGAGTATAGGGATATCTTAGCGGAAATATCGAGAGAAACTGATGAACACACTTATAAGATATATGATATGCCGCTGGAAGAATATATCAAAAAGGACGTTCTTATTACGCCGTATTACAGCTGTCCGTTCAGCAGCAGAGAAAAGGACGAGATAAATGTCAGGATATATGTAAGGACTTTATTTGATGATATACCAACAAATCAGATATATGCTGTAGAGTACGCAGGCGAATACAAGGAGAAAAATATACTTGCGGCTGCTGAATCCGAGGCGAAGTTTACCGATGAAGAATTGAACAGCATAGACCTTGACAATGGATTTTATAATTCGGATGAAGAAATTCAGACTGCCATAAGAAGATGCTTTACAAGCAGTAAAACCGATGCGGTAAAGGATCGTGATAAAAATACAGTCTTTTTATCCTCTTACAGCGGAAATATGCTTTTTAAGCTGAATAACGATATTCTTGCTCTTACAACAAATGTTATTTACAATAAGATCGCAGGTGATGACAGCGGTAAATACTATTACGACATTAAAAGCTATCAGTACAATAACGGTATAAAGTCAGATGTTTTGGTTCCAGCGTCTGAAAAGCTCTGGAAGAGCTCACTTAACTTTGATGATTCATCGGCAATGCCACGGGCTAATAATTCGCTTTTTATGCGTAAGGATTATTTCTCAGCTGACAATGTGAAAAGTGAATCCAATGCGCCAAGCTATTATATTCCTTATTCTAATGCAGGTGAAAGCATCTTAAAGGACGGCACGGATCATCTGGAGATAGATTATAAGCCGAACGGTGATTATCAGTTTGATGCCTTTGAGACTATTGACTATGGTGAAGGTTTTACGTTAAATTCTTATGAAGATAGCGAGTTTAAGTCATATAGTGATGATGAATATGATCATGTCAGCAGTTTTGATCTTGATGCTCCTGCCGATGTCATAGCAAAGAAGAGCATGAGGATATATATTTCGGCGATTTGTTTTCTTATGTATTCCTCGTACAGTGATCCGACTATAAATATCAGAATCAACGATACGAATGATGTAATAAAGATACACAGAGGCGATATAGACTATAATACACAGGATTTGGAGGATGCTTCGGACGAACAGGAAAAAGGTATTTACGATCAGAATGAGATGCTTATTGAGGAGGAAATGAAGCGAAAAGCAGCTGAAATTGATTCTTTGATACAAGCTGATATTGAAGATCAGGCCAAAGAAGCACAGAAACATAATGACGAAATGAAAAACAATGACTAAACGGCTTACAGTAACTCGCTGACGTTTAAGTTGGATTACAAAAGAAAGTTCAGATACAGCCCTTCGTGAAAACGAGGGGCTGTTTTGGGCAAAAAAAGTGCTGTCTGCAAGATGAGGTGCAGACAGCTGAGTGAGGAAGTGATTGGGTGTATATTTTCGACTGATAAACCAGTCTGGGATCATGCAACTGTTTTGATTTCCTTCCTGTGTACAACAGGTTTATTGAGATTTTTTCTGATAGTATGCTCGAAAGCAGTCATATTAAGGAGAAGTGCGCCTATCCATGCAGAAGCCTCAGCATATGCCGTAGCTCTGAAGCCTGATGATGAGATGAACAGTGCAATGACTGCTATTCTCAATGCCATTTCGAGTATACCCGATATCATTGGTACAAAAGGTTTTCCGAGTCCCTGACAGCCGTTTCTGAATACAAATAGGTAATCAACTGCAAAGAGGAATATTCCGCAAACAGGGAGATATGTCTTTGCGATAGCGACAGGTTCTGCGCCGTTTACCATTATTCTTGCAAGTGCTTCAGGGAAGAAGACCATTACAGAACCGAGAACTACATATGCAATAGTAGCTACAGTAAGGCATACATGGAGTCCTTCGCGGATACGGTCAAATCTTTTTGCACCGTAATTCTGACTCGTAAAGGCTGACATTGCAAATCCTGCCGTACAAGCCGGCTGCATAAAGAGATTGATGAATTTGCTGCAAGCAGAGTAAGCTGTAGTATAAGCAACTCCGAGACCGTTGACAAAATACTGTATGACCATACAGCCGACGGCTGTGATCGAGTTCATGAATGCCATAGGCAAGCCGTTTTTGAAGAGTTCACCGTAGAGCCTGCGGTTGCCGCGGAAATCCTCCTTGGTTATGTTGAGCTCTTCTATTTTGCGTATTCTTAGCCAGCATATGAAAGCGGACATTAACTGTGAGAATATTGTAGCTATAGCTGCTCCCTCAACGCCTGTTTTAAGGACGAAAATAAAGAAGCTGTCAAGAAATATATTTATAATGCTTGATATTATTATAGCAATGAACGGAGTTTTGCTGTCACCGAGTGCGCGGAGTATGCAGGCACAGAGATTATATGTTATAGTCGCTATAAGTCCGCCGAATATAAAGTAGCCGTATACAAGTCCGTCATGCATTATAGCTTCATCTGTTCTCAGAAGATGAAGTACAGGTCTGAGGAATGATGTGCTTACTGCTGTAAGGACAATACCTATCATAAAGCACAGCATTGCCGATGAAGCGACTGAGCGTCTCAGCTTGGAATAATCCTTTGCGCCGAAGCTCTGTGCAATGATGACAGAAAAGCCGTTGGCAAGTCCCATTGAAAATCCGAATATAAGAAATGTAAGGGAGGACATATTTCCGACAGCCGCAAGTGCATTATCACCCAGTCCTTTTCCGACTATAGCTGTATCTGCTATAGTGTAGATCTGTTGAAGTACATTTGTGAGCAGCATCGGAAAATAGAATTTAAGTATCAGACTTGTTACCTTTCCCTGTGTAAGATCATTCGCTTTAGCCATAAAACTCCTCCTTTACAGCAATATCACGTTGTTTCCTATGTTATTTCCTGAGCTTATTATAATCTAAAGGTCAAACAAATTATATCAGAAATATTGCATTTATATCAAAAATAGGATATAATAGAATTATAGCAATTTATGGAATGATCACCGCAATTTATGCATTGGGGGGAGTTTATGAAAACTGACCGAGATCTTAATTACAGGCTTTACATACAGAGAAATGACGGGTTTACACGCAGTCCATTTGAGCGTGAACTGAGCGCCTACAGAATGGTGCAGTCAGGTGATATAGAGGGAATAAAAAAGAGATTTGAGATCATCCGCAGGAATTTCTTTGAGGGAAAGGGGACTCTATCAAATGATCCTGTACGAAATGTGATGTATCACTTTGTCACAGCTGTTGCTCTCGTGGCAAGATTTTGCATTGAGGGCGGAATGGAACTGAATACGGCTTATACCCTCAGTGATATATATATACAGCGTGCAGATAAGCTGAGTGATATCGAGAAGATAATCGACCTTCTTGGCGAGATGCAGCTTGATTTTACTGAGCGTATGCGTACTCTGAAAAAGGAAAATGTAATATCTATCCATGTTAGAAAGTGTATAGATTATATATATGAGCATCTCCATGAGGAGCTGACACTTACACTGCTGGCAGCTCATGTGGGGCTCAATCCTTCATATCTCTCAAAGCTGTTTTCTAAGGAAAAGGGAATGAGTATAAAGGGCTTCATAATACAGGCAAAGATATCCACGGCTGAAAACCTGCTGAGATATTCAGATTTTTCATGCCTTGATATATCACTTGCTCTTGGTTTTTCGTCACAGAGTGCGTTCATAAGTGTATTCAAGAAGCTGAACGGCATGACCCCGAAAAAGTTCAGAGAGCTACACTATCTGGACGTTATTGAGCAGAATAAATAAAGAGGTGCAATGAAATGGTTTCAAATAAAAAGAACTCCGATATTGTTGTATCGGTAATAGTAACTGTAATAGTAACGCTCCTGGCATTGATAGGTTTATACTGTCACGAGCCGTGGTTTGATGAAGCGCAGGCTTACCTGCTTGCGAGAGACTCATCATGGCATGATGTCTTCATGCGCTGGACACATTATGAGGGACATCCTCCTATGTGGCATATACTGCTGAAATGCGCCTCATCACTGGGATTGTCATTTGAATTAGCTATAAAATCCGTTAATTTTATATTTATAGAGGCTGTACTGCTGCTCATACAGTTCCGTTCACCATTCAGCAGGATAACAAAAACTATCATACCGCTGAGTTTTTTCCTGCTTTATCAGTACAGCGTGGTATCAAGACCTTATATGATGCTTACTTTTTCATGCCTGCTTGCAGCAATGTGTTACAAGGACAGACATGAAAAGCCTCTGAGATATTGTCTGGCTCTTATTTTTATGTGTACTGTACACTCGTACGGTATAGCCTTTGCAGGCGGTATTGTAGTATCAGACCTTATTGGAGAGGCTATAAGAGAACGCAGCATTAAGAAGATGTGTACAGGTATAATATCGAATAAAAAGCTGCTTATAAGCTATATCGTACTGTTAGCTGCTGCACTGGCAATGATAGCTGATATCATGCCTCATTCCGATACATTTGCCGCAAAGCAGACCACTGACCCAAGCTATCACAGTCTTCCTGTATGCTATCTGTTCAGCTGGCTGCTTATACCTTCAGAAAATCTGTTTACCTCATTCTCCTCTGAGTTGCTTTATATGCGGGAGGAAGTAAATCCTATAGGAGAGGTCATCGCAGCAGCAGCCATATCATTCATTATATGGGCGGCATTGTTTGTGATATGCAGGAAAAGACGCATGATCGCAGAGCTTTTCATACCATATTCTTTCATAGCCGTACTTACATCATTGCATATAAGTCCTCATCATTTTGGTATATTCTTTATGTATCTCCTGTTCATAGTCTGGACAGCAGAGGATAAAGAACCAATTAAAATGAGTGAGTTTACAGGACTTGCAGAGAAAGCAGGACTTTCTGAATCGTTTACGAAAAAGATCATTATAGGTACAGCTGCTGCATTTTCAGCTATAAATATCTATTGGGACACTTTGAGCTATTATCGTGAAATAAAGCTTCCGTATGATCCCGCCCCTGCTCTTGCAGACTGGATAAAGGCTAATAAGCTTGAAGATAAAAAGCTGCTTACAACATGGTCTGAAAGTGATATTTTTATCGTCAATGCTTCAAGTATTGCTGCTAATGCGTATTTTGACAGAAATATATATTATAACCTCAATTATGATCTGTCATTTATAACTCATATAGTTGCAGATGATGATGAAAGGGTAAAAACTCTTGATAAATGGAAAACGGCAGGTGAGCCATACCTTATGGTATGCGATAGCCCGAATGAGACAGCATTCATATGCAAGGAGCTTGGACTCAGCGGCCAATATAACTCAGTTGCCTATGTCGGAAAGGGAAGAAGGATATTCAAGGATAAATGCGATGTCTATAATGTATATGTAATGTGCAGCAAGGATACATACAAGGAGATATACGGTAAGGAATATGAAGTATCGACATATTGAAAAGGCTGTATTCATGTCACGTCCCAACAGATTTATCGCAGAAGTGTTTATAAACGGTAAAAAGGAGCGTGTCCACGTAAAGAATACGGGACGGTGCAGAGAGCTTCTCAGGGAAGGGGCTGCCGTATATCTTGAACAATCGTCAAATCCCGACAGAAAAACAAGATACGACCTTGTTGCGGTTGAAAAAATACGTGAAGGTCTTCCGCCTCTGCTTGTGAATATGGACTCACAGATCCCAAATTCCGCTGCTGAGGAATGGCTGAAAAGCGGTAAATTATTTTCGGAGCAGGCAGTGATACGCCGTGAATGTACATACGGAGCTTCACGCTTTGATTTCAGGGTAGAGGATAAGGGAAAGATATCATTTCTTGAAGTAAAGGGCGTGACTCTTGAAAAAAATGGCATAGCAAGCTTTCCCGATGCTCCTACCGAACGCGGAGTGAAGCATATATATGAGCTCATACGCGCAAAAAACGAGGGATATGGAGCATATCTGCTCTTTGTAATACAGATGAAGGAAATAAAAGAGTTACGACCGAACGATGAGATGCACAGGGAGTTCGGCGATGCTCTCAGAGCTGCACAGAAAGCAGGAGTAAATATACTTGCATATGATTGTATCGTTGCTCCTGATAGTATAGTCATTGATAAGCCTATTATAGTGAGAACGGAGCTGTAGTATGAACTGGAAAAAACTATTATGCGAAAAGCGCAGAAGGAGCTATTCGACTACTTCTGTCAGTACAGATACACGAAACGAGTTTCAGCGTGATTATCACAGGATAATCGGCAGTGCCTCATTCCGCCGCTTACAGGACAAGACGCAGGTCTTTCCGCTTGACAGAGGAGATTTTGTAAGGACTCGCCTTACTCATTCCCTTGAAGTATCATCATTTGCAAAGTCGCTTGGCCAGATGATATTCCGCAATATACTGCAATATAATAAGGATAAGGAGCTGACATATGAGGATATAGACAAGATATGCAGTGTTCTTGAATGTGCTGGACTTATCCACGATATCGGCAATCCGCCCTTCGGACATTTCGGTGAGGATTATGTTCGTGACTGGTTCAGGAAAAACCTGAATAAGCTTGAATTTTGCGGCAAAAGGATAGATGAGCTGCTTACTCCTCAGATGCTGAATGATTTCTATCACTTTGAGGGTAATGCGCAGGCACTTCGTCTGCTTACCAAGCTTCATTTTCTTGTTGATGAAAACGGCATGAACCTGACCTATACTCTGCTGAATACTATCATAAAGTATCCTGTTCCGTCTACGGCTATAAACAAGAAGAGCGGGAATATCAAGGACAAGAAAATGGGTTATTACTATGCCGATAAGGAAATATTTGCGGATATAGTAAGCAGTACGGGAGCTGTTGACTGTCGTCACCCTCTTGCTTTCATACTTGAAGCTGCTGACGATATCGCGTATAAGACCGCCGATATCGAGGACGCAGTGAAAAAGGACTTTGTGAGCTATGAACAGCTGTTATCTGATCTGAAAAATAAATATACAGACAGATGTACTGACGATGCAGAGCGAGAGGAGTATGAAAAGGCTGTAAAAAAGCTGGAGGATTATTATCGTCAGGCTTGTGAAAATGGGCTATCTTCCCCTGAACAGAATTCTGTTCAGCGTTGGATAATCTATGTACAGGGGGTGCTTTTAAAATGTGCAGCCTTTGGTTTTACCAGCAATTATAATGAAATAATGGAAGGAAGCTTCACAAAAGAGCTTCTTGCAGCTTCTCACGGAAATGCGCTTGCATATGCACTTGGAGATATAGCCTGCCGATACGTTTTTCAGTCTAAGGAGATATATAAGCTGGAGATAGCGGCAGGGGAGATTTATGAATTCCTGCTCAGCAAGCTTGTCAAGGCAGCGATACTATATGATACAGAGCTTGAAAGCTCTGCTATAGATCAGCGTATAATGAAGCTTGTTTCAG
>Ga0310786_10009638_pt1 | contig 12225 bp, 15 predicted proteins | sample AusTroGonzalo_MG_FD_203881 | JGI IMG/M metagenome (GOLD analysis project Ga0310786, IMG submission 203881) | Bovine rumen microbial communities from tropical cattle in Woodstock, Queensland, Australia - Gonzalo_03 (v2) (version 2) | ecosystem: Host-associated > Mammals > Digestive system >...
TCAACATCACGCCCTGCACAATCGTGGGGACGCTCTACGACACTGGCTGGGGCTTCCCCGCCTTCGAGCAGACCGGCGACACGGTCGTCCACGCTGAACTCATCGAAATTCCGTTCGTGGACTGGAGTCGCGTGGATGGCCTCGAAGGCTACCCCCGGCTCTACGACCGGAAGCTCATCCAGGCCACACTTCCCGATGGCAGCACGGACACTGGCTGGGTGTATATCATGAACAACCTTCCCGCCCAGGCGAAGGTCATCCAGTCCGGCGATTGGAAGAAGCGGAGGGAGAACCTGTGAGAGCCATCAAAATCGACCCCTCAAACAAAACCATCGAGGAGATCGAGCTTGCCGTCGATCCGAACCGGAGCTTGGGGGAGCTCCGATCGATCATCGGGGCAGAGGAACTTGAACTCATCCCGCTCGACAAAAGCTTCAACATGCTTGCCGACCTTCACGGGGAACAGAAGCCCTGCTTCGGCTTCTGCAACCTCGGCGAACCAATAATTCACGGCGTGGCCGTAGTCCTCGGCGGCAGTCCACGTCGCCTCAGGACGCTTCACGAGAACAAGGCAAGCTTCGATATGATTGTCGACTGGCGTAACGAACGGAAGGGAGCACAAAATGCCGAAACGTAAAGCCATCGTGACTGAACGGAAGATTCTGCTCGCATTCCTCATCAAGGCAGGCGATGCAGAGGCTGTGCAGGCCGGAAAACTCTTTGAGGGGCGTCCGATTACCAGGCGTGAGCAGGCGGACGCCGAATTCTTTGCTCAATTCGTTGGCGAAGAACTTCATCGATTCCTGTACAGCAAACTGGTCATGAAGATGCACATCCATGTCGAAGTAGTTCAGCTAAAAAACCGGAGAAATCGCAAATGAAAATCAGAGGTTGCCGACGTTGCGGCACGCCAGTGAAGAAATCACCCGTAAAGGGCTATCCGTGGTTCTGCCCTGAACATTACGAAGACCTGTTCGAATTCGAAACAGAGGTCATCAAGGTTGAAGTGGAAGGTGCTGTCGGATGTTCTGAAGCAAATGGCAAATAATCAATTGGAAAAGAACAATGAAACTGATAGTTGAAAACCTCTACGGATACAACCCCACCTACGGGAAAACCAACTGGAACATAATTGTCGAGGCAGGAAAGATAGATGCTTTCGACGATTATCTCGAAAACACATATCCTGACGGAATAACAGAAGCAGCCTTGGATGAGCTCTTGTGGAACGACCAGGAGATGGAACATATTTTCGATGTAATTGGAATCGAACCCAATGGGAGAAAGCACGAAAAGAACAAGGGCAGCACCTGAGTTTCGGCCAGTTATGCCTTTCTCGAAAACTCGGTCCTGTTTAATCGGAAATCATCCCCCGTTCAAACGGGGCCGTCTGTCGCGCGAAACCAGGTTGGATTCCTGGCATTCTAAATGCCTGGTCTATTCAAAATTCGGCAACCGTCGCTCGCTTTCGGGGCAACGCGCGTTCTTGCAGGTCGGGTAGCATGCCCCTGATCGTGGGGGAGAGACGGGTGGTGGCAATCAGACGAGATCAAAGTGTCGATGTGAAAAGAGGCGGGTAAAGAAAAAATTTGCGTTCGCAAAGATTCGCGCTTGATTTTGTCCGCGCTGGTGCTATATTATCAGTCAAGAGAAAAACATCTCCATAGGAGGTTTATTATGGTTGCATCTTACAAAAAACTGTGGAAACTACTTATTGACCGTGATCTTAATAAAACGAGCCTTCAAAAGATGGCAGGGATCAGCTCTGTTTCCATGGCAAAACTAAGCAAGAATGAGAATGTGACCACAGACATTCTTGTTAAAGTCTGTAATGCGCTCAAATGCGATTTCTCCGATATAATGGAAATGGAGGAAGAACCTGAAAGAGATTTATTCCCTGTTATTGGAGAAGTTATAGATAGCCTGAATCTTCATTCCAATGCCTTTAATCTAGGGGAACTCTTTTGCGGTCCAGGGGGACTTGCTGTTGGGGCATTGAGTGCAGATATAGGCCGTTCCGATTTCCGTATTGCACACAAGTGGGCCAATGATTTTGATGCATCAACATGCGACACATATCGCCACAACATTTGCCCCAATGATCCCGACTCTGTTATATGTCAGGATGTCAGGACACTTGATTTGGAACACTTGCCGCCTATCGATGCTTTGGCATTCGGATTCCCGTGCAATGATTTCAGCGTAGTGGGTGAACAAAAGGGGTTCGCCGGAACTTATGGTCCCCTATATACATATGGTGTTCGTGTTCTTAAAAGCCATCAACCCCAATGGTTCCTTGCAGAAAATGTTGGCGGGTTGACATCCGCCAATGAGGGAAAAGCTTTTAAGAAGATTTTATCTGACTTGCAATCAGCGGGATATAGAATCTATCCTCATTTATATAAATTCGAGGACTATGGTATACCCCAGGCAAGACACAGAGTAATTATTGTTGGAGTCAGACAAGATTTACCCTTTGTTTACAAGGTTCCAAGTCCGGCTCTCTATTCATCGTGTGATAACACCTGTCGCAACGCTCTTGAGAACCCGCCCATCCCGACCAACGCACCCAATTCTGAATATACAAGGCAGGATCCACGAGTTGTGGAGCGTCTTAAGTATATCAAACCCGGTCAAAATGCTTTTACAGCAGATCTTCCGCCTGAACTTCAATTAAAGGTTCGAGGTGCTAAGATAAGCCAGATTTATAAACGTCTTGATCCAAACAAACCATCCTACACTGTAACAGGATCAGGCGGTGGAGGAACACATATTTATCACTATTCAGAACCACGCGCCTTGACCAACCGGGAACGTGCAAGATTGCAGACTTTTCCGGACAGTTTCACTTTCCTGGGGTCTAAAGAGTCTGTGAGAAAACAAATAGGAATGGCTGTTCCCTGCAGAGGAGCGCAGATTATTTTTGAAGCTATTCTTAAAACATTTGCTGGAATTGAGTATGAATCGGTTCCCTGCAATGTTAACCTCAACGAAGACGCGAAGGTGGAAGCATGACAGCTCAAAAAAACAACAAAATAGAATTTGACGGTAAATACAGAATGATTTGGATGTTTCCGAGAAACATCCGAAGAATCTATCCCTGGAAAATTGCTCAAATAGCAACCCTGCTTCGAGATGCCGTTTCCGATGAATCATGGCAAGGACGACAGGATATTCAAAATTCGTTTTGTAAAGCCCTTGAAGAAGCTGGATTGAAAAGAGCTGGAGAACAGTATGATCCACACAGCGGTGGCCCCAGAACGTATTTAGCGCAACTGAAATGCCTCGGCATTCTCTTTCAGGATTCTCAAAAACGTGTTTATTATACGCAGGCAGGAGATGAACTTGTTACCGGCAATGCTCCACTACCCATCCTGCAGGATTTGCTACTAAAGCATCAATACCCAAGCTGTTATTCTAATCTCGCACAAATCAAGATTAATCCAAGCATACGCATTAAACCTTTTCTGTTTGTCCTTCGCCTCCTGATGCACAAGGACATCGGAAGCATGTCGGTTCAGGAATTGATTATTCCTGTTGTATATGGTCATAACAACGAATGTTTTGATTTATGTGTCGAAAAAATATTGAAGCTGAGGAAAACCGGTGACATAAAATCCGTGATAGATAATTACTCTGTCGACCTTTATACTCCACGGACGAAAGAGAAAAGTATTGATTCAAGACTGAGCGACGTTAATGATGTCGCCAACACATTGAAGAATTGGTTGCAAGCGGCGTGTTTGATTGATTGCGAGACTGTGAACGGGACTCAAAGGATATCAGTGGCGGAATCTGCCAAAAAGAAAATCAAAGATGCAATTGCTACAGAGGACTCTTTTATCGAGTATGAAACAGAAGAATCATTTCAGCGAAAATACGGTCGTCTTAGCGCTGAAAAAGATACTCGTAATCTTCGTGCAACAGCTGAAAGAAGTTTTCCGGAGAAAAGTATCATTCTTAGCCAGTTCTATGAATACATGGGGAAGAAACTGCTGGACGATTATCCCGAAGACTTTGTCCTGGGGATGAAGGAACGACTTGGAATTTCTGAATCCATTACTCGTCAGGTCATAGAACCGCATCTAAGCAAAAGCCTTTCTTATTTTGAATCAACCTATTTGGCACTTGCATCCGGTGGAACAGCCACTGCTTTGTCTTTTGAAAAAGCAACAGCTCAAATTCTTTCTTCAAAGCTAAAGTTTGCTACCAAATTAACCGGACAGCTTAGACGAGAAGGCAAAGGCGGTTATTCCGATATTTTTGTCGTGGCCCTTGATAATATTCACTGCGGAATCATTGATGGCAAAGCTACATCAAGATACAGCCTTTCATCCGATGATTATTACAAAATGAAGGCAAATTATATTCCGAATTATAAAGAATTGGAAGACGGTTTGCCATTGGAACTTGCTTTCTGCTCGTACATTGCTGGCGGATTTGGCAATATCGCTCCTTCCTTAAAAAGACTTACCTCCGAAACTGGTGTTGGCGTATCAGCTTTGCCTGCTTTTGAGCTTTTGCGTTTGGCTCAGGTCGATGATATTAGCAATAAACAGCCTACGGTAATAAACACTTTGAAAGAAAACAAAGTGCTATCTTTCCGGGATTTTAATCTAAACAACTGATCAATGGATTCCTTGACGAAAGAACATCGAAGCTGGAACATGAGCCGTATTCGGTCCGCAGATACAAAACCGGAAATGCTTGTTCGTTCATATCTTCACGAAAACGGCTTTCGCTTTCGGCTTCATGTCAAGGACTTGCCCGGACATCCCGACATTGTTCTGCCGAAGTACAAAACGGTGGTGGAGGTTCGGGGGTGTTTTTGGCATCGGCATCAGGGTTGTAGATCTGCGACAACTCCATCCTCAAACACGGACTTCTGGCAGGCAAAATTCAAACGGAATGTTGAACGGGACAAGCAGCACGCAGACGAACTAAAGGCTCTTGGATGGCGCTTGATCGTCGTTTGGGAATGCGAAACGGCAAAAAAGAGATTTCCCCCAGCTTCACTTGTTCAATTTATTGAATCCAATAAAACGGGAACTGAGAACAAATAATAACTACAACGCGGAACAAACATGCAGAATTTACAAGATACATGCGATGAAAACAGTCAAAAACAACAGACAGAAGAAATAAGTTTTGGCAAGAGTCGACAGAAGAGCATCCATCAGAACGCTTGGGTGGAAAAGCTTCATGTGTATGAAATTTTGACCATTCTTGTTGCTGTTGTTATTCTGGCTTTAATTGCTTCCGGATTAGTTCTCTTTTTGTATTTCATTTGGAGACAAATTATCAATCTCGGTGTTCAGATTCGAGCCTTAGATGCTGTTATCATCGCCGCTATTGTTGCAGGCGTTTGTTCTTTTTTGCATGCAGCTGTTTCAAAATGTTGGGACGAAAGAGTGAAGAAGAACCTACTTCTCTTTGAAAAGAGAGTTCAAACATATGAAAAAATTATTGCATTTATTTTCAAGTATCAAAAAAGAGAGGGCTACGAACCGGACATTAATTGGGAAGAAGCACAACTGGCTTGCTTCTCCATTAATCAACAGGTAATGCTTTGGGCATCTGATTCAGTGCGTGAGGCATGGGAAAAATATTTGGTTGCCTCCTGGCGACAGGACAACGATTCTTATCAGTTCAATGCCTCTCACGTTTTTGAAAGAATAGCAAGAGAGATAGGCACGAAGTTCAAAAAACACAGTTTGTATGACTGGCCTTATTTGGCACTCTTCTATGATGTTCCTTCTTTCAAATTGCTTACTAAAGATTTAAGTGTTATGTACTCTCGCAAAGGATAATCAATACCCTGTTCCTACGAGATTCTGTTATTGAGGTGTGACGGCAGCCAGCCAACTACGACCTGCTTGAAGCTGTCATCCCAGAAGAAGTAGATTCTCAGGCAATAGCGGTCTTCGTGGCGCGTTCCTTTGGTGAGATGATACTCCAGGAATGCCCGACTGGTCGTTCCGATAGGGTAGTTGACGTAGTAGGCTTCGCCTTCCTGTCCGGCACGAGCTTTGTCGATGGCACCGGCGAATTCTACGCCAAGGTCCGCAAGCGCGGCCTTGAACGCCTCGTCAGTGCCGAGGCCCATGCGGGAGTCGCGGTACTCATTTGCGAGGGCGAGGAGAGCCTTGTACACAAGCCGGACGTCTTCGTACACTGCCTTGCCGACGGCACGTTCTGCCCGCGGGTGAAGAATCAGCTGCCCGGCAAGATATGTTCTCACCCATGTTTCCATCTCGTCGTATTTGTCTGGGATCGGAACATTCTTGTCCGGCATTTCGTCGTTCTGCTGATGCAGGTGTGCGCGCATGGCATCAAGTCGCATACGAAGGTCTGCGTTCTGCTGTTTGTAGTATTCAGCGATTTCAGAGGCTTTCTCGGCTTCTTCCAGCCAGTCGACGTTGTCAGCTTCGGCAGACAGAAGCTTTTTCTGAAGAGCTTCAATGTGCTTCTGCATCGCTCGCTCGCGTTCTGGAGCATTGGCCTCATGTTGAGCATGGGCCATTTCGATTTCAGCGGCAAGGATACGAGCATCGGGGACGAAGTAGAGCCCACTCCAGTCAGTACGACTCTTTGAAGCTGCCTGATAAGCAACATTGACCAGAAAGTTTGCATGAGCTTCCGGTCCCCGTTCGTTTCCGTAGATCCAATATCTGATCTTTTCCCTCAAATTGAATGGGTGATGAACAGGGACGCCGTTTTCGAAATCCACCTTCGGGTAATATGTCCGAGTCGAGCCATCATAAACAGCCCAGGACTTCCCGACGCGTTCCACCAAAGGGAATGTGGCCTTGAACGCAAGCCGAACTACAATTGCAAATCCTTTCACCCGCTTAGCGAGATAGGCAGCATCGAGCATATAGTTCCTTTGGAAGCGCGAGGCGCGATTGAGCTCGGAGACAACGATGACGGGCAATGTCCTGTTTTTATCTGTCAGGAGCGCAATCAGCTGGTCGACTTCCTCGGCATTGCGCACAGGCCAGAAATTATCCGCTATGGGCTTGGTTTGTACAAGAAGATTGCTGTCGAGCAACGCTTTGACTAGCGACAAATCCGATTGCAATGGTCTCGCATCTGTTTTGGGAGACACTTCGATTTTGATGCCGAAGAGCAGGTTGTTGTCTTCGCGGATCATGGTAACATCATAGAACCACGTCAGATTCTCTTTGCCGGGATAATCGAAGCGGATAGCCCAGAGCAATCTTTCCGGTACAGATACACACTCGCAGCTCATCCCGTCGTCCGACAACTCGAAGCTGAGATGGTTTTCGGCCTCAGGAGGGAGCGTGACCTTGAGAGTTTTTCCTGTAAACCGTAGGATGATTGCAATCAGACGGGAATACGCCTCTTCCATCCCGTTTCTGGATGCGACGTTCGCGCGCAACTGGTACACAGTTGTTCGGGAATGTCGTGAATGGAAGTTGTCGTTAGGTGATGTCATTGGAACTCCGTTGTCTGTGGCAAGTAAAATAGCGCGAGTTCAGAAGGATTTCCAGTCAGAAGCAACCCTTTATCGGTTTTCTTCGACATCTTTCGCTTATTTCTTCGTTCCCACAGTTTTTCCTGTGGCATCGCGATAGGTTGTGCCGTTCCCCGAATTAGTCGCTGTGCCGGAAGTCTTGCCTGTCGCATCGCGGTAGGTTGTCTTGTTTCCGGCCTCGCTGGCGGTCCCCACGGTCTTCCCGTGGGCATCGCGGTAGGTCGTCCTGTTTCCGGCCTCTGTGGCCGTTCCTACGGCCCTTCCTGTGGCATCCCGGTAAGTGGTCTTGTTCCCGTTTGTGGTGGCTGTGCCGGTCACTTTGCCGTGGGCATCACGATAAACGGTCTTGTTTCCATCTGTCGTGGCCGTTCCGACGACTTTACCGTGGGCATCACGGATGGTCTCCTTCTCGCTGCAGAATGCGATGGATGTCAGCAGAAGAATGATTGCGACAAAGCATGATTTGAACATGGTCAATTCCTTTCTTCAAAAAAGTTTCCGGCGCACATTTTCGAGTGGCATTTTCTTCCCATGTTTGAGTGCTATGGTATATCCGGCATCAAGGACAGATGTTAGTTTGCTCCAAAGCTCCATCGTCGGGAAGCCGTTCATTCCATAAATGCCCTTGACTTGTTTTTTCCCGTCAAACAGATTCAGCGACCATGAACTCCCATCAAGAACCGCGATTCCGGCTGGCGGTTCATACGTTTCCGACCAGTCATCCAGCTGACACAAGGCAAGTCGTTCCTTGAAAGCGGAACACTCTTTTTGCGTGATACAGCACGAAAGAAGCCCCTCGCTGTACAACAACTGAAGTTCGCACTTGTCGAAATTGATTGTCAGGGTTCTGCCGATAACATCCGGCCAGTTCTTTTCATGGAAAACGAGTTTGTTGAAGCTCATGCTTCAATCTCCTTGCGATTTCGGTGTTAATATACCATGAAGTTCGCGTTTTTTCAAACGATATTCATTGATCAAGAATGACCGTTTTTGTCTGAGGCGCTTTTGTTTTCTCCTTCCTCTTTGTCGAGAACTCCGCTTCTCGCTACGATTTCCATTGTCGTCATCGCAACAATCCAAAAAATGATCGCTATGATCGCTACTGGCTCCGGGAAATGATAAATACACAGGATGAGAAGTCCCCAGAAGGCGGCGATAATCGGGAAAAGAGACTTGATCCCAACAATGATAAACACAAACAAAGCAAAGGTTCCCATGTATCCCCAGCCGAGGGCATAAAAAAGAAACATCAGAATGCCGGAAGTCAGAATGGCCCAGACATTCCCGCCGCCCAATTGAATATCTTCTTCTCTCATTTTTCAACTCCTGGTTTTGTTGTGTTGTATGAACTCAAGCTGCCCTCAAAAGGGCCATGAGCTTGCGGTAAACGTGTGCGGTGTCGCGGGCGTCCTCCAAAGCATTGTGCTGAACATCGCCTTCGACGCCAAGCGCGAGCTTGAGCGACTGCAGGGAGACACTGCCGAACCTCATGTCGGACTCCTGCACATGGAACACATCGTTCATAGACAGCGCCAGACGCATGCTGTCGCGTCCATGATGCGTGAATATCCGGGAGAACTCCGGAAACGCAGTCTTCATGAAAGCCATGTCGAAGGCGAGGTTGTGAGCGAGTGGCGTAATCGAGGTGATTCCGTTCTCCATCGCCCATTGCACGAGCTCGGCGCGGACATCGGAGATTATCTCTCCTTCAGTCGGGTTGAGTTTGTTTACGGCAATTGCCTTCTGGTCGATACGTTCGGGGTGTTCTGCTCGAATCCTGCAGGCAAACTCCGGAATGACCGTGGAAACAGTGAAGTCCGGGTTGAGCGGGACGATTGCGATTTCAAGGACTTCATGCCAGGCGGGGTCAAGTCCTGTGGTTTCGAGGTCAATGGCTGCAAAGACGTTCATGGTCTTTTCTCCTACGTTGCTTGTCATGTCATTTCGGATCGAAATCTCCATAATTCCGTGTCATCCGATTTTTTGTTCGTGAGCATAATATAGCACGATATACTGCCATTTAATGTCAGTTTAAATCTTTTTTCGAAAAAAACAGAAAAGAAGTCCCGCCGACACAGAGATGGCCTTTGCGCCAGCGGGAGTGCTGTGAATCACTTATGCTCTGGCTTTCCAGTCTCCGGACTTGATAACTTTCGCATGAGGCGGAAGTGCGTTCATGATGTACACCCAGCCTCCAACGGTGCTTCCATCGGCAAGCTTTGCCACGATGAATTTCCGCGTGTAGAGGTCGGGATATCCCTCAAGACGATCCACCGCATCCCATTTGCTTCTCGGAATCCGGATGAATTCCGCCTTGACGGGCGTATCGCCGTCCTGCGTAAAAGCCGGGAATCCAAATCCAGTGTCGTAGAGCGTTCCGGTAATGACACAGGGCTTGATGGTGGACGCAAACTGGACGAGACGATGGTTGCATTCGCCCCTCATGAGCGTTCCATAGGTAATGAGCGAGACATTCTCGAACTCGTTCGGGATACCCCACTGCTTTGCACCTTCGCTGCACCGTTCTCTGTAGTCTTCCGCATAGGGGATGCCATCGCGTTCAGCCTTCATTTCCGGGGTCATGATGTAGGTCTGCACCGTGTAGGTCTCACCCTCGACGGTTTCGATATCGACAAGGATTCTATTGTAAAAGCGGGGATATCCTTCGCAGATATCCAGACTATCCAGATTGTCTTTCGTGAGATGACACATCACGCCGTGGACGTACGATCCTGGTTCCGGATCAATGTCAGCGTACTTGCGTTCAGTCAGACGATAGTCCTTGAGGACTGCGGGAATCAACGGCTTTGAGCCGGGGCAGCGTTTCTGCATCTGTTTGATGTTCATGTTCGAGCCATACGCGAAGTAAGCAAGTACAACGTTCATGCTTTTTCTCCTTTTAAGAAGAGTTTGTGTTAATCCAAGCTCGGTTTGAGCTTGACGGCAAAGTGAGCCCTGGGGGCATGGCAATGCTCCCGTTGGCAGGGTAACAGAAGGACACAGTTCTCCCGAATGCGGGAGGGATAGGTTTTGTCCGAATGCGGATCGGACGACCGAAAGAAAACCGCCGAGAAAGAATGCAACGCTGGCGGAAGAAATCAGGGGATGCGACTGTCTGGAAAATCGCGGCATAAAATATAACACGATCTTCGAAAAAGTCAAATTTATTTCCACACACCCTCAAAATGTCTGTGCATAACGGCTTAAACCGGCGTTTTCGTCTTGATTTCGCGCGCATGCGGGTGTATATTCATTTTCTGTATTTCCTCGTCTTCCCCCAATTCAAGGATTCCCCATGGCCAAGCGCAAAAAGTCCTCCCGCAAACGCAAATCAACCATCAAGCTGCCGCTGAGCGTCATCATTACGCTCATTATCATCGTTGCTATCATCGCTGGCGTCTGGGGCTATATGCATCCGGCAGAAGCCAAGTATTACGTCCAGACATGGACGGAACAATACCTCGGCTGGCCAACGCGGCCGCAGCAGCCGGCACAGCCGATCCCATCCACCGCGACCTCGGACAACCTCGCGTTTGGGGTGCCGGGTAAGGCTGACACTATCATTGATCGCGAGGGCTATGCCCTCGGTTACAGCGAGGAACATGAGCAGGCTCGCTGGGTCATCTATCGGATGACCTATGAGGAGGCCACCACGAAGGCTACCGCTCGCAATGACAACTTTCGCGAGGATCCGGAGATACCGTCTGGCTCCGCAACGCTGGCCGACTATAGACGGTCAGGCTACGATCGAGGGCATCTCGCGCCCGCGGCCGATATGGCTTACTCCGTCAAGACGATGGATGAGAGCTTCTACCTTTCTAACATGTCGCCACAGGCAGGCCCGTTCAATCAGGGGATTTGGCGTGAACTGGAGGCCTTGGTCCGCTCATTCGCGATCACGGAGAGGGATATTTACATCGTGACCGGGCCAATCCTCCCGAAAACCAAGACACCCGAGACAATAACAATCGGTCCGAGCGAAGTGACGGTCCCCGAGGCCTACTACAAGGTCGTGTGGGACCGAACAGAGCCGATGAAGATGATAGGTTTTATCCTTCCGAACAAGGGCAGCTCAGAGCCATTACAATCGTTTGTTGTGAGCGTAGATGAGGTTGAACAGAAGACGGGCCTGGACTTTTTCTCCATGCTGCCGAAGGAGCAGCAGGAGGCTTTGGAGTCGAACATAACAATCGATGCCTGGAAATGGCAGTAAGCTGAACAATGGAGAAACACAATGGAAACGAAAGAGGCTTTTGCAAACATTTGTGAACGTATTTGGAAACAAATTCTGAGCGAAGAAGACCTTGAACCTGAAATCGAAGCTTCCATGCGCCGTGTTGTCGCTCAACTGGCCATGATTGCATGGAATACATGCAACACCAGCGAATCTCTTTCCGAGGCAAAGGATAAAGTCTCTGAGTTCGCCAAACAAGTCTATCCAGAATGTAACAACGCCGCAAATCCGTTGCTCAATGCAGTTTCGATTAAATGGCACGATTTCGGAGATGACAAGACCCTCATTGCTTCGTCGGCAGTCGAATACGTTGACGGGAAGCCAAGGGCTATTGCATACCTCAAAGGCGAGCTTCCAGCGGCGAACGAGGCCACAAGCGCATTCCGCAGTTTCATGGAATCGCCGGAAGTTCAGGAACGACTGAAGCACGTTCCACCGGAAAAACTGAAGGAGGAAATCGGAAAATTGGTCGCTGAATATAACGCCAGTCTTC
>Ga0310786_10009639_pt1 | contig 12225 bp, 6 predicted proteins | sample AusTroGonzalo_MG_FD_203881 | JGI IMG/M metagenome (GOLD analysis project Ga0310786, IMG submission 203881) | Bovine rumen microbial communities from tropical cattle in Woodstock, Queensland, Australia - Gonzalo_03 (v2) (version 2) | ecosystem: Host-associated > Mammals > Digestive system >...
CTGCATCAGGGAGCCACGCACCAGCTGCCACTTGAAGTCCTCGGCGAAACCCGGGAAATCCTTCTCGACATCCTCCTTGGAGAGCTTGCCATTGTTGGCCTCGATGAGCCAGCGCTTCAGGAACTCCTCCGGGAGCTTCACATCGGCCTTCTTCACGAAGAAGTCGCGGATGTCCTTGGTCAGGCGCCACTGGGCCTCGCTCTCGTACTGGTTCTTCAGGCGCTCGGAGACTTCCTTCTCGATATCCTCGTCGGACTTGGCCTCCTGGCCCTCCTCCTTGTGCTCGGCGTAGTACTTCTTCATGCTGTCGATCATCGGAGCCTTGTCCTTCGCGGCGACGGTCACGGTATAGGAAGGCACGGTGTCGGCCTTCTCCACCTCGACGTTCACCTCCGGGGCCAGGCCCAGGTCGAAGACAAAGGTGAAGTCCTTGCCGGACTCCCACTCGAGCTCCGGCTGATTCGCGGAAGCGAGGGGCTCGCCCAGGATGTGAAGCTTCTTGTCGTTGATGTGTTTGTCGAGGGCCTGGCCGATCACCTGGTTCACGGACTCGACGAGCGCCTGCTCGCCATAGACGCGCTTAATCAGGGAAGCGGGCACCATACCCTTGCGGAATCCCTTGAACTCCGCCGTCTTACGACGGTCAGCGAGTTTCTTCTTTTCAATTTCAGCATAGTCTGCCGCGGCCACTTCGATGGTCAGTTCGCGGTTCAGATCGTCAATCTTCTTTTCTTTTACTTTCATAATACTATTTTGTGTTCTTTCTGATTTTTTTCTTCGGATACGCGACCCGCTCATGGTGGGTCTGCGCGATATATTGCTTAATGGTCTCCTTGACCGTGCCGAGTTCGCTGATGGAGATGTCGGCATACTCGAACTGGCCTTCCTCCATTTTCCCGGCCACGATGCGCTCCACAAAAGCGGAATACGCCTCCGGCGTGTATTCCGTCAGGGTTCTGGAGGCCGCCTCGATGCTGTCGCAGAGCATCAGGATGATCTGTTCCTTCGTCTCCGGCTTGATGCCCGGATAGCGGAATTCATCCGCCCGGGCGGGGTCGCCGCCGGCTGCCAGGAACTGGCCCCAGAAGTAGCCGGTCGTCGTGGTGCCGTGGTGGCTGCGGATAAAGTCGATAATCATGTCGGGAAGGCGGTGCTTCTGAGCCAGCTCCACCCCCTCGGGGACATGGCGGATGATCTCCCGGGCACTCTGCTCGGGGGTCATGCCCTCATGGTAACGCGGGCCGCCGTCCCGCGGGACCAGCGACTCGTTCTCCACGAAGCACTGCGGGTTGTATAATTTACCGATATCATGATACAGAGCGCCTGCGCGCACCAGGTCAGCATTGGCATCGACCGCACGCGCCACGACATCGGCCATATTCATCACCTGCAGCGAATGCTGGAACGTGCCTGGCGCCTTCTGCTCCAGCTCGTGAATCAGCGGGTTGGACACATCGCAAAGCTCGATCAGACGAGAATTGGACACCAGGTTAAAGAGGCGCTCAAAGAGATAGACGAGCGGATATCCGGCCACCGTCAGCATCGAGCCGATGAAAAGGCTCAGCAGCGCCGCCCACACATTGCCCGCCACCAGCTCGGCAGCATGGAATCCCAGATACGTCAGCGCCAGCACCCCGAATGTAATCAACGCGGTGATGAACTGCTTCCAGCCGCGATTGAAGTAGCGGAACGCCAGGGTCGCCACCATGCCGGCCACGAAGAACATCAAGAAGAGCACGGCGCCGTCATGGCTGAAAATCAGCAGCGGCAACAGCGTCACCACGTAAAGCGACACCACGAAGCGGTTCTTCAGGAAGGCTTGCAGCAGCAGGGCTACCAGGGTGAAGGGGACATAATAGAGCGCCTTCTCGTTCACACGGACGAGGATCAGCGCCGTCAGTGCGCCCAGCAGGAAGACGGTCACCACATACGGGAAGCGGGAGTCGTTGAGAATCCGCTTGTTATTCAGCAGGATGGACAGATAGAGCAGCGTCACGAGGACCAGGGCGATCAGAATGTTGCCCAGCAGCATCAGGGCCGGCGAACCGGTATAGCCCATATTGGCCTCGAACTCACGCTTGTAGGAGTCGAGCATCTGCGCGATCTCTCCGGTCACGATTTCGCCTTCCTTGACGATCAGCTGGCCGGCGTTGACATAGCCCGACGTGGGCGACACGCTTGTAACGGACTCGGCATGCACCAGCTCCGTGGTCTGCTCGTCGAAGAGCAAGTTCGGCACCAGCAGATCATACGCCCCGGCGGCGCGCAGCAGCGAATCCACATTGGCGTCGGACAGCGCCGACAGGTCGGAAAGCAGGCGCGTGCGCGCATCCGTCAGGCGGTACACCTCAGAGAAGGGCACCTTGGTTGCGCGCTTATTGCGCTGGATATAAAGCACCTCCAGGTCAGAAGCACCGCCCCGGCGATTCTGGTCGTCGGCAATCACGCCCCGCTGATAAATGGCACGAAGTGCGGACACGGTGGCGCTGCGCAGTCTCCCCAACTCGAGTCCCTCGGCAGCGAGGAGGTTACGCGTGACGATCTCGTCGGAATAACGGTAATACGGAATCGGCTTCGAGACCTCGCCGCGTTCCGCAAGCATCTGATCCTCAGTCTTATAGATCGGAAAATCAAACTGCGCATAGAGCGTCTCGTATTTCCAGGTCCGCCCTTTGTGATAGTCGTAGGCGAACTTGGCGCTGCGCGGCATCAGCAGGACCAGCAGGAGGAACGCGATGCCGAGCGGGAAGAATATGCGTAGCGAAGTCTTCATCGGGCGACTATTTGAAAGGACTGCCCGCCTCACGGGCGATATAACCATAAGTCAGACGGTCCGTCATGCGCGGGAACAAGCGGTGCGCGAGCACAGTCAGTCGGCCCAGCGGGGTCAGGATGACCTGCGAACGGCGGTGGCGCAACGCGCAGGAAAGGCGCTTCGCGCAATCCTCCGCGCTCATCAGTTTGCCCTCGTCGAGCGGCGTCTCGCCCTGGGCGGAACCGTCGGCGGTCAGGGCCGCGTTGCGGACGTTCGAAGAAGTGTAGCCAGGAGCAAACACGAGGACGTTGAGTCCGTCCTTGAGGTGCTCGATCCGGATCGTGTCCAGGAAGCCGCGAATGGCATACTTCGAGGCGCTGTAGCCGGTCCGCGCGGGCAGCGCGGAATAGCCGGCGATCGAAATCACGCCCACCACGGAGCCCTTCGTCTCCAGCAGATACGGCAGCGCGAACTTCGTGCAGTTGACCGTGCCCCAGAAGTTGACATCCATCAGGGAATGGATTACCTTCAGGTCCAGGTCCTTGAACATCGCCCGCATCGAGATACCGGCGTTGTTCACCAGGATATCGATGCGACCGAAGCGCGCCACGGTCGCTTCCACCAGGGCGCGGCAATCCTCCTCACGCGTCACGTCGCACTGCACGCAGAGCACACGCTCCGCCGGAGCGACGGACGGCGCCAGCTCTTCGAGCTTGCCGAGGGACCGCGCGGCCATCACGACCCGGGCGCCTTCGCTGCCGAATTGACGCGCAGAGGCCAGCCCGATACCCGAGCTGGCTCCTGTAACGATGATTACTTTGTCCTGAAGACTGTTCATAAGCGGTAGTGAGATTCCGGGTCAAGCCCGGAATGACTTTTAAAATTGCCCGGAATGACTAATTATACCGGAACCGTTATTGTATAGTCATTTCGGCGATGTCGTCGCCGTCGTACTGACCGGCGTCGAGCTTCGCCTTGATCTCCTTGAATGCCTTGAGCGTGTACTCCACATCCTCCATCGTATGGGCGGCCGTGGAGACGATGCGGAAGATGATCATACCCTTCGGGATCACCGGATAGATGACCATCGAGCAGAAGATCTTGTAGTTCTCGCGCAGGTCCTTGGCCATCTTGGTGGCCTGGGCCACGCCGCCGAAGATATGGACCGGCGTCACGCAGGCCTGGGCCTCGCCGATGTCGAAGCCTTCCTTCTTGAAGCCGTCCTGGATGGCGTGGGTGATCTGCCAGCACTTCGCGCGGAGCGCGTCGCCCTCCGGAGAATCGATGATCTCCATACGCTTCATGTTACCGATCACGAGCGGCATCGGGAGCGACTTGGCGTACATCTGGCTGCGCATATTGGCACGCAGGTAGTTGATGATCTTGTGCGGGCCGGCGACGAAGCCGCCGATCGAGGCCATCGACTTGGCGAAGGCACCGATGTAGAGGTCGATGTCGTCCATGCAGCCCAGCTGCTCGGACGTACCGCGGCCGTGCGCACCCAGCAGGCCGAAACCGTGGGCGTCGTCGATCAGGATGCGGAATTTGTATTTCTTCTTCAGCGCGGCGATCTGATCCAGGATGCCGAGCGCACCGGTCATACCGAACACGCCCTCGGTGATCAGCAGCACGCCGCCGCCGTTCTCCTCCGCCACCTGGCAGGCGCGGGCAAGGACTTTCTCGCAGTCGGCAATGTTGTTGTGGCGGTACTTGTACTTCTCGCCGATGTGCAGACGGATGCCGTCCAGCAGACAGGCGTGGCACTCCGCGTCGTAAACAATCACGTCGTGGCGCGCGGTCAGCGCGTCGATCGTGGACACGATGCCCTGGTAGCCGAAGTTGTACAGGAACGCATCTTCCTTCTTCTCAAACTTGGCGAAGGTCTGCTCAAGCTGCTCGTGGTAGCGGGTGTGGCCGCTCATCATACGGGCACCCATCGGGTACGCCAGACCCCACTGCGCCGCCGCGTCGGCGTCCGCCTTGCGGACGGCCGGGTGGTTCGCCAGGCCCAGGTAGTTGTTCAGGCTCCAGTTGAGCACCGGGGTGCCGTTGAAGACCATGTGGGGGCCGAGCTCTCCCTCCAGACGGGGATACATATAGTAGCCGAAGCCCTGCTCGAAATACTGTCCGATCGGGCCGCCGCTGTCGCGTTCGATTCTGTCAAAAATATCTAACATAGTTGTCTGTTTATTAAGCGTCAATATTCGCGTAGTGCGCGTTCTCTTCGATGAACTGCCGGCGAGGCGGGACGTCGTCGCCCATCAGCATCGAGAAGGTCCGCTCGGCAGCGGCCGCATTGTCGATGGTGATCTTGCGAAGACGGCGGCGGGAGGGGTCCATGGTGGTCTCCCACAGCTGGACATCGGACATTTCACCCAAACCTTTGTATCGCTGCACCGTGTAGCCCTTGTCGGAGCCCTTGCCCAGGCGCAGGGCAGCCTCTTCACGCTGCTCCTCCGTCCAGCAGTACACTTCCTCCTTGCCCTTCTTGACCAGGTAAAGCGGCGGGGTCGCCAGATAGACGTAGCCGTTCTTGATCAAGTCGAACATATAGCGGAAGAAGAAGGTCAGGATCAGGCACGCGATGTGCGAGCCGTCCACATCGGCATCGGTCATGATGACTACCTTGTGATAGCGAAGCTTGCTCAGATCCATGTGCTTCTCGCCCGTCTCATCCTCCATCGCCACGGTCACGCCGAGGGCCGTGTAGATGTTGCGGATCTCCTCGGAGTCGAAGGCGCGGTCGCCGGCAGCCTTCTCGACATTCAGGATTTTACCGCGAAGCGGGAGGATGGCCTGCGTCTTGCGGTCGCGGCCCTGCTTGGCCGTACCGCCTGCGGAATCACCCTCCACCAGGAAGAGCTCGCACTTCTCGGGATCACGCTCGGAGCAGTCTGCCAATTTGCCAGGCATACCGGCGCCGCCGAGCGGGCTCTTGCGCTGGACCATCTCGCGCGCCTTGCGGGCGGCGGCGCGGGCCGTCGCGGCAAGCACGATCTTGTCGATGATGGTCTTGGCGAATTTAGGATTCTCCTCCAGATAGATATCCATCGCAGCGGCAGTCGCCTGGGACACGGCGGAGGTGGCCTCCGGGTTGCCAAGCTTGGTCTTGGTCTGGCCTTCGAACTGCGGTTCCGCCACCTTGACGGAAATCACGGCCGTGAGACCCTCGCGGAAATCTTCCGGCGCCAACTCGCCCTTGAACTTATCCAGGAGCTTGTTCTTCTCGGCATACTGCTTCAGGGAGCGGCTCAGGCCCATCTTGAAGCCCTGCAGATGCGTACCGCCCTCGATTGTGTGGATATTGTTGACGTAAGAGTAAATCTTCTCGGAATAGCCGTTGTTGTACTGCAGCGCGATATCGATCGGGATGATCTTATCGGAATTCACGCAGATCGGCTGGGGGATGATCGTCTGGGCACCGGCGTCGAGGTACTCGATGAACTCGCTCAGGCCCTTCTCGGAATAGAACATCTCGCTGCGGAAAATCTTGCGGCCGGTAGCCTTGGATTCACCCGCGGCGTCCACTTCGAACTCATCCACGAGCTCACGCTCGTCCGTCAGGGCGATGTGGATGCCCTTGTTCAGGAAAGCCAGCTCACGCAGACGGGCGGCGAGGGTCTCGTAGCGATAGACCGTCGTCTGGGTGAAGATGGTCGGATCCGGATGGAAGGTAATGGTGGTACCGGTGTCTTCGGCTTCGCCGACCACCTGCACAGGCCCGAGGGGCTTGCCCTTGGAGTAGTGCTGCTCGAAGATCTTGCCCTCGCGGTGCACCTCAGCCACGAGCGAATCGGACAGGGCATTGACGCAGGACACACCCACGCCGTGCAGACCGCCGGACACCTTGTAGCTGTTCTTGTCGAACTTACCACCGGCGTGGAGAACGGTCAAAACCACCTCCAGGGCGGAGCGGTGCTCCTTCTCGTGCATACCCGTCGGAATACCGCGGCCATTATCCTTGACGCGAATGGAGTTGCCCTCCAGGATGCGCACGTCAACGCTGTCGCAATAGCCGGCCATCGCCTCGTCAATACAGTTATCGACCACCTCATAGACCAGGTGGTGAAGACCGCGCTCGGAGATGTCACCGATATACATGGAAGGGCGCTTGCGCACGGCCTCGAGGCCTTCAAGCACCTGGATACTGTTGGCGGAATACTGCTCTTCCGCGAGCTTCATATCTTCTTTCTCGATCATCTTGAATTAGTATCTCTTAAAATCCGTCAAAGGTACGAATTTTTACCGGATTTTCCTACAATTTGAAACTGAAACCGATGGTTCCGTAAGGACCCTTTTCGACAAAGCCCGGCGCACGCTCGATGGCCATTCCCAGGAGGTTACCCGCCTCAGCCCAGAAACTCCAGCGAGAATCGAAACGATACTCGGCCGTCAGGCCGGGATTCACGAACCAGGGGATCCAAACGCCATCCGCAGCGAGCGACAGGCGCGAGGACTGCGTCTCGACAAAGATGCCCGCCCAGATGCGGTTCTCCCAGTTGTAGCGACCACGCAGCTCACCCGTGAATGCCGGCGGCGCGAAGGCCCCGCACAAGGTATTGAGACGCAGGTAGCTGTAGCTGGCGTCGGCGTCCACTTCCAGCCGGGGACCGCGCCAGGAGAGGCGACCCTGGATATAGGCAGATTTGTAATCCACCGGCAACACGTTGTAGAACGAAGCGAGCGGCATGCCGAGATAGGAGACATAACCTGCCTCGACTTCATACTGCAACCGGGCGCCTACGTGGCCCTGCACACCTGCACGAACGTGCAGTTTTTCCCGGGAAACCTTGGCGGAGGAGCCCATCATGAAGGCAAAATGGTTGATCTGCTTAATTGCATAGTGGCTTTGAACATACTGCCCGCCGCTCACGCCGGCCACCAGTTCCATATTCGCGTCGAGCAACGCCATCCGGGCCGTCACATCCGGCGAAACGGTAAACGTGCCGTTCTCCGTGCCCTTGGAATAGTCTATCCGCACGCCGGCATCGAGCCGGACCGGGCCCAGCACAAAGTCCACGTGCGGCTTGACGGAGCCCAGGCTGGCCATGCGCTTGCCGCCGAACAGCTCACCGTGCGAAGTGGAAATCTTGTAGAAATCATCCCCGCGCAGGGCTTCCAGTTCGAAGAGCGCATCCAGCAGAATGCGGTACTTGCTGGCGAGCACCGGACCCACCGACAGGGCCACGCGAAGGTTGTTCTCGCCCGACGCGCTCGAAGCGCCCGCCGAGATGCCGCCGTCGCTGGAATAGCGGTACTGCACATCAAAGTCATAGAACATCTGGTTTTCCGACCGCTCGCGCGATTGGATGCGACCCGCCGCAATCACGGAGCTGAACGCGCTGCGGTAATACGGGTCCGCACCGCCCTCGCCCGCGAAAATACCTTCATAGCCAAAGTGATAGGACAGGCGGACCGCCGGGCGCAGATACTGCCCGCCCACGCCGACGCGGCCGCTCAGGTCATGACCGGAGAAGGACCCGGCCACCCCGCGACGGCTGTACCGGCCCGCATAGCCCCCCGCCTCGGCAAAGACACCGATGGCGAAATCCGGGGTCTGGAGCATCTGCCAGGCCAGCTCGAACTGCGGATGCATACTGAAGCCCGCCCCAGTGCGCAGGAAGAACTTGCTGCCATCGTACAGGCGCGCCTCCGGGGTCACCGCAATCCGGTACGGGGAGAACTCGTAAGAGCCCTTGTAGGGCGTCTCGAAGACGGAGTAGTCAAAGTTATAGTCGAAACGATACAACGAGTCCGGCACCCGCAGGGCCGGTCCCTGCTTCTGAAAGTCGGAGAAACGGGAGACATAGTCGTTGGTCACCTGCACGGACTGATTGATATTCTGTGCGGAAAGCGGCGCGCAGAGCGCCATCAAGGCAATAGCCAGATTGAATCTTTTCATACGCTTACTCTTGCATTAAAGTGGCGAGACGTTCCAGTCTCATCTTGACGCTGTCGAGGATGTCGTCAGCGCCCTTCCCGGGCTCATAGCCGTCCCGGATGCTCTCGAAGGTGGCCTTGGCCTGAGCATACTGCCCGCGCTCCGTGAAGGAGTCGCCCAGCGTCAGGTACGCCCGCGCCAGCCAGTAGGACTGGTCGCCGGCCTTCTGCGAGAAGGCATACACCTCTTCGCCCACGGCATCGAACTTACCCGTGTCGTAGAGGTTCTGGATCAGCAGGTATTCGGATTCGGCCCCGATGGCCGAGGAAGGATCGGCAGCAAGCTGGCGGAACAGGCGGAACGCCTGATCGCGCTGCGAAGTGGCCAGGCTGGATTTCGCCTTGACGAAGTTCGCCTCACGCTTCAGTTCGTCGGAAAGTCCCCGCAGGGCGGCCACCTCGTCGGCGGCGGCAATCGCCGTCGCGTAGTCCTTGCTCCGGTAGGCGGCTCGCATCATACCCAGACGCGCCGTCTGCTTGTTGGCATCCATCCGGGCCGTGGCGAGCAGTTCCTGATAGCCCTTGAAGGCATCCTGGTAGCGCTCCAGCGAATACGAGAGCTCCGCATAGCGCAGGCGCGCCATCTCCGAGAAGGAATAGGCGGTCTCCCCCGCGGCAGCCGCCGCGTAATGGCCGACGGCCTGCTCCTTTTCGCCGAGGGCGTTATAGCACTCGGCCAGATAGAACTCCGCCTGCAGGCGGTCGGCGGCACCCGGATAATCTTCAAGGTACTTGCGCAGCGTCCCCGCAGCCTGCTGGTAGTTGGCGGCCAGGTAGAGCTGCTCGGCCGTATTGAAATACATCTTCTCCCGATCGGCGTCGCTGCGGCTCTGCGCAAGGGAGTTCTGCTCCACGTACTCGAGGAACTTCTCCGGCTGGCGCCGGGCGGTGTAGATGGATTCGATCGCGGCCATCGCCTCACCGGCGTACTCGCTGTTCGGCATCAGGCGCACCACCTCCTTGTTGTACTCCAGCGCGGCGTCATATTCGGACATATTGCGGTACACCATACCCAGGCCGATCATCGCCCGGGCCACCCAGGTACTGTCCTTGGTCGTACGGCGCAGCCGGGTGAGGGTGCGCACCGCATCGTTGTTGTTCTTCTGGTCCATCTGCGCGCGGCCCAGCTCGTAGAGCGCCTCCTCATAGAGCGGAACGCCGGGCGTGGCATCCTCAACATGCAGGAGCGTGGACACCTTGCGGCGCTTGTCGCCCGACAGGCCGTAGGCCACCGCCTGCTGATAGTACGGGTAGATGTTGTCCGGCGCGTAGAATTCCGTCATCACCTTCTGATAGGAGGCAATGGCCGCCTTGTAGTCGCGGCGGCCGAAGTCGCAGTCCGCGCGGCGGTTCATCGCGTCCTCGCGCGCCGTCGGGTCGCCCGAGGCGATGTAGCTGTCGAACCAGCGGGCCGCGGCGGCGTAGTCGCCCGTTTTGAAATAGCTGTAGCCGACATTGTACGGCAGCAGCCGACCTTCGGGCATATCGTCCAGCGCGGCGGCATTATGCAATTCCGCGAAGACGCCCTGGGCTTCCTTGAAATTACCCGAGCGGTAGTACGACTCGCCCATCCAGTAACGGGACAGCTGGTTAAAGCGGTCCGTCCGGGGGATATAGTAGGCCGTGGCCCGGAAGAACGGGGCCGCGTCACGGTACGAACCGCTGGCAAACAGCTGCTCGCCCCGCAGGAAATTGGCCTTCGTGTAATTGTTCTTCATGTCGGGCGTCAGCTCGTCGATATTGTCGTAAGCCGCCACCGCGCCGGCGTAGTCCTTGTCCACCAGGGCCGCCAGGGCCATATAGCCGTAGATCATATCCCCGCGCGCCTTCGTGGACCAGCGTTCGATGTAGCGGGCAAAGCCCGAGGTATCCTTGTTCAGGTCGAAGGCCAGCTTGGCATAATTGAACGCAGCATCCTCCGTGATCTCGGGATCGAAGTCCACCTTCGAAGCATCGCTGAAGCACTGCATCGCCGACACCTGGTCGTGCGTACGCAGGTAGGAATTGGCCATCAGGTAGTTGGCCACCTGACCCAGCGAATCCGCCCGGCTGCCCATCTGCAGGAAATTATCGATGGCGCCGACATAGTCGTCCACGGAATAGAGCACCGTGCCCGCATAGAAGAAGTCCTTGCGGTTCATGTCCTCGTGCGAGAGGTCGTCGTAGTATTCGCGGGCCTTCTCTTTCTCGCCCTTGATCAGGTACGACTCGGACAGGGCGCGCGCCACGCGCTCGCGACGCTCCGGCGGGAGCGAGCTGTAGATGCGCGAGCCTTCGCGGATGACAAAGTCATAATTCTTCTGATTGAATTCGCAATCGACGATATAGAAATCCGTCAGCGCCTGGAAGCGGCTGTCGGCCGAGGCCAGCCAGAAATTGGCTTCCGCCTGGGCGAACTGCTTGTTTTCATACTGCATGATGCCGGTGAAATAGCGACCCGGCGCCGTGTAGTCCGACTGCGGAAGCGACTCCAGCAGGGTAAAGAAGCGGGACGCCTCGGTGTACTGCCCCAGGCTGAATGCGCAGAAACCGCATTTGAAGATATACTCCGAGAGCTCCCCTTCCTCCAGGTCGTCCGAACTCACGAAAGAGAATTCGGTCGCAGCCTGCTGATATTTATTCCGATCGAACAGGATGCGTCCCTGCTCGAAGTGGAGTGCGCCGGTCAGGCGCGACGACGGGTAGCGCAGACGGTAGGCCGCCAGCAGGTCGTCGCAGTCGGCCGTCTGCATCTTCAAAGCGCAGAGCACCTCGTATCCATCACTCAGCGGGCCGTCGGGCATTTCCTCGAAACGGAGACGAGCCTGTTCATACAGTCCGTTCCCGTACAGGCGCATCGCCTGCTCCCAGGCGCGCACGCCGCCGTCCGGGGCGGCCGCGAGGGCTGAGGCGCAGAAGGCCAGCGCGAGCAGGGGGGTCAGCAGTGTTTTCAATCTCATAAATTTATTCTGTTTCTAAAGTGACAAATTTACTCATTTTTGCGCTATATTTGTAGGGTTCATCCAACTTTTTCACCTGCTATATGGAAGAAAACAGCGCACCGCTCATTTCCTTCTCCGATGCGGACATCCGCGGCGGGGACGCAACCGTGGTTTATGGCCTCGACATGCAAGTCTATCCCGGCCAGATCGTCTATATCATCGGCAAGGTCGGCAGCGGGAAAACCTCCATTTTCAGAACCATCACGGCGGAAAACCGCCTTCTCAAGGGGTCCGGGCAGGTGTGCGGGTATGACCTGTCCAGGATCCGGGCAAAAGAGGTGCCATACCTGCGACGCAAGATCGGCGTCGTCTTCCAGGATTTTCAGCTCCTGATGGACCGCAGCGTGGAAGACAACCTCTCCTTCGTCCTGAAAGCCACTGGCTGGAAGGACGACGCGGCCATCCACAAGCGCATCGACGAGGTGCTGGAGGCGGTGGGAATGATCACCAAGTCGCACAAGATGCCCCACCAGCTCTCCGGCGGCGAGCAGCAGCGCATCGCCATCGCGCGCGCCATCCTCAACAACCCCGCCCTCATCCTGGCCGACG
>Ga0310786_10009640_pt1 | contig 12224 bp, 10 predicted proteins | sample AusTroGonzalo_MG_FD_203881 | JGI IMG/M metagenome (GOLD analysis project Ga0310786, IMG submission 203881) | Bovine rumen microbial communities from tropical cattle in Woodstock, Queensland, Australia - Gonzalo_03 (v2) (version 2) | ecosystem: Host-associated > Mammals > Digestive system >...
TCCTCTGCTCTGCTGAACAGGATGTTCCATGTAGAACTGAACGCGAAGACGAGCATCTGGCTGGACTGGGCGGCAGGCAACGGCATTCACCCCTACGTTTATGATTACATCGTCAGCAGACCCGACCACCTGTGGAGCCAGCCCTCCAAGACGGAAGAACCCTTTTCCACCCCTCGGAGCTGGCACATGCTCAGCGACGCCATCAAGAGCTATGGCGACGGGATCACCCAGCAGGACCTGACCGTTCTCGCCAACGGCTGCCTGACCGCAGCCCACGCCACACAGTTCGTCGCGTATGTCCGTCAGGTGAGAAGTCAGTATTCCCTGAGAAAAATCCTGAATGGAGAACAGCGGTGGCCTGACAAGCCGGAGGAACGGGACGTGCTGTACTTCCTGGCGCAGAGCCTTCGGGCAAGGCTTGTGAAGGAACTCCCCGCCAACCGGGGCAAGCTGAACGGAGAGACGCGGCTTCTGGCGAACCGCTCCAAAGAGCTTCTGGTCGAGCTGGCAAACATCAGCCTGGAGATCGCGCAGATGGCGGTCACGCCGGAGGATGACGATGCTCTCCCCGCGTGGTTCCTGGTGGACGCAGCCAGGGAGATCCCTGCGCTGACCAAGCGGAAGCAGGTGTAAACCGTGGCAAAGAAGCAAACCCAGAAGCAGAAAAAAGACGGGACCTCGGCATGGGACGATGGATGGAGCCTGATCTTCACCGGCCCTCTCAATCATTTCGCTGCTTATCAGGGGCTCCGAGGAGGGGTTCATTGTGATTCTTCGTATCCCATAGGAAAAAATGACTGGGCCTATGTATACAGCACAGGGGAAATCTTCCTCAACCCTCGAAAGACGGCAACTCCCAGAGAGTGGGAGTATGTGATCGCGCACTGTATGCTCCACCTGGGCTTCGGGCATTTTCGGGAACATTCGGATCGCCTTTGGAATACCGCCTGCGACTGGATCGTGACGAAGTTCCTGCGGGACAGCCATATCGGCTTGCCGCCGAAGGAGTTTGTTCAGGCGTTCCCATTCGCGGTGAAAAGTGAAGAACAGGTATACCAGAAGCTCAAGGATCACCCCGAGCTTGCCGCACAGATTAGCTTTGGTATGACCACCGATAAGGCGGACATGGTGTGGCATGGGGAAACAAAAGACGATTATCCGAAAGAACTGGCTCAATCGCTGCAAAATGCGATTCAAGAGGCTATCGAAGATGCGCAGTACGGGAGCACAAAAAAGCGTTCCACGGGCCCTTACGGAGTCGCCAGAAATTGGTTTGTTTCCAGCTATCCGCTCCTTGGCGCGGTTGCTTCGTCCTTCCGAATCGTAGACGATGAAAACGTGACGATGCGGGCCAATATCCCCGTTGCGGCGGTGAATCCTGCGCTGAAGGAAATCTATGTCGATCCGCGGGCTGATCTGTCCTTGAAGGAATGGAAGTTCGTGCTGGCACACGAGTTTCTTCATGCTGCCTTACGGCACGATGAACGGTGCGAAGACCGTGATCCCGTGCTGTGGAACATTGCCTGTGACTATGTTATCAACGGCTGGCTGGTGGAAATGCAGATCGGGGAAATGCCTGATTTTGTCCTGTACGACACGGCGTTCAAGGGCATGTCCGCCGAGTCCCTGTATGAGCTTCTCTATACGGATATCCGACGCCATATCAGAGACTGCGAGGGAAAGAGCAAAGACATCGTTTTCGGAGGCGGGGACGGTGAACGCTGGTCCGCAGAAGAATTGGACGGCTTTTACCGCCGCGCCATGCAGCAGGGGCTGGAATACCATCAGAGCAATAACCGCGGGCATCTGCCCGCAGCGCTGATTGAAGAGATCCACGCTATGAGCCGACCGCCGATCCGCTGGGATGTGGAACTGGCGAAATGGTTCGACGAAAACTTCTTTGCCGCAGAGAAACACAGGTGCTATGCCAGAATGAGCCGCAGGCAAAGCTCGACGCCGGACATTCCCCGTCCGGCGTGGAGGGTGGTCGATGAATCCACCGCGCAGCAGATGTTCGGGGTCCTTCTGGATACATCCGGTTCCATGGATCGGTCCCTTTTGGCGGCGGCGCTGGGCACCGTCGCCAGCTACAGCGAAGCGCGGGACGTTCATCATATCCGGCTGGTGTTCTGTGATGCTGCGGCGTATGACCAAGGCATCATCCACCCGGATGATCTGGCAGAGGCCGTACAAATCAAAGGACGGGGCGGAACCGTCTTGCAGCCGGGTATCGATCTTCTGGACCGTGATCCGCAATTTCCGAAGGATGCGCCGCTCCTGATAATCACTGACGGAGCGTGTGATCGGCTGAACCTGCGGGGCAGAAACCACGCATTTCTCATTCCCTATGGCAATCGGCTCCCGTTCCCGCCCAAAGGGCCGGTGTTCCGGCTTCGGTAATCAGTGGCATGTGCCGATGAAAGCACGTTTCGTAAAACTGCGATTCTTCAATTACATATCATTATTTTGAGTCCTCGAAGGTGGAAGCGTCCGCCTTCGGGGATATTTTCATTTCAGGAGGAAGTCATTATGGGCAATGACAAAGGCGAAGATATTTGGGCGGTCATCGTTGCCACAGTCCTGGCCGTGCTGTCGGCGATCGCGGAGACGCTGTTCTCTCATACCGGGAAACACTGATCCGAAATCGGCAACAGGAAGCAAACACCATCGATAACCACAACAAAAAGAAAGGGGTAATACCATGTCAGCAAATGTAGAAACCATGATGTATGTTAGAGAAAAGCCGTGGCACGGTTTGGGGACCGTCGTTGCGGAAGCGCCTGCCAGCGCCGACGCGCTGCGCTTTGCCGGTCTGGACTGGAAGGTTCTCCAGGAGCCGGTGTTCAATTCCCGCGGTGGGATCATCAAGGGGTACAAGGCCAATGTGCGGGACAGCGATGCCAGCGTTCTCGGCATCGTGGGCGACCGCTACAAGGTGGTGCAGAACGCCGATGCTTTCAGCTTTACGGATGACCTGATCGGCGGCGATGTCCGGTATGAGACTGCCGGATCGCTCCGGGAGGGGAAACAGATCTGGCTTCTGGCGAAGATGCCGGAAAGGAGAGTCGCGGGGGATGAGGTCGAGCCCTACCTGTGTTTCACGAATTCCCATGACGGCAGCAGCGGCGTTAAGGTGTGCATGACGCCCATCCGCGTGGTATGCAACAACACGCTCAACCTGGCGCTTTCTTTCGCCAAGCGTATCTGGTCGCTGCGGCACACCGAGAACGTCCATGAACGGCTTGACGAGGCCAGAGACTGCCTGTTCCGCGCGGACGAATACATGAACTGCCTTGCGGAATATGCGGACTCCGCCGCCGACAAGCGCCTTGGGGACGATGAGATCAAAGCCATTCTGAACGAGCTGTTCCCGGTCACGGAGCAAACGACGGAACGGGAGAAAACCAATGTGGACAGATGCAAGGACGAGTTTTGGGTCTGCTACTTCGCGCCGGATATCAGGCGGTTCCGCGGCACGGCCTGGGGCGCCATCAACGCCATGTCGGACATGGTGACGCACTCCATGCCCCATCGAAATACGAAGAACTACGCCGAAAACAACTGGGGCCGCATCATGGACGGTCACGCCCTGATCGACCGTATGGCGAAGCTTTGCATGGCGGGGGCGGCGGCATGAGTGCAAAGGTACTTGTTTCTACTGACGGTCTTCCCTATGAAGACTGGCTGGAATATCGCAAAAGGGGCATCGGCGGGTCCGATGCCTCTGTTGTCTGCGGGATCAGCCGATACAAATCCCCGGTCGAACTGTGGATGGAGAAGACGAATCAGATGCCCCCGCAGGAAGCGGGAGAGGCTGCATACTGGGGCACCCAGCTTGAATCCCTCGTAAGAACCGAGTTCTCCAAACGAACCGGGATCGAGGTCCGGCAAGTGCGGCAGCTCCTCCAGAGTGAAGAACAACCGTTCATGCTGGCGAATCTCGACGGCGTATGCGAGCACCCCGACTATGGACCCTGCATTTTTGAGGCAAAGACCGCATCTTCCTTCAAGGCCGGCGAATGGGAAGATACCGTGCCGGACGAATACTATCTGCAAATTCAGCACTACATGGCGGTCACGGGATACCGCGCAGCCTATATTGCGGTCCTGATCGGCGGCAACACGTTCCGCTGGAAGCTGATTGAGCGTGATGAGGAAATGATCTCCATGCTCACAGCCTTTGAGGCGGCTTTTTGGAATCATGTGCTGGATATGACGCCCCCGCCGCTGGATGGTTCCGACGCCTCGGCCAGCTTCCTGTCTGCCCGTTTCCCGAACAGCGTTCCCCAGTCCAGAATTGCGCTCCCCGCGTTTGCCGAAGAACTGCTCATTCGTTACGACAATGCTTGCGAGGAGCTTGAAGCTGCCACCGAGCGAAAGCAGGAGGCGGAAAACAAGCTGAAACAGATGATAGGCGACCACGAAACCGGGACGGCAGGCAACCGCATCGTGACATGGAAAACCGTCTCAACGGAGCGCCTGGACAGCAAAACCCTGAAAGCAGAGCATCCCACGCTTTACCAGAAGTACACCAACAAAACTAGCTACCGCCGCTTCTCAGTCAGACCGGCAGTATAAACGAAGGAGGATCACATGGAAACCACAAAGCTGAAGGACCGCATGGCTGATAAGCTGACGGGGCTTGAACAGGCTGCGCAGTCTGAATCGGCGCTTTCTCCGCTCAGTTCCAGATATGCCGCGCTGTCTGGAAACGCGCTCGAAATCATTCGGGATAATCTGAAGAATCAGGCGCTGACGCTGGATCTTTTCGACATCGTAAAGTCGCCCTCCGGAGGCTCTACCGTGTTCGCCGTACCGGGCTTGTCCGGCGAGGATGCGGAAAAGGAACTGACGGGCATCGTGCTGGACTACACCACGCCGCGGGCGTATTGGAATACGCCTGATCCTGTGGAGGGTACGCCTCCGGCCTGTATGAGCGAGAACAGCATCATATCCAGTGACGGCAAGGCGTGCGCCTATTGCCACTTCAACGATTTTGGCTCCAAGGATGGCGAAACGAACGCAAAGGCGTGCAAGGAATCGGTGCTGCTCTATCTGCTCCGTCCGAACAATATCCTGCCGCTGCTGGTTCGGGTGCCGGTCACGAGCAAAGCCCGCTTCCTGAAATACACCGCGAGGCTGGCCGGTGCGCTGACGCCTGTGACCGGGGTGATTACGCGGATCACTTTGGAGAAGGCCACGAGCAAGGGCGGCAAGCCTTATGCCCTTTTCAATTTTGAGGCAGTTGGCACACTCTCTCCCAGCGAGGCTGCCAGCGCCAAGGCATACGCCCGGCAGTTCATGGAGAACGTCAGCACGGCGGCGGTCATTCCGGAACTTGCGGAGGCGAGTTGATGGAGGTAAGGACCTTGAACGAGCCGGTCAATATCATGGGTGTCGTGGCATACCCGAACCCCAACGGCATCCGTAACATCCGTTTCATCGACAGCCGGTACAACACGAAGTTCATAATCCCCGATGGCGGCAGCATCCTGGTTCGATCCGTCGATGGCGACGCTTCCATTCTCCCCTGCACGTACATCGACGATTATCATGCCAGGATCGGCAACGGTGTTTACCACATCTGCGAGTTCGCAGAGATCATGGAGGCCAACGGCAGTACCTGTAGGCCCTGGCAGCCGGTTGAGATTCAAGGGTGTATCCCGGCCCCGTAGGGCACGACCATCTGTGCCAGTGCCGGTGTGCCGGACCAGAAATATAAGTTCTTTTGCAGATATGCGGCAGGAAAGGTCCCGCGCGCGTCAAAAATCGGCAGCGCGGGACTTTTCAAAACGCCGACACACCGGCACATCGACACGGAGTATTTTAATGTAGCTCATCAATCCGGTTTTTCAGAGACTTACAAAAAGGCATTCACTCATCGAGTGCACCTAGCAATTAGACAATTTCGGGACGACAAATTTCTGACTTGACAAGCCACGGCCTTGGCGAGTATAATGCACCCATAATTCGAGAGAGGAGGTCTGCCGTGAGCGAGGCTAGGTCTTAGTCCCGAATACTGAGCGGGGTTATTTTGGAGACTCAGGGAGTTAATATCTGTAATATTCATGAGTAGACGCAGTCGCGCATCAAGGGCTGTGCGACGTAAGCCGCCATTGCTTGCTTATCATATTTTTAATTAAATTTTGTTTATTTTCCCCGATTCCAAAGCTGCGTTTATGCTGAATATGGACCGGGACCGATGATTGTATTATCAAGTTGAGAGTGTCATCGGTCCCGGCTATTTTTTTATTCAACAACATGAAAACGGAAAATATTACCATATAACTAAGCGCTACTCCACGGCTTCCACCAACTGAGCCCAGTGGTGGCGCAAACCATAGCAAAAAATTGATATACTTTGAAAAAGAAATCAACACAGGATCGCCGTCTCAAATGTTATCTCGAAAACAAGGTATCGCAGAGGCCGTTTTTGAGGAAGCAGCATTGGTGAATCCTACGAATGCGAATACAGCTCGTCCCTCAGAGAGAAAACTCTGCAATAATACGAAAGGTATCATGAGCCGTGAAAAGTTTAATAAATCCACTTGAACCAGTGCCTGAAGATGACACTCTTACCGCGTCAGACGTGTCCAAGGGCTGCTTTCTCGAAGTTCTGGAAGAGGTCAGTGATGACCAGAATACTTCAATACCGCCTTTCATGAAAGCTTTCCTGAACGGCATCCCTTGGCAGGATCAAAGTTGCAGTCCAGCGTATTTCGCTCTTCCTGCATCAACGCAAAATGTGCCACCTCGTTCACCCACAAATCAGCCAGCAGTTCTCCCGAGTACTGTACCGCCATCTACTAACGGGAAAAAACCGCCAAGTCCTTACTTGGTCGCCCAAGCGATCGCTCCATACTTGAATGTCCGGTTTAAAGGCCGGAAAGCCTTCAGGTATAACGCCCTGTTCGGAATCTATGAGCCGCTGGCTGATGATGACTTGGTTACGTTCGTCTATGACTATGCGCGACCTGCGATTCAAGCCAGCGGCAAGCCGACCTTTGCCCGAGAAGTTATCCGGTTCCTTCATGACGACAGCAGATTCCGCGTTTTCCCAAATCCTCGCCCCCCGGTATTGGCCTTTAAGAACGGGCTCCTCAATCTGGCAGACCGAAAGCTACTGCTGCATTCGCCGGAATACTTTCTGACCTTTGCTGTGAACGCAAATTGGACCTCAAATGCGCGCTGCCCGATCTTCGAAAATTTCCTCATTTCCGTCTGCGGTGATGACTGCGACCTGAAAAAACGCATATGGGAGGTGATTGGCTGCATCCTGGTAGCGGATCCTTCCGCGAAAAGCATCTTCTTATTTGAAGGACCTTCGAATACAGGCAAGACCAAACTAGAAAACCTCATTGAATTCCTGCTCTATCCTGATTCAGTTTCGCCTAGCTTTACCGCAGATCAAATGATCTCACGATTCGCTGTACAGCGTCTTGAAGATGCGATTCTATGTATTGTCCCAGACATGCCCGCAGAGCCGATTCCTAAAAGAGCGGTCAGTCTGATGAAGCAACTGTCCGGCGGCGACAGAGTTCCCGGCGAAGTAAAATACAAGGATTGGATTCACTTTACATACGGCGGAAAGCTACTATTAGTCACGAATAGCGATATTACCTTGGAAGAGGAAGATGATGCTTTTGATCAACGGCTGGTCCGAATTCCATTTCGTGAAAGCGTTCCGCGGTATAGGCAAGATCCGTTGCTTTTGGAAAAATTCAAATCCGAGGCTGATGTGATCGCATCAAAAGCAATTGATGCTTACCTCGACCTCATCCGACAGCCGGGGTGGTCGTTTTCCGGCAACTACGAGCATCCGTGCAGCGTGAAGGACGCGAAAGTTGACTATTATGATCTATGTATAACCGCATTCAAGCAAAAGAACATGATGGAGTCTCCCGGGAAGTATATCTTCGTGGAAGATGCGTGGATAAAGTGGAAAGAAGAGACCGGTCTGGAGTTAAGCTTGGAAAGCTTTTCGAAGCGTCTGAGAAAGATCATAGGCTGTCCCCCACCCAAGCGAAAAAGACATAGCGGCCGGAAAGATGAGAACCCACAAGCAGTGATTATGGACTATACGTGGGTATCGCTGGAGGTCAATAATGCATACTAAACAGTTTGATACTCTCCCCTTCGCGCTTCGCGCAGAAGATATCGCACAAATCCTTGATATCTCGCGCGCTGCCGCGTATGGCCTGCTCCGTCGCCAAGATTTCCCGGTGATTCGCATCGGGCGACGAAAAATCGTGCCGCGGGATCGGTTCTTTGAGTGGGTCGATCGTCAACTCCCTGAAACCTCGCTCAATTAAAGTCTTGGCGGGGAGGGAATCCCCCTCCCCGCTTACCCCCGGATGGAAGGAGAGAACCATATGTCAAACAAGACCAACCGCGCGCCGAAAGGCGCTGGCAGTATAAGAAAACGAAGCGAGAAATGCTGGGAGGCCCGATGCACAGTCGGATATGACCTCAAAACTGGGAAACAGATCCAAAGATCAATCTACGGCTCTACCCAGAAGGAGGTGCGCCAGAAGCTGGCGAAGATAGTGGCCGAGGTGGATGAAGGCATCTACCTGGAACCCAGTGACTATACGGTGGCCGCCTGGCTTGACCTATGGCTTGATACATATGCCGCGATTTCCGTCAAGCCCTATACCCTGGATTCCTACAGGACGATCTGTAACCGACACATTAAGCCCGGCCTGGGCAACAAAAAGCTCCAAGAACTCAGCCCCGTTGTCATTCAGTCGTTCTACAACCGCCTGCTGCGAAAGGACAAGCTCAGCCCGAAGACCGTAAAGAACGTCCACGGCGTCCTTCACCGGGCATTGGACAGGGCCGTGAAGAATCGCATCCTGATCTTAAATGCATGTGATCTGTGCGAGCTTCCACACACCGCCCGCACGGAGATTCACCCGCTTACCCGTGATGATATCCACCGGTTTGTCGAGGAAATTCAAGATCATCCGTATGGTCGAGTGTTTATGACCACGCTGTTCACTGGGATGCGCCAAGGTGAAGTGTTGGGCCTGACCTGGGACTGCGTCGATTTTGAAAAAGGTACGATCCTTATTGACAAGCAACTACAGAAGAGTAAGAAGGTTGGTGGGGAATATGTCCTGGTCCCGACGAAAACCGACAAGCGCCGGACCGTTACCGTTGCGCCGAGCGTTATCGGCATCCTACGTGAGCAGATGGCAGTTCAGGCGTCGTGGAAAACTACTGCCGGGTCCGCATGGCAGAACACCTGGAATCTGGTGTTCACGAATGCGTTGGGAGAGCACTTGTGCCATTTCACGGTATATAAGAGGTACAAGGAAGTGGTGCAGAAACTGAACATACCTGACCGGCGCTTCCATGATTTGCGCCATAGCTTTGCCCTGGCCTCGTTGGAAAACGGGGATGACATCAAGACGGTTCAGGAGCACCTCGGTCATTCGTCGGCCAGCTTCACCTTGGACGTATACGGACATGTCTCCGAAGAGATGCAGCGCAAGTCGGCGGACCGGATGGAGGAGTACATCAAAAGCATATCATCAAAATAGAGAAAAGACCAGAGCATTATCACCTGTGGTCTCAAAAGAACAATAGGCCACTCATGTTATTTCACGCGGAGGACCATCCTCCGCCCTTTAATTTTCGATCTGCCCGTGCATCGAGCGTCCTCCATTGTACAGAGGGTCAGAACCCGTTGCAAAAGCTATAAAGGGTATATAAAGGGTAAATCGGCATAGAGAAACCCCGCAGTCCTTGTGGCTGCGGGGTCTCGGGTGGCGGAGAAGGAGGGATTCGAAGTCTCCGCCTATGAAATCGGCCAGTGCTTTGCGTGTTTTTGAAGAGCGTATAGTACAATTCTCGTGCCTTTTTGTATCATTCAGTGCGTACAGTTCAGGTAAAGTCCAACGGGTAAAGGGCATTCAATGGGTATACAACAGGAAAAACCTCAATCAACACCGGCGGCCTTGAAGTTGTAGATCGGCTTCAAAACCTCGCCGATGGCCATGGTATCGGCAACGGCGGCTCGGATCTCCTCAATGCCCCGGTAGGCGAAGGGCGCTTCATCCAGAGTGTCCACGCCGATGCTGGAGCTGTAAATACCCTGCATTTCTTTTTTGAACGCGGATACCGTGTAATTCTGTTTCACTTCGCTGCGGCTCATGATCCGCCCGGCTCCGTGCGGTGCCGACTCGTTCCAATCTTGATTGCCTTTCCCCGTTCCAAGAATCACGCCATCCCGCATGTTGATGGGGATGATGAGCTTTTCTCCCGCTTTCGCGGAGATAGCGCCTTTCCGAAGGACCGGCGTTTCTCCGGAATCGTCGATGTAATTGTGGATGCAGGAGCAGGTCTCCTGCACTTTCCATTTCATGCCCCGGCACAGCTCATCCAGCATGGCTTCCCGGTTGAGGACAGCATATTCCTGCACGATGGCAACGTCATGGATGTAATCGTCCATGAGTGTCCCTTCCAGGGGCGTCAATTCATATGGGACTGTTTCGCCTTTGGCTTTCCAATACTTCCGTCCTTCGTTCAGATAATACTCGGAAACTTCTTTGCCCAGGTGACGGCTGCCGCTGTGGATCACAATGCGGAGTTCACCGGCGTCGGACCGATCCAGCTCAATAAAGTGGTTGCCTCCGCCCAGAGTTCCAAGGCTGTTTTCCGCCTTCTCATGATGGATATGCCGAAAACAGAGGAGCCGGCTGAAATCAAAATCGCCTGCGAATCGGTGTGGCGTTCTGCGGATGCGAAACCCGGATGGAACAGCATCCCGAATGACCGCATCCAGCTTTGCAAATTCAACCTTGGTCTGTCGGAGCGTCGCCATCGTCATGCCGCAGCCGATATCGATGCCCACCACGCCGGGCAGGATGCTGTTCCCGACTGTTGCGGTAAAACCGATGGGGCCGATGGTCCCAGGATGTACGTCCGGCATGACCCGAACCTTGCACCCGGCGAAGGCGGTGTGGTCAATGAGCATTTGTATCTGCGCAAGTGCGTACTGCTCAACATTGTCTGAGAAGACCTTGGCGGTCGTGTATTTTCTTTGCAGTTCTTTCATGGTCCTTTAGAAACAGCTTATCCGATGAGCAAGCTCTCGTCCAGGAGAAATTGCTCGATCCCCACATACTGGATGCCGTGATCGTCTCTCCAGGGTTTCAGGAAGCCTTGGACAACGACCATCTTCTTGAAAGAATCCGGTATCCGCAGCAGGGAAGCGATTTCCTGCTCTTTTTTTGCCGGGTCGGCAATGCTCAGTGCGGATTGGATATAGTAACGGTCGCTTCCCCTGTTGACTACAAAATCTACCTCCAACTGCTTCCGAACCTTTTTTCCCTCGTCGTCCTTTGTGGCGATCTCCACCACGCCTACATCCACGTCAAAACCGCGCCGGATCAGGTCATTATAAAGCACGTTCTCCATCAGATGCGTTTCCTCGATCTGCCGAAAACCGAGCCGTGAATTCCGCAAGCCGGGATCGGAAAAATAGTATTTTGACGGGGTCTTGATATACTTTTTCCCCTTTACATCGTACCGATCCGCTTTCCGGATCAGGAACGCATTTTGGAAGAATCCCAAGTACTTTTCCAGGGTTTCGGAAGAAATGGCAATATGCCGTTCGCTTTTGAAGGTGTTGGAAAGCCTGCTGGGATTCGTCAAAGAGCCGATCCCGGATGCAACAATGTCCAAGAGGGTCGAAAGGACTTCTTCATCGTTCAGAATTTTGTTCCTCTCCAGCACGTCTTTGATATAAGTCCTTTGGAATAGCTCGCTTAAATACTTGCTCTTCTCCTCGTGGGATTTCAATGCCGTTGCCACCGGCATTCCCCCGTAAGTGTAGTAATCCTGCCATGCGCCGCGCTTGTCGTCCTCGTAGGATTCATAGAATTCTGCGAAAGACAGGGGGTAAACGCGGATCTCGTCGCCCCGGTCCCTGAACTGGGTCAGGATATCCGTGGAGAGCATTTTCGAGTTGCTGCCGGTCACATACACGTCCACATTGGGCATCTGCATCAGCCCTAAAACAACGTCGATGAAGGTGATTTTCGCGGCAGGGTCATCCACATAGGGGTTCTGGATCTCCGCGACATACTGGATCTCATCAATAAACACATAATAGCGCTTGCTGCTGTCCGTGATCTGCTCCCGGATGTGTTTGTCCAGCTCCAGGGGATTCCGGTATTTCGCATTGGGGAGAATGTCCAAAGCAAGACCGATGATCT